>Ga0209707_1001272_pt1 | contig 14513 bp, 11 predicted proteins | sample EN4Hudsemesocosm_FD_184630 | JGI IMG/M metagenome (GOLD analysis project Ga0209707, IMG submission 184630) | Methane-oxidizing microbial communities from mesocosms in the Hudson Canyon - EN4B Hudson Canyon (SPAdes) (version 2) | ecosystem: Environmental > Aquatic > Marine > Cold seeps | place... | reverse complement strand
TCAGAACCCGTGTGTAGAGGAGTTTCAGAAGCAACACCTACTGCGTTACGGTTGAAGATTTTTTCAACAGCAGTCAGGCCTTGGCCTTCAACAGAAATTTCTTTAGAAGCAGCAAATACAGTAGGGGCTTGAACGCCTAACGTTTCAGCAGCGAAAGTCTGTAGTTTCTTACCGAACGTTAGTGCGTAAGAACCGCCCGCTTTCATGAATTCAACTTTTTGTGGAGAGAACGCATCAGAAACATCAACAAGCTCTTTGTCGCCGTTGTAAAGTTTCTTAGCTTCAGTGTCGATAGTAAGAACTGTACCCGTAGCAACTGAGTAAGCTTCTTCTAATACGTTGTCGCCGTTTGCATCTTTAACGGCGTTGCCGTTAGCGTCTACTTTCTTAACCCAGTTTTTAAGGTCAAGACCGATACCGCCGGTTACACCAACAGTCGTAAGGAAGATAGGCGCGATACCGTTAGTACCCGCAACAACAGGTGCGTTGTTGATGAACGGAATGTAAGGAGAAGTCTTCTGACCAGCCCAAAGTGCAACGTTGTTTACACCAGACATACGAGAAGAACCAACACCCATTGTGCCTTTTTCAGCGATTAGCATCACTTTAGCGTTCGGGTGTTTCTTACCAAGCGCAACGATTTCTTGCTGAGCTTCAGGTGTGATCATGCACTGGCCGTGTAATTCGCGGTCAGCACGTGAGTGAGACTGGTTACCTGGAGAAAGAAGGTCAGTAGAGATGTCGCCTTCAGCCGCGATGTAAGTCACCACGTCGATTTTCGCTGGAATTTCAGGAAGCTTTGTAAAGAACTCTGCAGCTGCGTAGCTTTCTAGAAGATCTTTAGCAATGGCATTGCCCGCTTTGAACGCGTCAGCAATACGTGAAGTATCAGCTTCGTATAGGAATACTTGAGACTTAAGCACTTCGCCAGCCGCTTTAGCGTTAGCGTCGTCAGAAAGGGCGATGTCTAAAAGCGCTTCAATAGAAGGGCCGCCTTTCATGTGAGAAAGCTGCTCAAGAGCGAACTCAGGAGTGATTTCTGCAACAGTCTCTTTACCAAGAGCGATGTCTTTCAAGAACGCTGCTTTAACGCCTGCAGCACTTGTAGTACCAGGTATCGTATTGTAGATGAAGAAATCAAGTGAAGCTGCGCGAGCTGCATTGCCAGTATCTTTAATCTGGGCAATGATTTCTGATAAAAGATCAGCAGTATCAATCGGTTTTGGGTTAAGACCAAGGTCGTTTTTACGAACCTCAATTTCTTCTAAGTATTCTGAATACAAACTCATACAAATCTCTCACTCACAGTTTTAATAATGGCTGACAAAAAAAATGCTCTTACATAAGCAGCTTCACCCACGCCCAGAGGTGCGCGATAAGCTTCTAGCACTATTTAATCCTTGTCAGTCGGTGTTTGGATGCAACGATATTGACTTGGGTTTGCAACTTATTGGTTGCAATGCAGTCATTTATGTCAATAGGTGGTCTGCCTTAATATACATACTCAAGGTGCGATGTTCTTAAGATCTATAGTGTAGACCACGCTCGTTTTTACGCGCCCATATACTACGCTATTTCGTTCGAAAAGTTAATAATAAGCTGAACTTATGGATTGTATATCCAGTATTCATGGAATATATAAAGTGTTGGGGCTTACAAATTAGATGGGAGTGAGTTTTAGCTTGAAGTTTATTCTAGCCAGTCTAATGCTTCATTTAAATGGTGGACGACTATCGTTGACTCGTTGGGGATGTGTGTAAAGGCTTCGTAAATCCGAGCAATATGGGATGACAACTCTGATGGAGATATTATCGCAAGCTTTAGCTCAGCACCTTTTAAGCAGTTAGTGGTTAACTCACTTAGCTGTATCAGAGTGTCATTTGAAATGGTTTCTAGCTGTGCATCTCTTAAGTCAATTATCTCGTTAAAGCCAGGGCTCCAGTGGCTATTATTATAGGTGCTCATATAAAACCGAATTAGCTCTGAGTCTGAGATTTCTCCTGACCAGGTGGTTAGGATGATTTTTCTTTCATCGTAAAATCGGTGAGATAAGGACATATAAAATACTCGATTGATAGTATGGTATTCCAACTACATTTGACGCGAATTTAAAATGTACAGCTTGCTTAGTCATTATTAAAGGCGCCTGTGTTTGAGTATAGAAGAGCAATCTAATCGGTAAAGGTAAACTTGTGAAGTTTATGCGTACAAATGAGAGTAGGGTGCATCCTTTTTTTAAAAGTAAAAATTATTGCAATATCCTACTATGGTTTATACTTTGCTCACTGTCTGTCTGTTAATTTGTATATGTCGTACTTTGCAGAGGCTACTTAAGTAAGAGGAAATAATGAGCGAAACCACAAAAATTGTCAGTAAGGTGTTGATACATGAATTTGAAACCGTCGCACTTACGGTACTGAAAGACGTTTGTATTGAAAATAATCTTGTCGGTTTGAAAGTCAGCACGGGGGATAACTCTGTTGGCTTAAAAGATTCCTCAAATGATATTCATGAAATTCTGGCTTCTAATGTAGAACTTGGGGCTATTTTTTTAACGGAGTCAGAAGACTGCAATGGTGTGAGTGGCTTGGACTTGTGTGTAAAAATTCACCAAGAGCGGCCAGAGCTTCCCATATTCTTGAGGCGGATTAAAGGTAATGAGCTATCGGGAGCCGTACAGGAAGCGGTTACTGGTTTTTATGATACTAATAATATTCATAAATTAAATGAATTAATTAATGAATATATTTGTAGTATGTATTATCCCATTGAGTTGGCGCAGGGGTTTCAAGAAATTTCCAATAAAGTTTTTGAGGATTTAATACCGGGTTCGCAAGTCCGTTGTGATTACCCTTATTTAGTTAAAGATCAAATTATTTATGGTGAACTATTTAGTTTAATTCCCTTAGAAAGTGATTGGTGTCGTGGTTACATGATGCTTCAAACAACAGAGAATGAAATTTTAGACCTAATACGTTCTGATCGAACTGCGATCCATTCAACTCGACCCTCGCGTTATGAAATTAATTCAATTCTGAATGAAGCAACGAATATGATTTGGGGTAGTGTAAAGTCACGCTATTTTACTAATGTAGATACGAATGCTGAGAACCGTACTCATGTACCCATTATTGTGAATCATTCACAGAAACATATTTCGTTTGGCTCAACAGAACCTCAATTATGTTTCAAATATACCGTTCATGATCCAGAGCATAAGTTTCAGGATTTTACTTTACACCAGCGGCTTATTTTTAACTTGAACTGGTCTCCAGAGAAGTTTGCAGACAGTGATAAGATTATTGAAGAGTTTGTAGATGGCGGTGAACTAGAGTTTTTCTAATTATTAATCTAAAGAGAAAACCAGTGATGATAATAGTTTCTTACGCTTTTTGACTGGCAGCTGGTTCAGACTTCAATAGTTTACGCAACCACACATAATAGGCTAGTTGATTGGGCGCAGTTAGCGAAAAACTCGAAACATTGCGACTCTTTTTGATCAATTCATAAAACTTAGATGCCAGCTTTACTGGCATCTATTCAATCTGAACAGAGTTGCCTACTATTGATTTCCGGCAGCTGTCGCTTCACCAGACTGTATGGTGTACTCACCAAAGTTCAATGTGCCATCATTGTCAAAATCAGATGAAGAAAAGGCGCTTTTCAAAGCAGGCGATGAAGATGCCTCTGCAAGACTCAACACACCGTTATCATCAGTATCCAACCTTCGAAAGTTTTTCTCAGAAGCAAGTAATTGTTGATCTTGAGTTTTAATCCCAAAGAACATCTCTTTTTCAAGAAGATTTAAAGCAACCATATTAGTGTTTAAGTTTGTCTGAGCAAGTTCATGGCCTTTTGTCGCCGCTGCACTATACCAACTAACAGAATATTCCATAATGGTATGCTTGCTTGCACCTAAATAAGCTGTCTCTGCGCCTTCTTTTTTTAACAAAGATGTAAAACATTCGGCTGTTGCATAGGCTTGATCCTGTGTGACCAACGATATGTTATAGCCATCAGCGAAACATGAATCAAATGGAGAGCTAAATATGTCAGAACCGGTTTCTTGGGCAAGCGCATTACCTACCGCGCCCCCGCAAAATGTGACCAAAACCAATCCGGCTTTAAATGTTATGTTTAATGACTTATTTTTCATACCCATCTCCAATAGCATTCACGCTAGTTTTTAAAGTAAGTAGACTGAGTATAGGAGAGAAGTTCCAATGTGTTGGGGTTAAAGTTAAAACTAATGTGAAATCTAAAGTCGCTTTGCAAAACGATTGCGATAGTCTGAAAGCGTAAGCCCTGTGTGCTGTTTGAACAAACGCCGAAATGAACTCATATCCTCATAACCGACCATGTGTACTATTTTCTCTGGGGAAAACTGTGATTCAGTCAGAAGTTTTTGAGACGCTTCTATTCGTACGCGTTGAAGGTAAGTATACGGCGTAATATTAAGTGCGGCTTTGAATCGTCTTAGCAGGGTGCGCTTGCTAATGTTGAATTTGGTCGATACTTCATCGAGATCTTGTGGTTGATTGTAGTCGTCTTCGAAGTAGGTTTGCACATCGGCGATGAGAGCGTCGTGGTGGTTTTGAGCTAATCGTGACAGACTGTAGCTCAATTGACTTTCTCGGCGATAATCAATTACAAACGCTTTGGCTGTCTGTAGTGCCGCATCATAACCTAACTCCTTTTCTATGATGTATATACCCAGATCTAACCATGCCAAGCCGCCTCCGGCACAGTAAATATTGCCATCGACAGTGATGAGCTGGTCTGCGCGTAAATCCACCTGTGGATAACGTGTTTCAAACATCTCTTTGTAGCCCCAATGTGTGGTGGCTTGTTTTCCATCCAATACCCCTGACTCGGCAAGAAAGAAATTACCCGTGCAATTACCGGCGATCATCAGTTTCTGGTCAACCCCCCATTTTAGAAAACCTTTCATTTGAGGGTTTTTAGCGAGTGTATGTTCTATGGGGCTGCCAATGGTGGGCACGATGATGGCGATAAGGTTCTCTAATATATGATCACTTTGCATGACTTGCTCAAAGCTCATATGTGCGTCAATGCCTATTTGGTTAATGCATTTGACGGATAAACCATCAGCGCTGGCGATCCAAACCTTAAATTTTGGGGTTGGTGATTCATTCATAATAAGTTGCCAACTTACGCCAGCTAAAGACAATATGTCGATGACTCCGGTAATGGCTGTGGATAGGGCGCCATGAAAGCCAGCAATGATGACGTGTTTCATTTATTCCTCTTCTCTTTTAAATTACAGGCATTATTTGAGTACTTTTTAATAAATGACGCTATTCGCACTTATAATGTCAATAATGACAATATTTATTATTTCCATCAAGAGGCATACTTGATGTCATAAATCATATGTATAACTGTCATGTAAAAGTAGGACGCCAATATGTTAGTGAATCACAAAGATCTTAATTTCTTGCTCTACGATGTATTCGATGCAAAGGGCTTAACTCAATATAGCCAGTACCGTGAGCACGATCAGTCCACTTTCGATGGTGTGATAGATACCGCCACTCATATCGCTCAGACCTACTTTGCCCCTCATAACAGTAAGGCAGATGAGCATGAACCACAGTTTGATGGCGAAACCGTATCAACTATTCCAGAGGTTAAGGAAGCTTGGCAGCATTATGCGAAGGCTGGTTTACTCAATGCAAGCCAAAGCTTCGAAGACGGAGGTATGCAATTACCGACCATGATCCATTCGGCTTGTAGCGGACTATTTACATCGGCCAATCCGGGTACGGCGGGTTATATGTTTTTAACGACGGCTGCCGCTAATGTTATTCACGCATTTGGAAATGAAGACCAAAAAAACCGTTTTTTACCCGGAATGTATAGCGGACGTTTTGCTGGCACCATGGCGCTGACAGAGCCGGATGTGGGTTCTAGTTTGGGGGATCTGAGTACTAAAGCGATCCCTCAAAGTGATGGTAGCTACAATCTGAAAGGCCAGAAAATGTTCATTTCAGGTGGTGATCAGGATATTACTGAGAACATTGTGCACTTGGTGTTAGCGCGTGTAGAAGGCGCCGTTGAAGGTGTGAAAGGCATTAGTCTATTTATTACGCCAAAGTATTTGGTTGACGAAAACGGTGAGTCAGGGGCCAGAAACGACGTAAAACTGGTCGGACTGCTACATAAAATGGGCTATCGCGGAACCACCTCAACGGTGCTTAATTTTGGTGAAGACGACCATTGCACTGCTTACCTGATCGGTGAAGAAGGTAAAGGTTTGTCCTATATGTTCAAAATGATGAACGAAGCGAGAATCGGGGTCGGTTTGGGGGCAGCCATGATCGGGTACCGAGGTTATCTGGAGTCGCTTGAATATGCCAAAAACAGACCTCAAGGCCGCAAACCTTCACAAAAAGAGAAAGATAGTAAACCCGTTAATATTATTGAACATGCTGATGTTAAGCGCATGCTCTTGGCTCAAAAATCATACACGGAAGGTTCGTTGGCACTTTGCCTGTTTGCTTCCAGACTTGTAGATGAATCTGAGGCAGGCGACAGCCTAAAAGAACAAGATAGGCAGGATAGTGGCATTCTCTTGGATTTGTTGACCCCAGTCGTTAAGAGTTTTCCTTCGTATTATGGTGTAAAAGCGAATGACTTGGCGATACAGGTATTGGCAGGCTCTGGATATATTCGTGAATATCCTGTTGAGCAATGTTACCGAGATAACCGCCTCAACCCAATTCACGAAGGCACGCATGGTATTCAATCTCTGGATCTTCTCGGCAGAAAGCTTTGGATGAACAATGGTAAAGGCCTGAAACTACTGATGGCACGCGTGCAATCGACACTTAAAAATTGCCAAGCTCATGATGCTCTAACGCCTTTGGTTGCGTCCTATCAACAGAAGATCAATATTTTTGCACAAACAACCTTGCTTCTAGGGCAAAACCTTCAAGTTGGTAAGGTTGATGAAACGCTGGCAAATAGCGCGCTTTATCTGGATATGATGGGAAAAATTGTTGTGGCTTGGTTATGGTTGGAAATGGCCGACAAAGCTATCACGTGCTTTTCTTCGAGCGAGAGTGAAGATGATAAACACTTTCTTGCTGGTAAATTACAAGCGTGCAAATATTTTATTGAATGGGAGTTGGGTGAAATTTCGTCTCAATCTAAATTACTCAGTGAGCTCAATAGTACTTGCGCAGACATGCAAGTGAACTGGTTTTAATCGGGCGATATTAACAGGAGTGTATTGATGAATGAGTCTGAGAAAGTGAAAGTACTAGTTGAAGAAAATAATCATATCCTAACCATTACTTTTAACCGGCCCGAAAAATATAATGCGCTGGACCCGGAAAGTTTTAAGTTGCTGTCTAAAGCTTTATATCGGCTGGAAAATGAAAGCCATTTACGGGTTGGTATTATTCAGGCGGCTGGAGAAAACTTTACCAGTGGTCTGGAGTTAGATAAATGGGCGCCCATATTTGCTAAAGGGCTCGACATTAAATATGCCGAAGATGAACTCGACCCTTATAGCGTAGCAGGTGCTGGTTTGAGTAAACCTTTGGTCTGTGCCGTACAGGGTTTATGTTATACCTCAGGGCTTGAATTATTGCTGAATACTGATATTCGAATTGCGACAGCGGATACACGTTTTTCCCAGTTGGAAGTTCAGCGAGGAATTTATGCCTGTCGTGGTGGTACCATCCGATTGCCAGAAGAAATTGGCTGGTCAAACGCGCAGCGTTATCTTTTAACTGGTGATACCTTCAGTGCTGAACAAGCCTTGCAATGGGGAATGATTCAGGAAATCGTTTCACTCGAACATCTACATCAACGTGCTTTAGAAATAGCAGAAAAAATTGCCCGCGCCGCACCTCTAGGTGTACAAGCTTCATTGCGCTCCTCGAAATTGTCGCGAACTCATTCTCAAGCAGCCGCTTTTGAAAAAGTAAGTGAAGAGATGCCAGCAGTAATGAAAAGCAAAGATGCACAAGAAGGCGTTATGTCGTTTCTGCAAAGACGTGAAGCTCAGTTTATTGGTTCGTAATTGTGTGAAGTTTGTTTAAGCAAACTTAAGCAGCTTTTCATTCTAGTAATAAGCAAAGGACAAGTTATGAAAAAAGTTATTATCACCGGTGCCTCCTCAGGTATCGGAAAAGCGCTAGCTTATGAGTATGCTAAGAAGGGTTACGCGCTTGGTTTGGTCGCGCGTCGACTGGATCGTTTGGAGCAAATAAAAGAAGAGCTATCTGAATATGGTTTACCTGTTTCTATTCGCGCCTTAGATGTATCAAATCACGAAAAAATATTCCCTGTATTAAAATCTATCAGCGAGGAGCTGGACGGGGTAGATATTGTTATCGCTAATGCGGGTATTACTGCCGTTCACCGAACGGGCAGAGATGATTTTGATATTAACCGAGAAGTAGTCCAAATCAACCTTATCTCAGCCATGGCCACGGTCGATGCGGCTGCCAAGCTATTTAGAAATGCCCGTCCCTCTGGAAATACAAAAGATAGTGGACAGATTGTGGGCGTTTCATCCATTTCAGCTTTTAGGGGAATACCGGGCAGCGCCGCCTATTCAGGCTCAAAAGCCGGATTTTCTAATTATCTTGGCGCTGTGCGTATGGAGCTAAAAAACAAAGGCATTTCAGTCACCACCGTTCACCCGGGGTTTGTCTCGACAGAGCTAACCGAAGATATGGAAAAATACCCCTTCGTCATTACTTCAGAAAAAGCAGCGCAAGCGATCTTTAAAGGTATTCATAAGCAGGAAGCAAACATTATTGTGCCAAAACTACCTTGGTCGGTACTTAGTCGTTTAGTGACGCTACTACCAGATAAGCTTATTTCCAAAGTATTTTGATTGAAAGGCATGATCTATTTTTAAATAAACAGGTCATGAATGGCATTAACTCTAGTGCTATTTAGGTTGGTAACCTTTCATAGTCCGTCACGTTTAGATGCCTAACCATTTGTAGCTATTGTGTTTAATTCAAGAAAAGATAGACTGCCTGCCATTTTATATAACTTAGCTATAAATTTAAGGCCGTTGTGAATGAAGAACCCTGTGTGCTTTGCTATTTCTTTCTTGTTGCTTATGTTTCTCTCTGTTTCTGCTGGGGCGAATAATGATCTAGCAAGCTTTTCACCTGTTTTTCCAGGTGAATGTGAAAAAGCTGATCAGCATGAATATTTTGTTTTACCTAATGGGTTCAAAGTACTGCTTATGTCAGATGCTACGGCAAATGAGACAAGAGTGGTTTTGGATGTTTCTGTTGGATATAGAGATGACCCTGATGATATTCCTGGCATGGCCCACTTTCTAGAGCACATGCTTTTTCAAGGGACAAAAAAATCCCCAAAATATGATGCCTATAAAACTTTTCTAGCATCCCGTGGTGGCGACAGTAATGCTTCGACGGCTTATGACTGGACAAATTATTATTTCAATGTCGATCCAGAGCACTTAGATGCCACGCTTGAATTATTCAGTGAGCAGTTTAAAACACCTTTATTTAATGAAAATTATATTGATAACGAAAAGAAAATTATCAATGCAGAATCTAGTTACAGGAAAGATAATCTCTACCGAAACCTGATGTCTGTTGCGAAGGATGCCTTTTTTGAGGACCATCCGTTTAAAAAATTCAGCACAGGAAATAGCGAATCTCTGAGTAAATATGATAAACCTGCTTTGGCCAAAAAAATGCGAGAGTGGTGGCATGAAAATTACAGTTCAGAAAAAATGTCACTGGTTATCTATGGGCCTAACTCAATAGCCGAGCAAAAAGAACTCGCCAATAAATACTTTTCAGATATCCCTGTCTTTAAGGGGAAAGGTAACAAGGTGTATGCCCCACTTAAACCTAAAGGTGATCTTCCACGAATTGCCAAAGCGGTCATTGATGACGAAGAGCGGTCGATGCTTTTAATTTTTCCAATACAAAAATTAAAAGAAGAAGAGCTACATGCTGCAGGGCGATTTATAGAATACTTACTGGAAAGAAAACTTCCTCAGTCATTTGTTAATAATTTAAAAGGCAGAAAGTTTGCGAGTGATATATACGCTGAAGTGGTTAATCGCGATGACTCGTCTTATATCGAAATCTATATAGATCTTTGGTACAAGGGTGGTGAGCGTTATTGGGAGGTGATACAACAGTTAATGTTTTATGTCGACAAGCTAAAAAGCGAACCATTAGAACAATGGCGCATAGACGAATTTAATAGGAGCCAAGCTTTAAATTGGTGTTACTTTGAAGGTGTCGATATAGAGCGATATGCGCGTAACTTGACAACAATAAACCCTAATTATGTGTTTAGTAAAGGCTATGAGGCTCAAAAATATACCCCTGAAATTTATGAACAGGTTCTAGGTTCGATTCGTGTCGATAATATGCTTGCGGTAGTCAGTCACCCTCATTTTAGTGGCAGTGAAGAATCAAAATGGTATTCAGTTGAATATGATCAAGAACATATTCCCGCAAGCAAACATAAGAATTTTCAACCAGAGAAAAATAAAAAATACTATATGGACCGCCCGGGTAAAAATCCTTACTTACCGTCTGAAATGATTGTTCTTAATGACGCTGTAAAAGAGCAGCCAACGAAAATTGATGCTGGTGAAAACTTCAATGCTTGGTATGCAAGAAATACTTCTTTCGAAGACCCAAGATCATTTTATTATTTAAACCTCAAGAGCAAGACCATCGATGATTCAAGAAGTAATGCCGTGGTTGCAAATATTTTGGAGGAATTAATAGAGGAGCAGCTTAAATACCGAAAAGCGACCGCAAAGGACGGCAATAATGATTTGACGATTTCAAGGCTGGACAATGGGATTGGAATATATTTTGAAGGCTATCCTGATAGCATCAGTATGTTAATTAACGAAGTACTTGAAAAGCTGAATGATTTTACGCTCAGAAAAAAAGAGTTTGAAAGGTATCGTTATGGCTGGATGTACTATTTGAAAGAATCAGAGGATATACACCCTATTACTCAGACTAGACATATTAAATCCGATCTCTTGGAAGGGCCTTCATTTTCATATTCTGAACAATACAAAGGCGCTAGAGGCTCTAGAAAATCATATGTGTATAGTTTATTAAAAGACCTAAAAAATGACCTGTCTATTACCTCTTTAAGCTATGGAAATGTGACCAAAGAGCAAGCGTTAGAATGGAATAAAAAGGTTGCTGATAACTTGGTTGGTAAGAAGAAATTATTTGAGAGCGTTGATAGAGTAACCAAATTGCCCCAAGGTGTTAGTCGAGTATTGAGTGAAACTATCTTTGATGATTCAGTTTCTGAAGTTTACGTTCAAGGGCATGCTGATTCTCACTTAGAAAAGGCGAGCTTTAGACTGCTTCATTATTTGATGGCAGAGAAATTTTTCTCGGCTTTACGCACTGAACAGCAGCAAGGCTATGCGGTGAATGCAACCGCTTTGCGATATAAGCATATCCCTGGCTTTCGTTTCAGAATTCAATCACCCTATAGCGGGCCGGACTCATTAGAGTCAGATATATTAGCTTTTTTAGAGGGGTATATAACCACTTTAACTGAAATGGATAAAGATGAATTCGATGCTGCAAAGAAAGCGCTTCTAAATGAATTGCAAGAAGTTCCTGAAACGTTAGAGGTAGCTGTAGATAAAGTTTGGAGGGGGATTCAGTTTGAGAAAAATCAATTTGACTATTCTCAGCAACAATATGAGGCGATAGCGCATTTAACGAAGAAAGAATTCACTGACTGGTATCTTGATCGATTTATTAAGGTAACCAAACGAGTTCTATCTGTGCTTATTGAAGGGGAGGCGCATGATATTTCTTCAGATTGGGAAGATAAAGTAGAGGATACAATTATTGATTCTTTCGAGGATTTTAATGAAGATAATGAGAGATGGACTTTAAAGAGGTTGTAGTTTTGACGTGAATAGGGGAGCGGGAAAGTTACAGGCGACTTTTCCACCTCCCGTTATTGTTTTGTTGATCAATTTCTCTTAAATCTACAATGACGAACTAATAATTTATTAGTTAGAAAAGCTATATTTTAACCCTTAAAGATTTGTAAACTTTAATGAAATCGCTGTTCCCCTTAATTTTCAACGCGTACTCTTACTTCTAAGAGGCTTTCTGCCTCGACTGCTCATTATTACTTGTTCCAATCCAATGGATATTTTCATGAAACATAGACAAAACCTCTCCAGACGAAAGTTTTTATATGCTGGTTCAGGGGCTATGCTATCAGCGCTTAGCTTTTCCACATTCAGTGGAAACGCATTAGGTCTATTTGAGCAAGAGGTGCCTTTGCGCTTTTTGATTCAACGCGGTACTTCCTTTTATTTATCAGATAACGACAGAGTAAAACTAGAACGAGCGACCCTAGATTTTCTTAAAACCAATTACGCAGGCATGTCTTTAGATGTTTGGGGGCAACCCTTTGAGCAAATAGATTTTGAAAAACGACTCACCAATATTATTTATTGGATTAATAAAGCGGTAAAACATCACGAGTCACTCTTTCCCGTTGACCCTATTTGGGTGTTGTCACAAATTAAAGCAGAGTCACTTTTCTGTGAATTTGCTTTATCACCTGCAATGGCTGCAGGGCTTTGTCAATTTATGCCTTACACTGCTCGTGAGGGACACCAAATGATTGTTGCGGGAGATCTTCCTGAGCACCATTTATCGCCTTATAAAAAACCGGAACTTGCCAATTCCTTGCTTAGATATAACTCACTTATTAAGAAACGTAGCAGCTATATAAAAAAAAATAAAGGTGCGAAATTTTTTACCTTGGATAAAGCCTTGGATTACTTAAGGCAAGATAAATTAGCGTCAAAAGAGGCACAAAAGCAAGTTGACTACTTGACTGAATTATCCGTGATTAATGCTGACATTCGTGAGGCGAAAAGTGACTACCATGATTATATAAACATCAATATTACCGAGTTAGGCAAACGTGATTTATTTAGTGAGTCGGAATTTTTTAATCAGTTTGATCAGCGTTTCACTTATCAAAAGCCCATTTTTGCTATGGTGAAAATGCTGGCGAATGCCTTGAGAGTCCGCAATGGTAATATTCTCTCGGCATCTGCGGCTTATAATGCCGGCTTATCAAAAACCTGGACAAAGCAACCAATCTATAAACGCTACGGTTTCATTCCTTCCTATGAAGAAACCAGTCGTTATGTGAGTAAAGTGGTGGCTAATTATGAAGAAATTTCGCTACGCTACAATTTATCGTAATAACTAACAGAAATGAGTAATAACGCGACTTCTTTTCCAAGAGATAAAGTGACTCCAAAAGATCATTCATAGGGTGCGCATGGCGCACCCTATGAATCATATCATCGTTTTTTGTCACTCTAAATGTATAGTCTGTTTATGACGAAGATACATCATTCTCAAGCAGGGCTTGCATAACCCGACTTTGTAACTTGGGAATAACTTCTTTCTCAAACCAAGCGTTTCTTTTTAACCAAATATTGTTGCGAGGGCTGGGGTGAGGTAAGGGGAGTTGGTCGGGCCAAAATCGCTGCCATTGCTTTACAGTTTCAGTCAGGCTCTTTTCTATTAAACCTTTCATATGCCATTGCTGTGCATAAGTGCCAATCACGAGCATTAATTCAATATTTGGCATCGTGTTTAAAATTTCATTTCGCCAGGTTAAAGCGCATTCTGGCCTGGGTGGTAAATCACCTGATTTTCCTTTGCCAGCGTAGCAAAAACCCATGGGTAAAATTGCAATCTTATTAGAGTTATAGAAAACGTCATTACTGATGCCCATCCACTGTCTTAAGCGGTTGCCGCTGGCATCGTCGAATGGAATGCCTGAGTCATGAGCCTTAATGCCAGGTGCTTGTCCAGCGATAAGTATTTTTGCCTTTTCGTTTACTTGTAAGACGGGTCTCGTACCAAGAGGCAAATCCTTCTCACATAAACGGCATTGCTTAATTTCAGATAGGAGGTCTTTTAAGGCGATATCATTCATAACACCGTGCTCAATGATTAAACAGACAAGATTAATTATTTTATCAGGAAGTTAAGGTTTTAAGGAGCTGGAGGGGCAATATAATAGAGTGCATTGCACGGTAGTATCTAACTAACTAGAACTACACAACGATGTCTGAACTTCCTCCGATGTCATTCCGACTCAAAAGACTACCGGAATGACTAGGGCTTGAGTCGTGAAAACGCAGGGAATACAGAATCAATACAGTGTCAATCAAAGTGTTTCTGTTGTAATAAAGAAGCCTGAGTAGACTTCTTTATATTCAGGGGAGTGGGAAATTATTCGTTTCCAATTTATCGGTCGCTACTCTACCGCTAACTCAAGAATCTCATGGCTTTTTTCAAGGGTAATCGCTTGGTTTTCACCTAGTTTCACCATGCCGTGAGTTTTCAATTGCTGAAGAATGTTATCGATTACCTGCTGCTTGTTTCCGTCATAATCTTTTAACTGAGTATCTACGTTTAGGCTGTGGTAAAAACGTT
>Ga0209707_1001270_pt1 | contig 14525 bp, 7 predicted proteins | sample EN4Hudsemesocosm_FD_184630 | JGI IMG/M metagenome (GOLD analysis project Ga0209707, IMG submission 184630) | Methane-oxidizing microbial communities from mesocosms in the Hudson Canyon - EN4B Hudson Canyon (SPAdes) (version 2) | ecosystem: Environmental > Aquatic > Marine > Cold seeps | place... | reverse complement strand
AGGGTGTTGGGGCTGTATTAAAATATGTTTGTATTTTTGCAGTCTTAATACTGCGCCCTACCGTTGTTTCTAATTCCATCTTATGATTGCCATGAAAATCATGGCAGCCCATACAGGTTTCCCAGTCCTCCCTTTTGATCAGTTCGTCATGGGGGACGGTAATAGCATCATCATCTATACGCATGTCCTTATGACAGTGTTTGCAATCAGTGACTTTAAAATGGCTAACACGTCTTCCTGAATGTTCTTGATGGCAAGAAATACATAATTCAGGGTGAATTAATTCCCTGGCTTTTTTGAATCGGGGTTCATTAAAACGATAAGTAGGGTGGTGATCATCTCCTTCCTTATCATGACAGGCAATACAGTGTTTATTGCTGATTTTAGTAAAAACAAAATCATTTTCTGAGTGTCTCTGATCCAGATAAAACCGAGTGTTAGCCTGCAGTTGCTGCCGAACTGTTCCATCTGCAGGAATATGACATTCTTTACAGGCAAGATCTTCATGTCCAGGGTTTAAAGGCCCAGAAGAATGCCAGTCTTGAAGGCCGGGTTGCAATAAAAGAAATATTAGTCCTATTGATCCCCCTATCCCTAGAAAATAACCGTACGCTTTAGTCGTCATAACTGATCAGGAATAAGAGAAGGCATTATAAATATGATAAAACATCAGGCTAGTGACGGTAATTGATAGAAAAATATGTGTTCCTAACCAGGTTTTATAAATGAGTTGATTTTCAAAAAGGGTCTGGAAGTTATCTTTATTACATAGAGGAAGTAAAAAATTGACTAAATAGATTATGGATAAAACAGATAAGTAGGCATAACCAAACTGGGTGGAATGAACATAAAATACTGCGGGTGCAAAAGCGCCTGATAATTTATGTATTTTTTGATAAACAATAAAATGCTTGTTTTCCCTCGCCAGGCGAATCAGTGGATAACTCCACTGGAAAGCAAAATAAGCGAGTAAAGAATAACCCGTCCAGCGTTTGTAATATTCCAGTGATTGTAGAGTCTCTAATGCAGGAATTTTTAAATTAAAGAAATCTTGAATTAAAAAGCTTAAAAATAGAAAACAGCCTATATAAAAATAGGGTTTAAATTTAGCTTGTTTAGAGCTGGATTTCTCAGTTTTGTTTTCTGCCGGAGTTTCAGTTAAATGTTTGCTTGATAAAGGATAAATATGTTGGTTATTAACTCCCGCTTGTAACAAACATTTTTGGATATGTAATTCGTAGCCTGCAGGACCAGAAATATAATACAGTGTTTTAGGGTGTGCTTTAACTGCAATTTCTCTAACTTCTTTCGATGTTATTTTTCCTTCAACAGTAGTGTCTCTATAGGTGAATGAAAACTTTTTGTTTTGTTTAATAAATCGTTTAAATTCAGCAGTTGCCTGTTTTGAAAAATTGGCGTGGCCTACGGTTGAATAATCCAGGTGAAAATTAACATAGCCTTTTCTTTCTTTAATAATAGAACGGCAGGCTGAAATAACGGGTGTTACTCCCACGCCACCAGTAAAACAAACTACTGGTCTTGTTTTATCCTCAATATCAAAAAACTTGTCACCCTGAGGGTTGGAGATAAATAGTTCTATTGGAGATTTCTGGTTAAATAACCACTCAGTGAGCTCACCTTTCGGTTTTCTTCTCACAGTAATTTCTCTGTAACTAGACTCAGACCTCATCGATGAAATAGCATAAGGTCTACTGACCCATTTACCTTTTATCTTTGCTTTAACAAGAATATAGTGTCCTGGTTGATGGGGAGGAAATTGATAGGACTTATCTTTGCAAATTAACTGGTAAGATTTTACATCTTCAGCAATAAAACAACTTTTTCTTACAGTAACTGCGGTCCATTCAACTTTTTCGCCCAACATTTCATGTAAATAAATAGAGCAAGACCCACAACCTGTGCACGCCTGGGTTTTGTCAACTAATTCAGTGAACGTTGAAGCTCCAGTATCTATGGCCTCTTGCAGGGTGGCTTTACTTACCTCCATGCAATGACAGATTATTGTATTATCGTTACGCATTGAAAAAATTAAACCTTCATAAGTCGTTATAACGGGTCAGTTCTTTCCTGGGTTAGAAAGCCGGGAGGAGAGAAGCACTATTATTTAGATCGAATTATGTTATGTGGCAAAATAATTTAAGAATTACTCCTTAATCTTTAGTAACTCATTGAATTTGAAAATAAAGTTATAAATAATTGGCTTATTAAGAGCTTGTGAATATCTCTTGTAGCCAAACCAAAGCCACAAGATTTAGTAGCAGGTGACTGATAAATCAATGTCGACTACCTTCAGGAAATAGTATGCAGAATTTTAAACTTAATAAAACAGCCTTACGATTTGAATCTGTTTTTTATTTTATGATGGTAAATAACATAGATTAATTATAAGTTTATAGCTTGAATAAACAACCTTCATTCGAACCCCTCCATTTGGGGGGGTAACATATTTCTGTATGTTGCTAACAAGCATAAGTAATACTTTACAGTGAGTTATTATAAATCGTTGAAATAGTTTTGACATCTTAATCACCTTCTCCAGAGGGAGAAGGCAGGGATGAGGGGGAAATAGACTGCCAGAACTTTTGCAACAACTAATACTTGTATTCAAATTGTAATGTCTTGTATTAAGGTAGTTTTGTTTGCAAAATTGCTGATACCATTGACTCCATTTTTTGTGGGCTTGCACCATCAGTCCATCCCAGGCGTACGATAACGAGCTGATGAGATGGAATAATAATTACTCGCTGGCCTTTATAGCCAGCGGCATAGTAAAGATCTCCGGGTAAGCTGGGAAATGGTCTGCTCTGTTGACTAGAAGCAATACCCCCATTGCTCCAAAAATGAGCGGCATATTGACCTTTAGGGGCTGCTAGTGTCGGGGTGGAGCTATATTTTACCCAGCCTTCGGGTAATAAACGTTTACCTTGCCAAATACCATCCTGTAAATACAATTGACCAAAGCGTGCCCAATCTCTGGCTGTTGCATACATATATGAAGAACCAATCAGATTACCGCTGGTATCGGGTTCAATTATGGCTGTTGTTATACCTAAGGGGGAAAACAGTTCATTGTTTAAAAGTTTTACCACATCAGCTGTCGCCCCCCCACTTGTTTCGCGCACAATGCGGGAAATAATATTGGATGTGCCGCTGGCATATTGCCAATGGGTATCTGGCTGATGAATAAGTGGTTTGTCTATGGCAAAACCGGCGGCATCTCGGCTAAGAAATAACATTTCACTTAAATCTGTCACCGCTGCCCCAGCCGATTCATCAAACTCCAGCCCGCTACTCATGCGTAGTAAATGATCCAGGGTAATATTAGAGCGAGGGTCGTTGATTTTAGACCATGCCTCAATTGGTGCACGTTGAGATATTGATAACTTCCCCTGCTTAACCAGAATGCCTACTAAGGCATTCATCACACTCTTGGTCATGGACCAGCCCTGTAAAGGCATATCTTTTGAAATATTAGGAGCATACCTTTCTGCAATCAGTTGTCCCTGATAAACGACTAACACTGCACGGGTGAGGGCAGGGGCATCGGGATCAAGTTCCAAGAAAGCATTATCAATAGCTGTTTTCAGTTGTTGCTGATTAAATGCCGAGTGAGTGAAATTTTCTATAAGACTAGACGGTTTAATTTTATTCAGATAAGTTTTATCCGTAGCAATCCAGTCCTTGGCATGGGCTTTGAAATCATTCTCGGCCATATCGGCAGACCAGACACAACCGAGTCCTTTTAAATAGAATGCCTGTTGTGTATTAATACCCGGAAACCAGGTGCTAACCGATTTGTTATTGTAATCAATATTTGAATAAATAAATCTTTCAGGGCCAGAAAGATCTTCTCGTAACACTTCTTCTGGCTTACGTCCGGCAAAGAAAGTATTGGTGCAGAGTAATTTAGCCTTATAAGCAGCACCTATGCTGGCAATTTGTAATCCACAATAAACAGGGTAAATAAATAGGCCAATTAATAGTAAAAATAACAGATATCTATTGCTGGTTTTTGTTGCTATTAATTGCTGTTTACTCATTATGATTGGCTTTATTATTGATAGTGTAATAGTTTCTGCTTTGCTTGTTTTCTGCCTATGACCATTTTGACAGGAAAGAAGGAAAGAGAAAATAAAAAATCACTTTAGACAGTAGAACGATACCAGAATGAGTTTCAAAACAGCTGGTTGATGATGGAGTGTCCGTCCTTGGCGCGAGATAAAAGTTTAAAAACTATCGGTTATCATCGCGCCGAAGGCGGATGCTCATATCTGAACTTCAGTCACTAAAAGGCCTAGACAATGCTGAAGGTGATAGCTAAGGACGAATAATTTAAGCAATTGTCATAATTAGCCAAACTTGTTTTATATCAACTTGAGCTTTAGTTTTAGATAAAATACTGGACACTAGTTTTTCAGAAGACCCAGCTATCAAACATCATATGATCAAAGTGAAAAAACTTCTAGAGCTTAAGCTAATTTCTCCAGCATTTCTAAAGTCAGGAAACAGTGATCCACTGAATAAATCAGCTTTAAAAAAAATAGTAACAGATTAATGCTGTTTGAGAAGACTTGAACTTCAATGTCTGTCCAGTCCGACCATTATGATGTTTTATAGGATCACAGATTGTGTTTCTAGCTATGAAACCTTTTTTACTCTAATTTCAATTATCTGAATATGACATTCTCCCTATGGGGGGGCTACTGATAAAGTGAGATGGGTCCACAACCCATGACAAGACTTCTTGGACGATTGGGTCGTTGATAGGCTAAAAAGCAACTCTCTTCCCACATTTTAATTAATGTTTCAGATGATCTGAATACAGCCCCCATTTGTTCTCTAGTTACCCCTAAGATTGATATTTCTTGCAAGAAGTCAGGGATTAATCCGTAATGGGCAAGTCCGTCATAATTAATATCGAATGTTCGGGTAACGCGTCCGTTGTGTGAAACCTGATGGGCATTGATAGGGCGATGTCTTGATGGATGTGCAGACCATGCTGAACACTCTGGTTCACAAGTAGGTACTGTGTTGGCCCATGGATTTGTCTGAGCTGGATAATCAGCATAATTAACCTTAGCACCAATTTCACCACGCTGTAGTCTTGCACTGCGTTTTCTTGGGGTATCTTCGTGATAATATGCGAAACGCCCAAAGCGGGGCGTTGAATGCCAATCTATACCATTAAAATCAGAACCCAGTGCCACTCCACGCATTTGAAGCCGAATTTCATGTTCTAAATTAGATAAGCGACTGCCTCCAGTTACAACGCCTATCTGATCAACCAAATTATAAGAAGATTGCACTCCCAGTCCAACTAAACCACCTGCAAAACTCCCCGGAGGCGAATACACATGTTGCAGTTGAGTGCCAGACAAAACATTTTCATCTAATCGTTGTCCCACTGGCTGTACACCACCATGTGAAGCCATAACAGGATAGGCCCCAGTTAATGCAAGAATATCTGTCTTGGTTTTCTCCGATGAATGCTGGATATCGATTAATATTCCACGACTCATCATGGCATTAATAAATGTCCTGCCGTTAGAAGTTAACCCCCTGGCGTTGATATGAAACGACAAGGCATTTTGTGTTGAATTAATATTCATTGGAATCATCAGTGGTGTGTCGGTGGCACCTTCAAATGGCATATTGGATCGTGCACTATTTAACATTTCATTTGTTAATGCTGTCGAAGCACAAGCAGCCTCTGATGCACCTCCGCTAATTATTCCTGTAAAAATTCGCCAACCTTCATCTTCTATGCATTGTCCGGTGAAGAATTCAGCAATGGTTCGCCCAATGCCAGGAGGTATAACATTGGCATCAACTAACGATTCTGGACCTAGTTTAGCCCAGATGGGCACACTCAAATCATCCAGCTTAAATGAAAAAGGAAGGGCATTTTGCCATCGACCCAAACGCCGTTGGTTTTCTCCATAAGAGGGTTCGCGTGCGAGGGGCTCAAACGGGTTGACCCTATCTCCATAGCGCTGTGTTAACTCTTCCTGTGACATTAAGGTGGGAGGGCGGGCATCTGGATCACCAAAAACAGCATTTGCTACAAAAAGGCCTCCATTGATGGCATAGCCGCCGAATAAATTATTTGAAAAATGTAACGGTATGACTTGTCGTACACCTGCATGGTAGAGTGAATCCAATCGCGCTTCGATCTGGGCAGGAGTACAAGACCTTGGGTGACCTGAATAATGCATAATGCGTGTTGATGCACCCATAAATTGAGCGGCGCCAACAGCACCTCCGGCAATTCCAATATCTACACCATATTGCGATGCCCACAAATCAGGGTGTGCATATTCGCTAGCGGTATGATGGTGCTGGCGAGTTATGTTAGCATCGCAACTGTCCATAATGTGATCTAATTCAACACCAATGACAATCGCCAGTTTACCCAAATTTATGATCCTCCTTGCCTGTCTTGGAGTATAGACAACCTCAATCCAATCAGAATTTTGCTCTGCAAATTCCTTAATGGCGGGGATCTGCAATGCAAGTGCGTCCTGATCAGAAGTAAAAGGACGATCTTTTTTCTTGTTTAAGGCAAATGATAAGGCTTCCGAATTACCCACTGCAGCGATCATCATGCGTAGTCCACCGTTATATGCGCGTCTGATCCAACTCCAATGCATTTGCTGATGAATGGATGAATACCACATAGGCCAATTTTTAAAATTAGGATAACCCCCATCAGTGTTGTGATAACCACCTAAAACACCATCCTGATGTATTTGATCGCCTTCAGCTTCTGGCAAGCCCGCGCCTTCCATCAAATTTAAACAGGCATCACGACATAAAGTGTATGTGAATGGAAAATCGCTATCTGCAGGTTTGCCGTAGCTGTGATTATTTGTAGTATGCGTATCGTTACAGGACTGTAAATTTTGAAGAGGACCCAGAGCACTCCCCCAAAGTAAACGCGACTCGGGAATAGCACCATTTTCTGTATACGATGTAAAACCCTTTTCATTCATTAAATGAGCATGGAGATCGGCAATACCCCATACGGGATCGGTATCACGCGAATTCATCTGTGGAGCTTTATTGGACAACCAAATATCATCAACATTGATATGCCCCCATGAACCTGTTGCCTTATCTTCAATTAATATACGTGCTTTGGTTCCAGCCAGGTGACTAATGTCAAAAGATACTCTAATCATGTTTTCCATACAAAAACCACGGGCTTCAATAGGCTGACCGGATGCATCCCTTAAGGTTTTCCAGGTATAGCTGGGTCGAGAAGAGGGTGATGGAGACGGTGTTGCCTGTGCAGCACGTCCATTTATGTTAAACCCTTGTTGGGGTACTCCTTTCACTATCCGCCGTGGCAGTTGGAAAAGTGGTCGGCGCTGTTGTAAATACACCCCCACTTGACGACTACAGCCGCCTCCGACTAATAAATGAAAATACTTATGCCTTAACTCAATCAACGGCGAAACTAAACGTCCGGTACGCCTATCTTTCTGTACACTACCCCAAGATTGTGGGCGAGGTCGAAAGCTTCTGGGAACACTGGCTGCAAGGATACGCCGTGACGGTCTGTTTTCGTATGAGCCAATCCAGTACAAGCCTTGTTTACCAATTGGGAAAACAGTATTTGAATAACTACCCCCTATGCTGTCTAGATTACTTCTTAAACGATTAAAGTCATCACGAAGCCGATTCAAATAATAGAACGTTGCACCCTCATTCGATTCACAAGTTGTTGCCTCATCAAGCACCAGCCCTGTACAAGGATTAGGAGGGATGAGTAAATTTCTTGTATTTAATGCACGTGCTGTGGAGACATTATCGCCGAAGGTGGGTTGATTATGGAATGCACCTGTTGCGCCATTACCCGGTGCATTTTCGTGTTGAAAACCCTGTAAAGTACCATCTTCAAAATCCCAATGCCGATCCGCCATAGTTAATATTTCAGGACGAATTTCAGGAGTAAAGCCAGGTGATTTTATAGTTGGGTTTATGGTAGTAGGGCCTTTATAAGTCCATACTTGACTAAATGATGTGAGTGGTAGGGACAAAGTAACCAAAATGGCTAGACAGATAGAGACCTGTTTGGCATATCTCATGATTATTGAATCTCGAAGTATGTCTGAAAAAGGAGGGGGAAGGCTACTAGTTATAACTATTTTTTGTTATAAAAACTAGGCGTAATTTTGAGTCAGAACTGATCTGATGATAGTAAAGAAATTTTATTTTTCCCCTAGATGTTTCTAGCGATAGATCACAAAGTACAATAAATTATCTTGAAATCAAGCTGGCTGACCCCTTGATTCACTGGTTCAGTAGTGGAGTAATTGGTGCCAGATGCTCCAAGCAAGGCATCACTCAGGTTAAGATCATTGGTTTCAAAAATAATAGCTAAAATATTACGGTCAAAAAATATAGTCCCGCCAAATCGAGTGAAATCAGTACTAACTGAATCTACATGAAACAAATAACTGTTTATCTTTGTTCCTGAAGCAATAAAAGCAGTCGCTGCATTTCCTGTTCCAATATGAAGCCCGGCTCCATTGCCGTTAATCAAAAGATCCGATGTTAAGGTATAACTTTGAACCTCATTAAAACCAAAGATAGTTGTATCATTTTGAAGGGCTCCTAGTATCACAGATGATGGGGCTGGTGTGAGTTGAGTATTAGCTGATACTCCCGTGATGGATGCCTGTGATATATTGCAATTAAAAACTAATACGCTAAAAACAGATAATATTTTATAGAAATTAGTCATCTTTAATCCCCTGTATTGTTAAGCACTTTAATTTAAGGAATGATTAGAGTAGTTTATGTGGATGATATAAATTGAATAATGTTTGCACGTCCTTGTGCTTTACATAAATAAAAAATCACCCAAAAGTATTCATGGTTACGGTGACTTCTTGAGGAGTAGAGACATGACCAAATTCATCAATACCGTATAATATCAACTGATATGTGGTAAAGGTAGTTACATGATTTAACATAGTATAGTATCTGGTTCCAAAGGACCCACATATCCCCTGAAAATAGAACCTACAGTACAATTCAGATTGAACATTCAAGAATTGTATTGAACCATTATTGACTCTTTTATACCATGTCCAGTCTACCTCATCACCTTCCGGGTCTACCACAGAAAAGTCTAATATTACTTTTTGACTAACCGTGCTATAACCTAAATTAGTCGGGTGAGTTGGACTGGTAATAGTTATTTCAGGCGGTAAGTTTGCAGGATCTGGAATAATAGAAATACTTACTGAGTCAATTGCTGATCTAGCATTTTGATGATCAACACCTTGTAAACGAATAGTATGAGCACCAACCCCTAACCTTGAAGCTGGAATGCTGGCACTATGTCCAGTGGCAACTTTTTTCGCCTCCGAATTAATGAACCATTCAATTTGAAAATCCTGTAAAGGCCCTGCTCCTAGGAGGGTGTTTTCATCATAACTCGTTGCTCGTAATGGAATCGTATTACTTAGAAAAAAACTTTGACCATCTGCAGGTTGTAATATACCAACTGTAGGAACCGGATTTATTATAATGACTTCAATTTCATCATAAACATCCCCTATTAATCCGTGTGAAAGGTTATCAGAAATAATAATTCTTATGGTATGTGTTCCAGCACTTAATCCCGCTAAAGAAAGACTTCCCCTGACTCTGCTGGTATTAGTTGGTACAGTGGTATTCCTTGTTCCCATTACACCATCAATATCACTTCTCCATGTAATTGTTACTGTATCTCCATCCAAATCAGCATATTCATAGTCTAATTGCCCAGTACCCTGAATAAAATTAAATAAGCCTGTTGAAGTAAATGATACATAAGGCACCGTATTACCCAGTAAGGGTTTAATTGCTGCTAAAGCATTAATATGACGGGGTACGTCAGGATCAGGAGAATCGGTATGAGCTGTATTTCGTAAAATACTACGAATTCCACCACTTGATATACTAGGGTCAGCTGCCAATATTAATGCTGCAACACCAGATACAAAAGGGGCAGAAAAACTAGTACCACTTATAATGGATAAATCGTCATTTCTTGTAGCCCTTCTCCAGTCAGCTAGTTCAGCATCAACAGACCACAAAACACCGGGAGCGAATATATCAATTGAACGATTGCCAAAATTCGAAAACCATGCTTTGCGTGGGTTTCCAAAATTTGTTGCACCAACACAGAATACAAATCTTAGTTCACATGGAATAGTACGATATTCATCCGAATCCAGATTTTTTCCGTGGTTACCTGCAGCAGCAACAACAAGCATATTACTTGCTTCAAATCCGATCATAAAATCATTTAATGCTTCAGCACCCGACAGCCACCACAAAACTTCATGAATATCTACAGAAAAACTCATATTAATAATTCGAGGCATTGAAAGAAGTGCATCTGGAAGATCATGCGCGAGATACACAATAAATGAACCAACATCACCCGGTGAGTTCACCACATTCAGACCAGCACTGACGGGAGCACCTGGTCCTGCCGCGCCAAATTCATTATTATTAAATGCAAAACCAGACATTGCGACGTGTGTACCATGCCATTTACAAGCTGGGGTTTGCACCTCTGCTCCACACTTATCGGGATTTGGCACATAAAATGGCCCCCTTGCTCCGAAATCAGGAAATGGAACATCATGATTTGGCATAAACCCCGCATCTAAGATAAGTACCTTGGGACTGGATGTACTCCAATGTATCCCTGCTCCCCATAAAATACGCCATGCTTCAGACACACCAGTATCCAAAGGAAAATAGGAATCATTCGGGTTTAAATCGGGGTCATACTCAAGATAAGGCCAAAGAAATGCATTATCCACATATGGAAATATTCCGCCGCCAGGAGAGTTTGGACCAACTTCCCCTATCATTGCCTCAATACTATTTCGTCTTCCCACATGATTAGATTTGAATCGGATATTTAAACTAATATCCAAGTCATTATTAACACGTTCAGCTGCCACTAAAGCAAGAAGTTTCTGCCCGGCAAGGCTGGATACCAGATATGCTCCGTGCATATATTGATCATTCTCAGGCAATTGTGAATTTAACTGACTGGTATCAACTGTTGAGGTGTCCACATTTATTACATAAGTAATAATGGGGTTTGGAATATTCGTGTTAGGAAATAATTTATCAATATTAAAGCTTGCTATGACAGTTGCATTCCAGCGATTTAGAAAGGCATCTTTTTCCGTTATATCAGAAGTTGATAAAATTACTTCATTAGCCGTAAACTCTAGATTATTGTTGGCATCGCTACTTGAAGTCAGTTTTACCAACTGGCGAGTTGAGCCGCCATCAATTCCTGGAAGTGTTGCTATACTGGGTTGCTCTGTTAGATCAACAGTTACTGTTGGTGGGTCTAATTCAGCGGGTGACTGTCCATGAGGGCCTGGTTCTTTTCCAAAAAGAGATCTGAGTTTACCGATGTCAAGAGAATTAACTATGTCATCGCTGTTTAAATCAGCATCAGGATTAAAACCGTAGTCTTTATCTGATTTGCCAAAATCCTTTCTAAGCTGTCCAATATCAAGCGTATTAACAATTCCATCGTTATTTAAATCGGCATCACAGGCATTACCAAAGAAATCTCGATCAGTATCTTCTTGCCCTTGATTCGCAATAAGTTGACAATTATCTACTGAATCATCAATACCATCGTTATCTGTATCAGCGGCATTGCCTAAAATAGGTACCGCTAATACTGTTACTAAAATAAGTTTGTTAGAAAACTTCATTTTTCTCTCCAGGTTATCTATATATTAGATCCTGATCCCCTCAAGCCCCAGTAAACTTTGGGAAATATTACATTTGTTCGAAATGATATATTATTGGCTGAAGCTTGTAGGTCATCAAATAATTGTTTATTTACGACGCACACCTAATAGCAATGTTGTTAAACCAGTCATCATTAACCACATACCTGCTGGCAAAGGAACGCTTGAAACTTCAACCGTTCCATTTACTGTCGTTTCCGGTAAAGACAAATTTCCCTCAAATCCCCATCTGAATGAATCAAAAGTGTCATCGGTAACTGCTAACTGAATATCTGTTGACCCAGAAGCAATTGCTCTAAATGACAGACTTGCAAGATTAAAATTTCCAGAGAAGGCATCAAGAAAACTGGAGCCCCCTATATTTAACAAACTACCTGGTGTAGAGGTATCCCCTGGTGACTGTAAAAAACTCCATGTTGTGGTATTGACATTAGATGATTCCAGGACAAGAAATGATGTATCCCAGATTACATCTAATCCCCAGCCATCCACGGGGCTGCTGAATTCACTGGCATCAATATTTACGGTGAAAACATCATTTAATTCAACTCTTGTTATATCTGGATTAATGGAAACTATACCTGCATAAGCATTTGTCCAGGATACAGCACTTAATAAAGCTATTAATCCAATGGAAATGGGTTTTAAGAATGTTGATTGATTGTTTTTAGTAGAATTATTCATTTTGATATTCCTAAGTATTTTGTGTTTGTAATTAAATTTTTTGCTTATTGTTCTACTTCCTATTATTTATATATGGTGTAATCAGATCTCCTTTTTTAACTTTCAGATATGATTTAAGAGGAATAATTAATGCTTGCTCTCTTTTTCGTGAAGTTTAATAGTCCGATCAAACCAGTTCCAAATAACCAGGCTGCAGCAGGGATAGGGACGGAGGTTACTGGGTTGAAACTAAAATCATCAAGAGCTGTAGCACTAACACCTCTAAATGTAACTGAATGGATACCATCAAATGCTAGTGTTAATAAGAGGCCCCCTGTATCATCCTGAGTATTTTGGCCTAATAGATTTCCATTAATATCGAATGCTGAAAAAGTGACAGCCTCAACTCTATCAATGAATCGAACCCTGTCAGTGCGGACTGATACAAAGTCTGTTACCGCAGCATGGGTAACATGACTGGGATCAAAAAAATTAGCTTTAAAAAAAATATCTGAATAGCTAAGGTTTCCAGATGTGTCTGTACCTCCTACGCCTATAATTCCACTTGTTGCGTGAAACTGGCCTAATTCAACTGCTGCAATAAAAGGTGAATTGTCAGATGAAAACAAAACACCGTCTGTCGATAATAATTGATCAGATATTTGTGACTCTAGCGGGATGGCTGTGCCAGGTGAGAATGGTATTCCTGAGAATTGTTCAAAATCAATCAATACTGCTTGAGCTGTTCCCGATAAAAATGAACTGCAAACAAATGCAGCAATTAATTTCCACGATATTTTTTTCATAATAATTCCTCGGTATTTTTTTATTGTTTGATTGGTGCTGATATGAAGCATATGCAAGCCAGTGGTTAAAATAATGTAATCTTTTGCTTGAGGGGGATTGCATAATTCAATAAGCAATTTAAATTCTACTGAAGTGGCAAGTTAGTACAACATCTCTTTATACCCCCCTGTTTAGAGGGGATATAAAAAACATATACCCAAAGCTGTTATTGATCAGTTGCTTACCGATTGCTAAACAAACTCAAACCAAGAAACAGCTGAGTAATTAATCAGAATAGGGTTGAGTGATATCAATAAATGTTAAATTAAAGTGGATAACCAGTTCCTTCACGTAGGTCTTTAATTTTTTTCGATGCTCTGCCCCAAAAGGCTTCTTTAAGGCCTGATGGCCATTGAACAACAATGACTGCATGTCGATGTTTGCCAAGACCAAAGGTTAACCATGGACTATTGGTTGATACAAAGCTGGATCCAGCAAACAGTTCGCGTACTTGTGGTTTCATTTTTCGTGCATGAACCGTTACCCGAGCACCTATAGCCGTAGGATTACTATTGGTGCCTGTTAAACGCACTGTTAATGAACGATTTTTGTTGCCCTTGTTACGTAAAAGCACAGGGACTCCATCACCTTGTACGGCTTCACCTAGAATGTTTGTACCGTTGTATGCGGCTTTAATAATAACTAAATCGGTATCGCCATCATTATCATAGTCTGCAACGGCAAGTCCGCTTGTTGCCTGGTCTTGAAGTCCTAGATTTATTATTTCTTTAAACTTACCTTTGCCATTATTTTCAAATATAAAACCTGGGTTTGCTAGTGCAGTAGGCAGTATGACCAGTGAAGTCACAAAGCTGCCGACGGTTGCCAGATCTTCATCGCCATCATTATCAAAATCGGCAAAGCTGGCTCCCCAGCCCCATTCATACCCACCCAAACCTGAAGAGTAGGTGGCATCACCAAAAGTTTCGTCATTAAAGCTATTAAATAGTACTTGTTCACCCAGCAAGCCCGGTACAAATGGATTATTTAATCCCATACCTGTTGCAAACCAGTCTAAATCCCCATCTAGGTCAAAGTCGGCTGCTGTGATAGCCATGGGTAAAGCAGGTCTAATATTTAATCCGGCGGCATCGGCATGGTCGATAAAGGTATTATCACCCTGGTTGATCCATAACTCCCAAGGGCCAGGAATAGGTCTGTGTGTTCTTGGGTCTGGGTTATCCAGATTACTAAGGTTGCCACAAT
>Ga0209707_1001267_pt1 | contig 14537 bp, 13 predicted proteins | sample EN4Hudsemesocosm_FD_184630 | JGI IMG/M metagenome (GOLD analysis project Ga0209707, IMG submission 184630) | Methane-oxidizing microbial communities from mesocosms in the Hudson Canyon - EN4B Hudson Canyon (SPAdes) (version 2) | ecosystem: Environmental > Aquatic > Marine > Cold seeps | place... | reverse complement strand
TTAATCGCCGAAGGCCGTATTCAATTTGATGGCACGCCACATGAGCTTGAGGCGATGTCTCGTTACCACAATGCAGTGTGTGTATCTGTTGTTGATGTGGCTAATGACAGCCTAGCAGCGTTCTTAAATACACTAGATTATGTGAAAGACGTTGAGCCATTACCAGGAGACCGAGGTTTCCGTGTGTACCCAAATAAAGGTCAACAAATTACTGTCGAATTATCACAAGCAATTCGTGACAATAATTGGCAGGTTGATTCACTGTATGCGGAGCATGGCCGTTTGGATGAAGTATTCCGAACCATCACAACCAATAGTTCACTAGGTGGCTTGAAATGAAGATGAATAATATCTGGTTTATTATGAAGCGTGAGCTAAATGGCTATTTTGCAACGCCAGTCGCTTATGTTTTTATTATTAGTTTTTTATTACTGACAGGTTTTTCTACTTTCTTTGTGGGCAACTTCTTTGAGCGCGGTGAAGCTGATTTATATCCCTTCTTCTCTATTCATCCATGGATTTATGTATTACTAATTCCTGCAATCTCGATGCGATTATGGTCTGAAGAGCGTAAAAGTGGCTCAATAGAATTATTGATGACCTTGCCTGTTTCGGTCTTTGAAGCGGTATTAGGTAAGTTCTTGGCGGCATGGGCATTTACTGGCTTGGCGTTGATGTTGAACTTTCCTTTATGGTTAACAGTGAATTACTTAGGTTCACCTGATAATGGTGTTATTTTCGCTGGTTTCGTAGGCAGTTTCTTAATGGCGGGTGGTTTCTTAGCCATTGGTGCATGTGTATCTGCAACAACAAAGAATCAGGTTATTGCCTTTGTATTAAGTTTAATTGTCAGCCTTATTTTTGTTTTAAGTGGCTACGGCATCGTACTCGACTTCTTTAGTAGCTGGGCGCCGATGGCACTTGTTGATGCGGTTAGTTCATTTAGCTTCTTAACGCATTTTGATGCTATTTCTAAGGGTGTGATTGATATGCGAGATATGTTGTATTTTGCTTCAGTCATTTTGGTATGGTTATTTGCTAATGCCATTGTTGTTAATGCCCGTAAGGCTGATTAGGAGTTTTTGCTAGATGAATAAACAACTATTATCGACCGCTGGTTTAGTACTAGCTGTTGTTTTGTTTTTATCATTCAATATTGTAACGAATGGTAACTTGAAATCTGCACGTGTTGATTTGACTCAAGACAAGCTTTATACCTTGTCAGATGGTTCATTGAACATTATTGAATCATTAACTGAACAATTAACGTTGCGGTTATATTTTTCTGAACAAGTTGCTCAAGAATTACCGAGTATTAAATCATATGCTCAACGTGTTCAAGAGTTATTAGAAGAATATCAACGTGCCTCAAATGGCATGATTCGTTTGATTGTCGTTAACCCTGAACCATTCTCGGATAATGAACAGCGTGCGAAGCAATATGGTCTTCAAGGCGTGCCTATTGAAGGTGACCCTGATCCTCTTTACTTCGGTTTAGCGGGAACAAACCATCTTGATGGCGTGGAAAATATCTCATTCTTCCAACCTGAAAAGGAAGATGTACTTGAATATGACTTAACTAAATTGATTTATAAACTATCAAGTGCAGATAGAAAATCAGTGGCCGTGATGAGTTCATTAGAAGTTAATGGTGAAGTATATGACCCATTAAAAGGTGAATCTCCTTCAGATGATGGAGCGAAACCTTGGGCATTTATGGCTGAATTACGTCAGTTATTTACCGTGTCTTTTTTGCCAACAGATATTAAACGAATTCCTTCAAGTATTGATGTGTTGATGCTTGTTCACCCTAAAGAGTTTCCCGATAGTACATTGTATGCCATCGAGCAATATGTACTTCGAGGTGGAAAATTAATTACCTTTGTTGATCCATACTCTGAAAGTGATATTCCTGAAAAAGATCCTGATAACCCTATGGCTGCGAAACTAAAATCTCGTAGTTCAAATATGCCTACATTATTTAAGGCTTGGGGATTCATGCGAGCAGCTGCAGATGTGGTTGCCGATCGTAAAACTGCAATTAAAGTAGACTTTGGTGAACGTACAGGTAATAAGCCAATTGATTACGTATTGTGGCATGGCATTCCAGCTGAACAAATCAATAGTGAACAAGCTATTACGAGTCAGTTGAAAAAGATTGAAGTCGCTACAGCGGGTTACTTTAAACCTGTTGACGGTATTGGAACACAAATTACACCACTATTTTCATCAAGTAATGAAGCGATGTTAGTTGATAAACGAGTGGTTCAATTTAGAAATGATCCAATGGCTTTATTAACCAAATATCATGCTGGAACATTGAGTTATCCTATTGCTGTGCGTGTAAATGGTGCCGTGAAATCAATCTATCCTGATGGTGTGAAAGGAGACGATGGCACGCTAAAAACAATGCGTGGCCATGTAAATGAATCTCAACAAGATATTGATGTTATTGCCATCGCAGATGTGGATATGTTGCAAGATCGTTTCTGGGTTCAATTACAAGATTTCTATGGCGATCAAATCGCTTACAGCACATCAAATAATATTGATTTCCTAATTAACTCTATTGATGAAATGTCTAATACAAATGGACTGATCAGTGTTCGTTCTCGAACTGGTTTTTCACGCCCATTTGATCGTGTTTTAGATTTGCAGCGTAGTGCTGAAAAACTGTATCGAACTAAAGAACGTGAGTTGCAAAAAATCTTAAAAGAAACAGAGCAAAGTATTGCTCGAATGCAAGTAGAGCGTAGTGGTAGTGGTGAAGAAATTCAGAATGCTGAACAGCAAAAAGAAATTGCTGATCTGCGTATGATGAAATATAAAACACAGCAACAATTACGTGATGTTCAAAGTGATTTACGCAAAGATATTGATACTTTGGATACACAGCTTAAATTCTTTAATATCGGTCTAGTTCCTTTCTTAGTGGCATTGTTAGCAATAATTACAGGTTGGTTACGTGTTCGTAAGCGTACTAAAGGTCGTAAGCAGTAAAACAGGGTTTTCAATAACCCTCGAAATAGGTTTGTAAAAATGATGAAAAAATTAAATAGCCTGACCATTTTATTCATTGTCACGGCAGTGATGGTGTTATTCATGTTGGTGACATTACAGCATCCCAATGATTCTCAAGATGATGAGGGCTTATTGTTCCCAGAATTATTTGGGCAATTAAGTGGTGTGAATACCATTACACTTAAAAGTTCTCAAGATGAATTTACCTTATATAAAGAAGGTGAAGATTGGTTCATTAAGGAACGTTGGAATTTTCCCGCTGACTTTAATCTTGTAAAACGTGCCTTGATTGATATCTCTGAAGCTAAAATTCTTGAACGAAAAACAGATAAAGCGGAGCAGTTTGCACTCTTAGGTCTTGAAGGCATGGAGCAAGGTGGTGAATCAATTCACATCACGATGCTTGAAGATGAGAATGTTGTTTCAGGCCTGATTTTAGGACGTGAGCGTGAAATAGGCCAAACAGGTGGAGCAAGACAGTTTTATGTGCGTCGTGCGGGTGAAGAGCGTTCTTGGTTAGCAGAAGGCTATTTAAATATTAATCCTCTGATGTTGAACTGGATTAAAAGTGACGTGATTAATATCGCACGCGAACGTATCGCTCAAGTTAATATTATTCAGCCTAATGGCGATACCGCAACACTGATTAACCTAGGTAAAAAAGATAAGTTTGGTACACCAGATGACTTGGCTAAAACAGTCTTTAAATATGATCAGCTTGGTTATGATATTGCGGGTAGCTTGTTCCAACTTAAAATGGAAGATGTATTACCGCTAAGTGATTTTTCACGAGGTGATTCACAATCTGTAACGGCAGAATTTTTAACCTTTGATGGTTTGAAAGTTATTACTGAAACATCATTTGATAATGATGATGGTTTTTACTATTCAACAATACGTGCAGATCGATCATCAGCAGGTGCTGCGCCAAAAGATATTCAAGCATTAGATGTATTAAAATCAGAGCAAGAAGTGACAGAAGAAATTGCAGCATTAAATGCTCAATTTGATTCGTGGGTATACCGCTTTGGTGGTTTTGTAGGAACCAACTTAATGCGTGCTGAAGAAGATATCGTAACCAAATCTGAAACGGTTATTCCAATGCCGGCTGATGTAACAGGCTTTGGTCAATAAGACTAATTTAGAGTAAAACCCGTTCAAAAACAAACCCCAGTTATTATTGATAACTGGGGTTTGTTTTATTTAACAGAGCTGTTTCTTATACATTATTGTGGATGTTCGCTATTTCATTCTGAAATCATCTGGAGAGAATTTAGGGATAAATTTATCTACCCCGACTTTCTCCATCATCGTGTTGTTAAATGTTCCACTCATCGCTAAATCAAAGATACTAATGGTCTTCCCACGAAGATATGCTACACCGCGAACAGCAGGATGTGAATTAGGAATTTTGGTGGGCCTAGGGCAAGGTATCGCTTCTTTTACCTTAAATACATTAATAGCAAACTTTTGCTTAGTACCCAATCTGAATAACAACATCTCTAGGTAGCTTTGACCTACCAATTGTGTGTGTTGGTCGATACCGTCAATCATACCTGCCCTTATTTATGAGATCCTAGTCTTGTACTGTTTATATCGGTTATGACGGCAATACCTTGCATTAACTTTAGTGGCGATATGCAATTTGTATTTATAGGCATAGTAATTGCTTTGACTTGAGTAAGATTCAGTTAATTCAGCACTAATGACAGAAAAATGACATTAACAACGTGTTGTTGGAGTAATGGTATGAGATATTTTTGGAAAAATAAACTAAGTTTACTGTGTAGCTTGATGTTGGCGATGAACGTCAATGCTGACGGCTTGCATGCCTTAGACAATATTGAACAAGTTGCTTATGAATATGCCCTAGCAACGGCACAAGAGCGTTTTGACAGCCCACAAATAACGATGGGGAGCTTGGATTCAAGATTGCGGTTACAAGCTTGTGACACCGATTTAAACGCCTTTAGTAAGCTTGTTGGTACGGGCATGGGTAATCAAACTGTTGGAATCAAATGCGCTTCGCCTGTGGCTTGGACTGTATATGTACCTGTTAAGGTGAAAGTATTACAAGCCGTTGTTGTTGCGGTCAGATCGCTAGCTGCAAATCAAATTATTAGAGCGTCAGATGTGAAGCTTCAGCAAAGAGATATTGGTTCCTTGCGACAAGGTTATATCAATAATACTCGGATGATAGTGGGTCAAGAGTTAAAATATCCTGTTGCTCTGGGTACGGTTATTAAGCCACAAAGTGTGCAAGCACAGAAATTGGTACATCGTGGTGAGAATATTATGTTGGTGGCCGTTGCAGGTAAAATGGAAGTTAGAATGAGTGGTATCGCGCTATCTGATGCGAGTTTAGGGCAACGAGTTCGAGTAAAAAATAGCTCGTCTAAACGCGTGGTAGAAGGCATTGTCGATGCCCCAGGAATAGTTAAGGTAACAATGTGAAAAAAAAAGCATTATTAATTCAAGATTTTGACAAGCTGTCCGATACAATAGTCAGACTCTAAACAAGGACATACTTATGTCAGACATGAATAATATAAAATTGACAGGACAGGTAGGATTAAATACGCCTCGTAATGTTGTTGATTCACGTGAGAATCGTGAGGAAAATAATGCTTCTAAAGTGAGTACTGGAACAAATGCTGCACGTACTGATACTGTTAGCTTGACGGATACTGCAACACAACTTCAGTCTATTCAACAAACATTATCGGATGCCCCTGTTGTTAATAATGAACGAGTAGCCGAATTACGAGCTGCAATTGCTGATGGTTCTTATCAGGTTGATGCTGCGGAACTTGCACAAAACATGATTAATTTTGAGACACAACTTCGTTAGGAAATCACCATGGCTATGACATCACTCCAACAATTACATAGTATTCTGCAAGCAGAGCAAGATACTGCCTCGCAACTATTAGTTTTGCTGAAGAGTGAACGTGATGCATTGACTGAGTCCAATGCTGACGTTATGAGTGATTTCACGGTCAAAAAACAACCTCTTGTTGTTTCATTAGAACAATTAGGTCGCCAACGTGAGTCCGTATTACAATCTGCTGGATTTTCTTCAGGTAAAGAAGGTTTAGAGGCCTTTATTGAAAACCAAACTCAGCAAGATTCACAGATCCTTAATAGTATATTAGATTCGTTGAGGGTTGTTGCACAAGGCTGTCGTGAGCATAACCAAATTAATGGCGGTATTGTGAATGTAAACCGTCAATATTTACAAAAAGCGATGAATATTTTACGTGGTAGTGATGTGAATCCTAGCTCGTATGGTCCAGGTGGCGAATATACTAATCAGGTTGTACGTCAGCCCTTATTAGGTCGCGTATAACAATAACATCTTTGTTAGAGCTTTAACTCCCTGACTTACACCAAGATGTTAAAACATCAACCCATTCAGGTCGATCGTTTAAACAAGGGATAAGCGTTAAATTTTCGCCTCCCGCTTCACTAAATACTTCTTGGCCACGAATCGCAATCTCTTCGAGTGTTTCCAAACAATCTGTCACAAATGCAGGACAAATAACTAAAATGTTTTTTGCCCCTGATTGAGCAAGTTCTCGTAACCTATCTTCAGTATTCGGCCCTAACCATTTCGCTCTACCCAAGCGAGACTGAAAGGCAACAGAGTATTGTTCTGGTGATAGACCTGCTTTTTCAACAAAGTGTGTTGTTGTTTGAAAAATCTGATGACGATAACAGTGGTGTTGACAGGAATTTTCAACGTGGCAGCAGTTATCTTGTTGTAAGCAATGATTGCCTGATTTATCAAGTTTAGTGATATGCGATTCAGGTAGACCGTGATAACTAAATACAAGATGATCGAAAGGCTTTTCTATATAGGGTTTAGCCGAATTTACTAAGGCAGAGATATAGTCTGGCTGTTGATAGAATGGGGCGATGACCTTCAGTTTTACTTCAAGTTTATGCTTTTTAATAACCGCTTTAGCTTGTTCAACTGAAGTGGTGATCGTGCTTTGAGCATAATGAGGGTATAAGGGAATAAATATGATTTCTTCAACATCACTTTGCTCTGTGAGTGCTAAAATCTGGCTTTCTATGCTTGGTTTGCCATATCTCATTGCCATTGCTACAGGCATGTCTAGCTTAGCTTGCAAAGCATGTTTTAACCGTTCAGATAAAACAACAAGTGGCGAACCTTCATTTAACCAAACACTTTGATAAGCCTTAGCAGACTCTTTAGGGCGGCGCGGTAAGACAAACAGACTGACGATTAATCGACGCAATATCCAAGGTAATTGAATGACATAAGGATCCATCAAAAATTGATTAAGATAATGTCGTACGGACTCCGTGTCTGGCTGGTCTGGTGAGCCTAAATTGGCAAGTAAAACGGCTTTTTTAGTCATTTAATACCCTGAATTCTAGAATGTTGCCATTATCATGGCTTGGGGTACTTTTTCTGTTAACCCCTTGATGCCAAATTTATTATGCCAATAGTGATACTCAATACCTGCATAGACTTTGCTAGGATGATTCCATAAACGACCTACATCGAGCAACAATTGAGGTTGCGTTAATAGGGTGCTACTTCCCCCTGTTGCTTTTTCACTTTGCCATTCCGCATAACCTTTAAATAGGAAATGTAATGAACCAAGTTGAAATGGCACACTCCAAACAGGTGTGACTTGAATACCTGTTGTATCAACACTATCGCCCTTAAATGCTTGAACATCGAGCGTTAAATAGTCCATGTGAGGTACATTAAAACTGATACCTGCTCCTAATAAATAGGCTTTATACGGATCGGCTTTAGGTAAGTTACCCGCATTGAGCCCCCCTACGAGAGAGATATCTTGAATAAAAGAAAAGGGAAGTGTGTTTCCTGTAATTTTGGACCAACTTAGGCGAGGATAAAATTCACCATACACTTCAGTACTTGTATCATTTCGATCAATGAATTCGATAAAAAGAAAGTTATCTCCATAGCGCCAACCATCAACATGTTCAATGGTTAATAGAGTACGGCTTTTATCACCTAATTTAAAATCATTACCGTGTAAGAGCTGAATATTATTACTCGACCAGTCAAAAAAAGGTTCAGCATGACTAGTAGATAATAGGCCAAAACTAAAGAATACTGACAAGAAAAAAGAGTGATATGGTTTCATGTAATTCAATTTTAAGTTTATATATTTTAAGAGATTGTCGTAGATCATACCCGTAATCGTAAATTTCAGCTAAACTTCTAACACGCACTCATTAAAGAATGGAATTTTGTCAGTGAATACAGTAACTAAATTTAGTATCGGTAATGTTTTATTAATTATTACATATTTTGTTGCCGGGCAATTCACACTCACGCTTTCCCTGCCTCCAAGTGGTGCAACGCCATTATGGGCGCCTGCCGGAATTGCTTTAGCTGCGGTTCTGATTTGGGGGTATCGTTTACTGCCGGGTGTATTCATCGGGGACTTTTTAGTCGCCGTTGATTTGATCGGCCTCAGTGATTCAACAGCCATCTTGTTATGTTTAATTATTGGTGCTCAAGCTGCTTTTCATGCTTGGTTGGCTAGGTATTTATTAGAGCGATATAAAGTTTGGCCCTCTGCACTTACAGAAGAATATGCCATTATTAAATTCTTTGTTATCGCAGGTATTGTAGCTTCATTCTTCCCTGCAGCATTAACGGTTATTCTCGATTTAATGATTGGCGTGTTGACAGCATCAACATGGCTTGAATCTTTGATTGTCTGGTGGATTGGTGGTGCCTTAGGTGTGGTGGTTTTTGCCCCAATAGGCCTAATTCTGTTTGCGTCACCAAAAAAAGTGTGGCGAGTCCGTATTATTCCTGTGGCATTGCCTATGGCCATTATGTTTACGCTACTTGTTATTACGCTTCATGGTGTCAGAATAAATGAGAGCAGGCAGATGGAGGAAAGGTTTAATAACTATACTGGTATTGCACATGCCCTAGCTGATGGGCAATTAAATAACTATTCATCATTACTGCGAGGCTTTAATGCTTTTTATAAACATAGTGGTCATGTAACGGATGCTGAATTTGACACATTTACTACGGAATCATTAAGGGAACAGTCAGATGTTTATGCTGCATTTTGGATGGAGCGAGTGCTTGATAAAGACCGTGCTAATTATGAGGAAGCATTAGGAAAATCAATTACAGTCTTAAATAAAACGACAAATAAATATGTTACCTCTGAATCTAAACCTGAATACTTGGTGGTGAAACAGAGCCGACTTCCTTCTGAGCATATACAAGCGCCTAACCAACCCCTCGGTTTTATCGGTGTTGATTTTTGTTCTCAAAATAATAAAACTCAATGTAAGCTACTGTTTGAGGAAGGCATAACTCAAACAGTAAAACCATATTTAACCGATATCGATCCTTCTGCTAAAACACGAGTAATACGTTTATCACCCGTCGTTAAAGACTCTGAAGTTATTGGTGCCGTTGGCCATGTGTATCAATATAAGGCGTTGTTTGAAAAATTACTATCATCAGATATTAAGAAATGGCTAGATTGGACTGTGATCAGTGTCAGTGATGATAGGGTATTGTTTGATACTAGGACATCTAATAATAGGCCTGAAGTTTTTTCGAATTTTGCTTTATCAGTGGAGCAGACGGTTGAATTTGGCTCTCAACAATGGCGGTTCATTTATCAGCCTTCACCTCAATTTGTAGCATCCTATTCCTCATGGAATTTTTTCTGGATGATCACTGCTTCTTTAATATTATTGAGTTTAATTGGAGCATGGTTAATGGCGATGAGTGGTCGAGTGCATCAGATTCGACAACAAGTAACTGATCAAACAAATGAAATTATTCATGCATCTGAATTGTTACAAAAAAGTGAATCAAAATATCGAAGCCTAGTAGAAAATATTGATGATGAATACTTGATTTATAGTCAGAATAGGGAGGGCGTTTTTGATTATATTAGTCCATCGGTAAACACCATCTTAGGTTATAGTCAGGAAGGCTTTCTTAGCCATTATGCAAGCTATTTAACGGAGAGTAAGCTTAACCAACAATTTGAAAGTTATACACAAAAAGCACTAGCAGGTAATACAGCAAGCTATGAGTTAGAAATATATGATACAGAAGGATATATTCATACTTTTGCCATTACTTCAACGCCAGTAATGAATGATAATGCTAACGTCATTGGCGTTGAAAGTATCGCTCATGACATTACAGAGCGTAAAGAAGCTCAGGTAGCACTAGAGAAGCTCTCTCTCGCAATAATGCATAGTCCTAATGCCGTCATTATTACTAATAATAGAGGGATAATAGAATATATAAACCCTAGGTTTACAGAGATAACAGGTTATACCTTAGATGAGGTTCTTGGCAGATTACCTAGTGTACTTAAGTCAGGTACAACCCTGCTTTCAGTATATAAGGACTTGTGGGATACCGTATTATCAGGTCGTGAATGGCGGGGTGAATTACAAAATCGTAAGAAAAATGGTGATTTCTATTGGTCTAGAGAGCATATTTGCCCTTTATCTGACGCTGATGGCAAAGTGACTCATTTTGTATCTACTCAAGAGGATGTGACTGAAGCGAAGAGGCAAGCAGAAGAAACCATACATCAAGCAAGTCATGATTTATTAACAGGCTTATTTAACAGGCGAGAATTTGAATTCCGACTTAGTCGCGTTATTCAATCTTCAAAGTCTGATTTAAGTGAGCATGCCCTGTGTTTTATGGATTTAGATCAGTTTAAAATTATTAATGATACCTGTGGTCATGTTGCTGGCGATGAGCTGCTGAGACAAGTAGGTGATTTGTTACTTGCTAATGTTAGGCAACGTGACACTTTAGCCAGATTAGGGGGGGATGAATTTGTCTTATTGATGGAGCATTGTGGTATCGAGCAGGCTTATGATGCCTGTGAGAAGATCATTAGTTTGCTTGAAAATTTCCGTTTCCATTGGGAAGAGCATGTATTTACCATTGGTATTAGTATTGGTATGACGGTTATTGATCTGCATGTCAAAGATAGTACAGAAGCATTAAGTCGTGTCGATGGCGCTTGTTATGCTGCTAAAGATGCGGGGCGTAATCGTGTTGAAGTTTATACGGAAGATAGCGAACGCCTTCGACAGCGCAAGGGTGAGATCCAATGGAGTAGTGAAATTAGTCATGCTCTGGATAATGATCGTTTTGTTTTATATGCCCAGCCCATTATCCCATTACAAAGACAGTCTTTAGACCTAAGTTATGAGGTATTGTTACGGTTACAAATGCCTGATGGAAGTATTGTGCCACCGGGTGCTTTTTTACCTGCTGCAGAGCGTTATAATTCAGCCACACGAATAGATCGGTGGGTGGTTACTCATGCACTTCAATGGCTTAGTATTAATGCTAAAGCGTTGAATCATATTAATAGTATTTCTATCAATTTATCAGGCCAGTCTTTGGGTGATGATAGTATGTTGGGCTTTATCATCAAAGAGTTTCAACAAGGTAGTGTGCCTATTGAAAAGATTAAGTTTGAAATTACTGAAACTGCGGCAATCGCTAATTTACGTGATGCAACCGTCTTTATGAGAACGTTAGCTGAATTAGGCTGTCGCTTTGCCTTAGATGACTTTGGTAGTGGTTTATCATCATTTGCTTATTTGAAAAACCTAAAGGTTAATGTATTAAAAATAGATGGGATGTTTGTTAGAGATATGCTTGATGATCCTATTGATTTTGAAATGGTAAAATCAATCAATGATATTGGTCATGTAATGGGCTTAGAAACTATTGCTGAGTTTGTTGAAAGCGATGAGATTGCAGAAAAACTTCGTGAAATCGGTGTGGATTATGCTCAAGGTTTCGCACTCGGTAAGCCGATACCTATTGATGATATTCTTAAGGGCCAATAGAGGGTGTTAATGTTGAGAAAGACTGTTTCAATGTGTTTTTTGTTTGGCTTAGTGCTTACTGCGTGTGGTCGCGATACTCATAACCATGGAAAAGATATAACAAATAAGCAACTATTTGAAGAACATTGTGCGGATTGTCATGGGGCCGGAGCAACGGGCAGTATTATGTTAGGTGTTCCTGCAAATAAAGATACAGCACTACTTAATTTCCAGATAAGAAAGAAAATTATTGAAGGAAGTGGCGCTGACAGTAAAATGCCAATATTTCCGAATATGCCTACAGCAGAAGCCAGTCGTATTATTAATTATCTTCGGGTTTTCCCTAAAGCTGAGATCGATGAATGATGAAGATTTCCTCTTCACCGATGAATGTATTAGACAATGATAAGAAACGGCGATATAACTATTCCATGGAACCTATGCATAGAGTTGATCTACGCCAACAAAAGAGATTGACCAAATGGTATTAAAGCTTACATACTCAAACCATGACTAAGTTGTTAGAAGCCTCATTTTTAATAGTGCTAACGGAACCAATGCATATTGTTTCTGTTAGTGACAGTGTGGAAGGTTTACTTGGCTTTAAGGCGGCTGAGTTCCTTAATGGAGAAGTATCACTTCAAGGTCAAACTCATCTTGATGATGATGATATTTTTAAAAAAATATTTTCCACGGACTCTCCTAAACCCTTTGCCACATTTAATATCAGAATGAGACATCATGATGGTCGGATCCGTTGTATTAAAGGAATGTATACCAAGGAACGAAGTTCTGATGGCCAGACCATAACATTAGATTTGCTATTACAAGATGCTAAAAGTCTCTGGTCTAGCTCATTTGAGGCTGCCATGATGACTAACTTCAAGGCAATGATGGAAAATACGGATGATTACATCTATTTCAAAGACCGAAATCATGTGTTCACAGGAGCAAGTCAAACCTTAGTAGATTTAACCGATCCCTCTGAGATCTGGACGGATTTACTGGGTCAGACAGACTATGATGTTTTTCCAGAAGAATATGCAGATATTTATTATCATTTAGAAAAACTGGTATTTTCAGGTATTCACGTTGCTCATGAGGAACAGGAAACGTTGAATAATAATGGTGAAAAAGGCTGGATAGATAATCGTAAATATCCAATGCATGATGACAATGGCCAAATTATGGGCCTGTTTGGCATTGCTCGTGATATTACTGAAAATAAAAAACAGCAACAAGAAATCGAACAACTCGCATTTTATGATCCATTGACGGGCTTACCTAATAGACGATTGTTAATGGACCGTATTCAACATGCCTTAACTACGAGTGCACGTAGCGGCCGCGTTGGAGCGATACTTTTTCTTGACCTCGACCATTTTAAAACACTCAATGATACTCTTGGTCATGATGTGGGCGATCTACTCCTGCAACAGGTTGCAGAGCGCTTAAAGAAATGTGTAAGAGCGGGGGATACAGTGGCTCGGTTTGGTGGTGATGAATTTATTATCATGCTAGAAGACTTAAGTTTACAAGCTCCTGAAGCAATTTCTGAGGTTGATTACATTGCACAAAAAATCTTAAAGGCAGTTAATCAAGCCTTTACGCTAAAAGGAAAAGAGTATTTGAGTAGTACGAGTATTGGTATAACGCTATTCTGTGGCCGTGATACTGGAATCAATGAGTTAATAAAACAAGCAGATATAGCCATGTATCAAGCTAAAAGTAAGGGACGAAATGGTTTACGGTTTTTTGATAGAGAGATGTTAATAGACATTGATAGCTAGTCTGAATTTAAAGCACTGAAATAGAGACAATAATTAAGCACGTCATCGCATGTTTTTTTTAATCAGTATGCTTCATTTGTTCTTTATCAGCATACATGGCCTTATCAGCTGTACTAAGCAGTAGATTAAGGTCATCACCTTGCTCAGGATAGAGAGCAATACCAATACTTGCTGTGACGTGTAACGGTATTTCCTTCACCACGACTTCTTTATCAACAATGTCTTTTAGTTTGCCAGCTAAGGTTTGGCAGGCCTGAACATTTTCTACATCGCTGACTAATACGATAAACTCATCACCACCAATACGGGCAACCATATCCGTTTCTCGAATACATGATTGCATACGACCAGCAAGCACTTGTAATAATTCATCGCCATATAAATGACCAAATTGATCATTAACAGGTTTGAAATTATTTAAGTCGAGATATAATAGCCCCAGCATTTTGCCATTTCGTTTTGCAGTAGCCAAAGAAAATTCAAACTCTTGTTGTAATAAGATCCGGTTAGGTAGTCCTGTTAGCACATCATGCTCGGAAAGATACTTTAGTTGCTGATTATACTGGCGTTCATGGGTAATATCGGTGAACATTGCAATATGATTTTCTGTATCACCGATAGCATCATGCAACACTTTAATGGTTAAATTTTGTAGATAAAGCTCTCCGTCTTTACGTCGATTATAAATTTCTCCTGTCCAACTTCCCTTAGATTGTATAGCGTGCCAGAGTTGCTTATAAAACGTTTTATCATGTCGACCTGATTGTAAAATATTAGGGTTTTGGCCCATGACATCTTCTGGCATATATCCCGTAATACTCGTAAAGGCTGAATTAACTCGTATAATTCGATTATCTTTAT
>Ga0209707_1001263_pt1 | contig 14547 bp, 10 predicted proteins | sample EN4Hudsemesocosm_FD_184630 | JGI IMG/M metagenome (GOLD analysis project Ga0209707, IMG submission 184630) | Methane-oxidizing microbial communities from mesocosms in the Hudson Canyon - EN4B Hudson Canyon (SPAdes) (version 2) | ecosystem: Environmental > Aquatic > Marine > Cold seeps | place... | reverse complement strand
CAAGACTAATGAAGTTAAACCTGTTGGCTGTTGGCAATAAAATGCCATCTTGGGTCACAGATGGTTATCAAGAATACGCGAAACGGATGCCGCGAGAATGTAGTCTTCATTTACATGAAATAATGCCTGCTAAACGGGGAAAAAGTGGTAGCCCTTCACAATGGATGCGTGAAGAGGGCGAACGTATCTTAAGCGCTATTCCTGCTAATCATCATGTTGTTGCATTGGATGTAAAAGGCAAAACATGGAGTACCGAGCAACTGGCTGAACAGCTGAAAAACTGGCAGGCTGATGGTCGTGATGTCTCTCTAATAGTAGGTGGCCCAGACGGCCTGACGGATGAATGTTTACAACGTGCTGACCAACGTTGGTCATTATCCGCTTTAACATTACCTCATCCACTAGTACGCATTGTAATGTCTGAACAGCTGTATCGTGCTTGGACTGTGTTACAAAACCACCCTTATCATCGCGCATGAACTTTCCTAGCATTTATCTTGCATCTAATTCACCACGACGACGTGAACTTCTAACCCAAATAGGAGTCGATTTCTCTGTATTATCAGTTGATGTAGATGAACGTCGCTTTGAAAATGAATCTCCAGTTGATTATGTTCAACGTGTAGCCATTGCCAAAGCGAAAGCAGGTTGGGATAGTGTAGACATTACCAACAAAAAGCCTGTTTTAGGTTCAGATACATCGGTTGTTTTAGCGAATGATGTATTAGGCAAGCCGACGAGTGAAGACAATGCCAAAGCGATGTTGCAGCGCTTATCAGGGCAATGTCATAAAGTATTGACTGCCGTGGCAATTGTGACGGAAGAGAAAGTTTGGGTTGAGTTGAATACAAGTAAAGTGACATTTGCAGAATTAACACAAGATGATATTAATTGGTATTTATCAACACAAGAAGGTGTGGATAAAGCAGGTGGCTATGCAGTGCAAGGCTTAGCTGCGATATTTATAGAAAAAATCGAAGGTAGTTACTCAGCTATTATGGGGTTGCCTCTTAGGGAAACGGCTTTATTATTAACACGGATACCCGCATGAGCAGTGAAATACTAATTAATGTTACACCTACAGAAACACGTGCTGTTGTTGTAGATAATGGTGTATTACAAGAAGTCTTTATCGAGCGTGATGAGTGCCGAGGTATTGTAGGTAATATTTATAAAGGCAAAGTTTGTCGAGTGCTTCCAGGTATGCAGGCTGCATTTGTCGAGATTGGTCTAGCTCGAGCTGCATTTTTACATGCCTCTGATATTTCTATACCTCAAGGTCAAACGGGCAATCTTAAGAAGACTGAAGTGCCACCAATTACCTCACTTTTACGAGAAGGTCAGGAAGTCTTAGTTCAAGTCATTAAAGATCCACTAGGCAGTAAAGGGGCTCGTTTAACAACACAACTATCTGTTTCTTCACGCTATCTAGTGTATATGCCTGAAGCGCAAGGCGTGGGCGTATCACTTAAAATTGATGGTGAAGAAGAGCGCGTTCGTTTGAAATCTTGCTTGCTATCGAAGCTTGAGGAAAATGATGGTGGTTATATCTTACGCACCGCGGCAGAAGGTGTATCTGAAGCAGAGTTATTAGCTGATTTAAATTATTTGCACCGCCTATGGAAAAAATTAGGTGAGCGTAAAGCATTAGTAAAGTGTGGTGAGCCTTTGCATGAGGACTTACCATTGTCTTTACGTTCTTTACGAGATTTGTTTTCTGATGATATTGAACGAATCAGAATTGATTCTGGTGAAACTTATCGAAAAGCAGTGAAATTCTCAGAAGGGTTTATGCCTGAATGTGCTTCTCGATTAGAACATTATAAAGGTGACGGGCCTTTATTTGATTTGTTTGCTGTTGAAGATGAGATTAAAAAAGCATTAGAACGAAAAGTGCCCTTAAAGTCCGGTGGCTATTTGATTTTTGATCAAACAGAAGCGATGACAACAGTAGATGTTAATACGGGTGGTTTTGTTGGACATAAGAATTTAGAAGAAACTATTTTTAAAACAAACCTTGAGGCCGCACAGGCAATTGCAAGACAATTGCGGGTAAGAAATCTAGGTGGAATTATTATTCTCGACTTTATCGATATGAGTGAGATCGAGCATCAAGAACAAGTATTAAGAACGTTGGAAAGAGCAATGGAACCCGATCGGGCTCGCCATAATATTTGTGGTGTGTCGGAGCTTGGTTTAGTGGAGATGACACGAAAACGAACCCGAGAAAGTTTGGAGCACGTTTTATGTGAGCCATGCCCATGTTGTGATGGTAAAGGTTATGCGAAAAGTGCTGAAACAGTGTGTTATGAAATCTTTAGGGAAATTATTCGCGAAGCAAAACAATATGAAACAACACAATTTCTAATCCTTGCATCACAAGATATCATTGATAGATTTAATGATGAAGATTCAACAAATTTAGCTGAACTAGAGCAATTTATTGGCAAGCCTATTTTGTTTCAATTTGAATCTCAATATAGCCGTGAACAATTTAACGTGGTGTTAATGTAGTTCCATGTCTATTTTTAGACGTAGCCTTCATGTAGTAAGCAAGCAAGTAGCTTATTTGATTATTATTTTGTCAGGATTAATAGTGCTTTTTATTGGTGCTTTGTTTTGGCTATCTAGTGAGATTGAACAACGTCAAGATGAAATTTCTAATTGGGCAAGTGAGCAAACTGGCTACCCGGTAGAAGTGGGTGCTGCTGGCTTGCAGTTGTTAGGTTTTTTACCAAAGTTACAACTTGAATCTGTATCCGTTCTTGATAAAAACAATAAAAACACCATTGTAAGTCTAGAACATCTCTATATTGGTCTTGATGTCTTAGCGAGTATTCAACAGGGTGAACCAGTCTTAAATGATGTCACCCTGATAGGTTTGGAGCTTGCTATTGAGCGAGATTTCTCTGGGCAAGTACACATCAAAGGGCTTGATTCAGATTCCTCTCCCGCTAAAAATGAAGATTGGTTGGCTTGGATTCGGATTTTGAACCGTTTTCAGTTACAACTAGCTACCGTAGATTATGTGGATAATGTATCTACTGAATTTTCTGGAAAGTATCAATTGACAGATGCCGTGATAAATCATGATTCACAGCACTGGTCTTCTAGGGGTAATATTAGGTTACCTAAAAATATGGGCCAGCAGCTTAGTTTTGATGTTCAGGCTGATATCGACGCATTAGCCATAAATAAATGGCAGTGGCAGGCAATGCTTACAAGGCTCAATCTACAACAACTAGCTCAGCCATTTTTATGGCACGATATTGCTATTGAGCAAGGTGTTGCAGATATTAAGTTATCAGCAAGAGGTCAAGGGACAAAATTTGAGTCACTCAGTTCTGAATTAAACTTATCCAATACTAAACTAGTATCTCTACGAGAAGATAGTGCACAAGAACCCGTAACTATTGAACAGTTAAAAGGTAGTTTTGATTGGCAAGATAAAGGGGAGTCATGGCAACTGTCTGGTCGAGAAATTCAACTATATATTGATGGTGATGAGTGGACTAAAACAGGTTTCACTATTGATAAAAATAATGATGGTTCATGGCTTGTTGCAAGTAATTATCTACGTTTAAGTGACATTAGTGCTATAGCTTCTTTGTCTACGAGCTCACCAGATATATTGCGCGATATTAATCCTGCTGGAGATATAGAAAACCTTAATTTTCGCTATTCTTCTGAAAAAGGATTAACAGCATTAGCATTTAAGCTTGAAGAGGGTGTGTTTGAACCATGGAATGATTATCCTGGTGTGACAGGTTTAACCATGACGGCTAATTGGAATGATGGTTTAGCAGATATCGAACTAAAAAGTCACAATCTAAGATTATATGCAGAAAAATGGCTGGATGATGCTGTGTTTTTTGACTCTGTTTCGGGAACCGTTAATCTACAGAAATCTGAAAAAACATGGCGGGTTAAAAGTAACGAATTGAGAGTCTGGAATGATGATCTAACGTTGCAGCTTGATGGCCAAATAGAACAACAAGCTGATGGTGAGATTATTAATGATCTTAAAATAAAGATAGAAGATCTTGTCGTAGAGCGGTGGCAAGACTATGTTCCACAGAAGATATTAGGTGAATCATTTCAACAATGGTCTAACCAAGCGTTTAAAGCAGGAAAGATAGTTGATGGTGATATTGAGTGGGTAGGAAAATTATCAGCTTTCCCTTATAAAAATGATTCGGCCAGTGGCTACTTTAAGATGACACTGAATGTTGAAGATATACAGCTACATTATACCCCGAGTTGGCCTGATTTATTTAATGTAACAGGCATAATTACTGGCCGTGGATATGATCTTCACATTGATAGCCAGAAAGGAAACATTGCGGGCTTCGATTTTGAAGATGTTACTACCATAATTAATAAGTTGAATGAGCCAAATCCTATACTAACTGTTGAGGGTAAATTAAAAGGCACCAGTAAAAAAGCAATACAATTTCTAAAAGATAGTCCATTAAATGAACGGTTTGGTAGTGCAGTTAAAGCTGTCAAGATGACTGGTGATAGCAATATTTCTCTAGAATTAATGGTGCCATTAGCCGATAGTGATGCGACTGAAGTATCCGGTTCGGTAAGTTTTATTAACAGTACATTGCATCATTCATCGCAGACTTCGGTAGGGCTATTAAATGTAAATGGTCAATTAGAGTTTGATAACAATGGTGTGTACGCAGATGATATTAATGCAAACGTGTTCAATCAGACTGTTCATATCAATGTAAAACCAGAAGTAGAAACGACAAAAATATCTTTAACAGGCCCTGTCGCTATAGAGGACCTGAACTCGCTTTGGCCAGCCAGTATACCTAAGTTTATTAGCGGTAAAACTGACTATAAAGCCGATATAACAGTACGTGAAAAATCAGTGGGTGATTTTTATCTGGATTATGCACTGAGTAGTAAATTGCGTGGCATTAAAGTTGACATGCCTAAACCATTTACTAAGGCTAAAGAGACTGCTCGTGCTCTTAATGCAACTGTAGAGAGTATTGATAATGAATTGGTGTATTCGATCAACTATGGTGGCGATGTCAATATGATTGCTGCGAGCACAGAACAAAATTGGCGTGCAAGCCTAGCCTTTGGTGAAGACCGAGCAGCGTTACCGACAAAAGGCCTCACCGTACAAGGAAAGCTAGCAGCGTTATCGATAGATGATTGGCGGGAGTGGGCAGAAGGCTTGGATGGTGAAAATGATACTGATTTATTGTCAAATCTAGCTCATGTTTCTATGAAGATTGATAAGCTGACAGGGTTTGACCGTACATTAACATCCCTTGAATATTCTGTTAACAAAGATGGGCCAGACTGGCATATTGAGTTAGAGAGTGATCAGGCTATAGGAGAAATAAAATGGCTTGTGAAAGATAGAACCTTACCTTTGCTAGATATTAAACTCAGTGAACTATCTTTAGTCTTGCCAGAAAACGAATCGCAACAAGATAACAAAACTGACTCAAAAACAAGCTTGTGGCCTGCAATGGAAATTAATATTAAGTCTTTCAAAATTGATGATATTGACTTGGGTGAGATGAAACTAAAAGCGAGACGAAATGGGCAAATATGGGCAATAGATTCAGCTTCGTTAAGCTCTGCATTATTTACTGCTAATGTTGTAGGAAAAAGCTCACAATGGCAGCAATTACCAGCAGGGCAAAAATCAACAGTAGTCATACAGGCTGAGAGTAACAATTTAGCAGGATTATTAACCCATTTTGGATACCAGAAAGCAATTGAATCAGAAAGTACAAAACTTAGTTTGAACCTTTCTTGGCCTGATTATCCTCTAGCGTTGTCTAGGGAGAACATAACGGGACAACTCACTATTAATGTGGCTAAAGGAAACTTAAATGATGTCGAGCCAGGCGCAGCGGGACGAATCTTTGGCTTAATGAGTATTACCGCTTTACCTCGACGTTTAACGCTAGATTTTAGTGATTTATTTTCTTCAGGATTCACGTTTGACTATATAAAAGGTGATTTCAATTTAGCGAATGGTTTGGCTAAGACTGATAACTTAACCCTTAATGGCTCAGCAGCTAAAATTGAAATGACAGGCACCGTTGATTTGCTTAATAAAAAGTATGACCAACACGTTGTCGTCACGCCAAATGTATCATCAACACTTCCTCTAGCCGGTGCTGTCGCGGGAGGACCTATCGGTTTAGGTGTTGGTGCGGCCTTACTCGTTGTGGATAAATTATCTGGAGCGCTTTTTGGCAAAAACATTGTTAACTTAATTAGTTATAAATATGACTTAACAGGTCCATGGGATGAGCCTCAATTAACGGTTAGTAGACCGCCTTTAGAGAAAAAAGGAACAGTGGACATTATTCAGCAGTAAAATTTAACGATAATGTGATTGTAGATTGACTAGCCCGTAGGACGTCTTTCAGTAAAGGCATTCCTTATGTGAAGTTAACTTAATATTTCATTAGATCCCCCTTTGTTTCTAAGCTTATCACCACACTAAACTGTTGGTAAATATGAAGATCTGGTATGATCTTTCACCTTTAATATATCAGTGCAATTCTTCCCTTATGTCCACATCATTATTCGAACAAGTTACTCAGCAACTATTAGTACCAGTAGGACTTGTTGAAGCTGATTTAGAGCAAGCACTTGCCATGACAATGGGACGAGGTGTGGATTATGCTGACCTCTACTTCCAGCAATCACGCCAAGAAAACTGGTTGTTAGAAGATGGTATTATTAAAGATGGTGGCTATCATATTGAACAAGGTGTGGGTGTTCGTGCATGTAGCGGTGAAAAAACAGGTTTTGCGTATTCTGATGACTTGATTCTGCCTGCTTTACATGATGCAGCTAAAGCGGCACGAGCAATTTCACGACAAGGTGCTGATGGCAAAGTTCAGGCATGGAAACGAACTATTGCACCACAATACTATGCTGAAACAGATCCTCTTGCAGTATTAACTGTAGGAGAAAAGCTAGCCTTATTAAAGCAAGCAGATGCAACAGCACGTGCTGCAGATCCTCGCGTAACCCAAGTTAGTGTAAGCTTGGCTGGCGGTTTAGATACTGTCTTAGTTGCAGCAAGTGATGGCACCTTTGCCGCTGATATTCGCCCATTAGTACGCATGAATGTATCGGTCATTGTTGAATCAAATGGTCGACGCGAGCGTGGCAGTGCTGGTGGTGGTCGCCGTTTAGATTATCGATACTTTCAAGATAATGATTTAGCTGAAACCTATGCTAAAGAAGCCGTTAGGCAAGCAGTGGTTAACCTTGATGCTGTTGACGCACCTGCAGGCACAATGACTGTTGTATTAGCATCTGGCTGGCCAGGAGTATTATTGCATGAAGCGGTAGGACATGGACTTGAAGGTGATTTTAATCGCCGTGGTAGTTCAGCATTTTCTGGTCGTATGGGCGAGATGGTCGCGTCACCGCTTTGTACTGTCGTTGATGATGGCACATTGCAAGATCGCCGAGGCTCATTATCAGTTGATGATGAAGGTGTGCCGACCGAAAATACAACCTTGATCGAGAAAGGTAAGTTAACCGGATATATGCAAGATAAGCATAATGCTCGATTGATGGGAACACGAAGTACAGGTAATGGACGTCGTGAATCATACGCTCATCTTCCTATGCCTAGAATGACCAATACATATATGTTGCCAGGCGAACATGAGCCTGAAGAAGTGATTGCATCAGTTGAAAAAGGGATTTACGCCGCCAACTTTGGTGGTGGGCAAGTGGATATCACATCAGGTAAATTTGTCTTCTCTACAAGTGAAGTATATTTGATTGAAAATGGTAAAATTACCCAGCCTGTAAAAGGGGCAACTTTGATTGGTAACGGCCCAGAAGTAATGAGCAGAATTAGCATGGTTGCCAATGATTTAGAGCTAGATACAGGTGTTGGTAACTGCGGTAAAGAAGGGCAAAGTGTCCCTGTAGGTGTTGGTCAACCGACACTGAAAATAGATGGTTTAACAGTAGGTGGAACAGCGTAAAAATGACAAAAAAACATAAGGCAGTCGCCTTAATATCAGGTGGTTTGGATTCTCTATTAGCCGTACGTGTATTGCAAGAGCAAGGCATAGAAGTAGAAGGTATTAACTTCTACACAGGTTTTTGTGTTGAAGGGCATACACATGCTATTCGTAACCATGATAAAGATAAACAAAAGCGAAATAATGCACTTTGGGCTGCAGAGCAATTAGGCATTAAACTACACATTGTTGATGTGATTGAAGAATATAAAGATGTCTTATTAAACCCTAAGCATGGTTATGGCGCGAACATGAACCCCTGTTTAGATTGTAAGATCTTCATGGTAAGTAAGGCTGTGGAATGGGTTAAAGAAAACCGTAAAGATGGATTTGATTTTATCATTACCGGTGAAGTCATTGGTCAACGGCCAATGTCTCAACGAAAAGAAGTCATGCCTATTGTTGCTGGTGAATCAGGGGCTGACGATATCTTACTAAGACCTCTGTGTGCAAAAAATCTACCTGCAACAAAGCCAGAACTTGAAGGTTGGGTTGATCGTGAAAAGTTATATGACTTTCATGGCCGTAACCGTAAGCCACAAATGGCATTAGCGAAAGAATTTGGTTTCACCGATTATGCTTCACCTGCGGGCGGCTGTTGTTTCCTAACAGATAAAAACTATTCCGATAAATTAGTGGATTTATGGGAAGGCCGTGGCACGCGTGAATATGAAATGGATGACATTATGCTGCTCAAAGTAGGCCGTCATCTTAGACCTAAACCAGAGTTTAAAATGATCATTTCTCGCGATGCCGGTGAAAGTAAGTATTTAGAAGGCTACCGCAAGCAATTTGTCACGATTCAAGTTGTGAGTCATAACGGCCCGCTCTGTATGATTGATGGCAAGATTGAAGCTGAAGATTATGAATTAGCTGCTGGGGTTGTCGCGCGCTATGGTCAAGGTCGTGATGCTGAAGAAGTAAAAGTCGAAATTTCAGTACCCGGCGAAGAGGTTCAAACTATCAATATCAAGCCGCTAACAACTGAGCAAGTGCTTGAGGAGTGGCATGTATGAGTCATTTTGAATTAGATGCGCGGCGGATGTTGTGTCCTATGCCCGTGATCAAAACACAAAATAAGGTTAAAGAATTATCTGATGGTGATATATTAGCTGTTGTTTGCACAGATCCTGGTGCATTAAGTGATATTCCTGCTTGGGCAAGAATCAACGGTCATACGATTCTTGGTCATGAAGAAAATGAAGACGAATTGAAGATTACAGTACGAGTGGGTGGTTAGCACCACTTTAGTGCTATAGAGTTTTATCGCACCATTTTGGTGCTGTGATTTTGATCGGTAATATATAACTAATTGATTCTTAGTTATTTTAAAGTTGGCTTAGATTGTGCTCTACGTTAGATGCGTATTTTGCACCATACTATATAAAGTACAAAATTTTTAAATTGGAGAAAGATTAATGTCAGTCGAAAATGTGCTTCAAATGATTAAAGATGAGGACGTCTTATTTGTAGACTTCCGTTTTACAGATACACGCGGTAAAGAACAACATGTTACTTTCCCTGCACACAGCATTGATGAAGATACCTTTACAGAAGGTAATATGTTTGATGGTTCATCTGTTGCTGGTTGGAAAGGTATTAACGAATCAGATATGATTTTGATGCCGGATCCTGAAACAGCTATTTTAGATCCTTTCATGGATGACATTACATTAATCATCAGCTGTGACGTTATCGAACCTGCAACAATGCAAGGTTATGAACGTGACCCACGTAGTGTTGCTCATCGTGCTGAAGCACATATGCAATCTACAGGTATGGCTGATGCAGCTTACTTTGGCCCAGAAAATGAATTCTTTATCTTTGATGATGTTCGTTGGTCAAGTGATATCTCAGGTTCATCATTCAAAATCGATTCTGATGAAGCATCTTGGAATACAGATAAAGTATTTCCTGATGGTAATAAAGGACATCGTCCTGGCGTTAAAGGTGGTTATTTCCCTGTTCCTCCAGTCGATTCACTACAAGACATGCGTAGTGCAATGTGTTTAACACTTGAAGAAATGGGTCAAGTAACTGAAGTTCATCATCATGAAGTTGCAACAGCGGGCCAATGTGAAATTGGTACTAAGTTCAACACATTGGTTAAGAAAGCAGATGAAGTTCAAGCACTTAAATATGTTGTTCATAACGTAGCACATGCTTACGGTAAAACAGCGACATTTATGCCAAAACCAATCGTTGGTGATAACGGTAATGGTATGCACGTTCACATGTCTTTATTTAAAGATGGTGAAAACTTATTCTCTGGTAACAAATACGGTGGTTTATCTGAAACTGCATTGTATTACATCGGTGGTGTAATCAAACATGCACAAGCATTAAATGCATTTGTGAATGCAAGTACAAACAGCTACAAACGTTTAGTACCTGGTTTTGAAGCGCCAATCATGTTGGCATACTCTGCTCGTAACCGCAGTGCATCAATTCGTATTCCTTTTGTTAACAATCCAAAAGGTCGTCGTGTTGAGGTTCGTTTCGGTGATTCAACTGCAAACCCATATTTAGCATTTGCTGCATTATTAATGGCTGGTCTTGATGGTATCAAAAACAAGATCCACCCTGGTGATGCAATGGATAAAGATTTGTATGACTTGCCGCCTGAAGAAGAAGCAGCAATTCCGCAAGTTTGTTACTCATTAGATCAAGCATTAGAAGCATTAAACAACGATCGTGCTTTCTTAACAGAAGGCGGTGTTTTCACTGATGACATGATCGATGCATACATCGACTTGAAGATGGAAGAAGTAACGCGCTTACGTATGGAAACTCACCCTGCTGAGTTTGATTTATACTACAGCTGCTAGTTTCAAAGTTGCATAAAGTATGACAAAAAACGCCTCCATATTTATGGAGGCGTTTTTTTATGCCTGAGAGTTGCAGATGTTAATTTTGTGGCATATGATGCCCCTATGAAATATGGACTTTTACTGTTACTACTTGTGGCTTCAATAACAGAGGCTCAGATATACCGAACTGTAGATAATGATGGAAATATTGTCTATACAGATGTTCCTAGCGATAACGCGGAAGAAATTGTTATCGATATTACACCTAGTTATACCCCCCCAGAAATTACGCCACTTATTGTTGAAGAACCACTTCTTGAGACAAGCCAAAGTGTTGATGATCCTCTTTATAAATTAAGCATTACATCTCCTGCCCAAAATCAATCCTTTCAAAATCCTGAAACGATCATAGTTACAGTAGGGGTTAGCCCAGAATTAAGTGAGTTGAGATCTGATAAGCTACTATTTAAGTTAGATGGTAAACCCATTGGAAAACCGCAAGTTTCTTCATCTATAACATTGGTAGAATTAGAACGTGGAAGTCATATTCTAGTGGTATCAGCTGTCGATAAATCAGGTAATGTTTTAAAGAGAAGTAAATCTGTTCTATTTCATGTTCATCGACGTTCTGTCGCACAGTAAAACGCCAAAATAAAGTATAATGCACCGTTATGGTGCGACCTGAATGGCGATTCATTCTTTAAATATCTCGATCAGTTGAACCTATAAATTGTTATTATTGATAATATCAATTAGAACAATAAGATATGGTTTATTTATGGGTTAGTACTTAGAGTTGGATCGGTACTTGCTCTGAGGAAGTAATGATTATATTTGACCTAAGACCTACACAATGACAACGTTATTACCTTGCGAGGATATTGTTGAAAATCTATCTACCGCGATTGTGGTGATGGATAGTTCTCTGCGAGTAAATAAGCTGAACTCAGCTGCTGAAATTATGTTTGGTATGAGCCAACGTCAAGCCACTTCAATCCCTATCCAACACTTACTTCTTGGTGATTGTGAACTATTGAATGGGCTTGAGAGAGTTCAACAAACGGGTCGAGAGCTTATAGAACGTGAAGTAAAACTATATATACCCAGCCAAGGCGATATTGTTGCTGATTGTTCAATAAAGCTCGTTGAATCTGAAGGGGTGGACGACTCGTATATATTACTTGAGTTAGCACAATTAGATTTTCAACAGCGAATCAGTCGTGATGATAGTTTACATACCCAACAGCTCGTATTACGAGGGCTAGCACACGAGATAAAAAACCCTTTAGGTGGCTTAAGAGGTGCGGCTCAATTATTAGAGCGCCAGCTAGACTCGGATGATCTTAAAGAGTACACCGCGATCATTATCAGTGAGGCGGATCGTTTACAAAACTTAATGACAAAAATGCTAGGTTCCCATCATCAGCCAGAGTATACAGCGGTTAATATTCATCAAGTATTACAACGAGTCAGACAGTTGGTATTTGCTGAAGTTGATAACCGTCTTATCATCAAAGGTGACTATGATCCGAGTATTCCAGACCTTTATGTTGATTTTGATCAGTTAGTTCAGGTCTTTCTAAATATTGTGAGAAATGCAGTTCAGGCATTGCACGGTACTGGTCAAATAACATTAACAACACGCGCTGTACGTAATATTAGTATTGATCAGAAACACTATCGTTTAGGTGTGAGCATTGAAGTTGAAGATGATGGCCCAGGCATAGTAAAAGAGCTACAAGAAAGTATGTTCTTTCCACTAGTAACGGGACGTCCTGAAGGGACTGGCTTGGGGCTCTATTTAGTACAAAATTTAATTCAGCGTAATAAGGGAATGATTTCATGTGTAAGTCAGCCAGGACATACCGTTTTTTCTGTAACATTCCCTTTGGAGCAATCGCATGACTAAAAAATCAAACGTCTGGGTTGTTGATGATGATCGTTCAATTCGTTGGGTTTTACAAAAGTCACTAGAGTCCGTTGAAATTAATGTTCGCGTATTTGAAAGTGCAAATGAAGTACTCGAAGGGCTGAAAACGGGTACACCTGATGTATTAGTTAGTGATATACGAATGCCGGGTATTAGTGGTTTAGAGTTATTATCTGAGATTAAACAAAATATACCTGACTTACCCGTTATTATCATGACAGCCTATTCTGATTTAGATAGTGCTGTATCAGTTTACGAAGGCGGTGCATTTGAATACTTGCCTAAACCATTTGATGTTGATGAAGCGGTTGAATTAGTTCAACGAGCAATTGAACATCAACTTGAACAAACACCAGAAGATGAAGAGCCTGCTGCATTAAGTATGGAGATCATTGGTGAAGCGCCTGCGATGCAAGAGGTCTTTCGTTCAATTGGACGTTTGGCACGATCTAATATTACCGTATTAATCAATGGTGAATCGGGTACAGGTAAAGAACTCGTTGCCAACGCACTTCATAAACACAGCCCCCGTAGAAGCTCACCTTTTATCGCCCTTAATATGGCTGCAATTCCAAAAGAACTAATGGAGTCAGAACTGTTTGGTCATGAAAAAGGATCATTTACAGGTGCTCATGCCATGCGAAAAGGGCGTTTTGAGCAAGCAGATGGTGGAACGCTCTTTTTAGATGAGATCGGTGATATGCCCATTGAGTTGCAAACACGTCTATTAAGAGTGTTATCAGATGGCGAGTTTTTCCGAGTAGGTGGACACAGTGCCGTTCGGGCAGATGTTCGAATTGTTGCAGCGACACATCAAAATTTAGAAGAACGCGTTGAGCGCGGTGAGTTTCGGGAAGATCTCTTTCATCGTTTAAATGTCATTCGCATTCAAATTCCCGCTTTAAGAGAGCGACGTGAAGATATTCCTGCATTGGCGAACTATTTTCTCAATAAAGCGGCAACAGAATTAGTTGTTCCCGCTAAAACATTGTCAGAAGAAGTTGAAGGCTACTTAAGCCAGCTAGCTTGGCCGGGTAATGTGAGACAGTTAGAAAATACATGTCGTTGGTTGACAGTAATGTCGCCAGCAAAAATTGTTCAAATAGATGACCTGCCAAGTGAATTGATGACTGAAGCATCAGTTGATATTAAAGGGTCAGGAAACTGGCAAACATTGTTTAAACAATGGGCAGCACAAAAAGCATTAACAGGCCAAGAAGGCGTCTTAGCTGACGTTGTACCGATGGTTGAGCAGCTATTGATGGAAGTTGCTTTAGAGAAAACAGCAGGTAAACGACAAGAAGCTGCTAAGTTATTAGGGTGGGGGCGTAATACCTTAACCAGAAAGTTGAAAGATAATTGATTATTAGCTTGCAAGCCTAATCTAATAGCCGTATAATTCTTTGCTTAATCAGGTGCGGGGTGGAGCAGTCTGGTAGCTCGTCGGGCTCATAACCCGAAGGTCGTTGGTTCAAATCCAGCCCCCGCTACCACTTGATTATCCCTTGGTACATAAGGGATTCAACTAAATGCCATCGGTTGGAAACGCGTTTAAACTCACTAAGGCTACGCAACAAACTACGCAAATCAGCGTTTTTTGAGCAGTGCGTAGTGAGCTTCAAACGAGGTTTACCATGGCACATATCAGAATGTTATCACAATGCTCTTTTCGAGCAGAAATTCGTAAAAATAACGCCTTTATTCAATCGAAAACCTTCCCGACTAAAAAACAAGCGATCACATGGTCAGATCATGTTGAAGTCAACAT
>Ga0209707_1001262_pt1 | contig 14554 bp, 12 predicted proteins | sample EN4Hudsemesocosm_FD_184630 | JGI IMG/M metagenome (GOLD analysis project Ga0209707, IMG submission 184630) | Methane-oxidizing microbial communities from mesocosms in the Hudson Canyon - EN4B Hudson Canyon (SPAdes) (version 2) | ecosystem: Environmental > Aquatic > Marine > Cold seeps | place... | reverse complement strand
CACACACGCCTCTGATGATGAGCTATTTGAGCTCTCTATTGAAGAGCTCTTCGATGAAAAAGTTACTGTTGCCTCCTCTTTTGAGGAGTCAGAGTTGGATGCGGCTTCCAGTGTTTCTGTAATAACCTCGGATGAGTGGGAAAGTCGAGGCGCAAGGCGTGTTAGTGATGCTCTTGAGGTAGTTCCCTCTGTGGTTTCCTATCCCAACTGGGGCGGTTCAGAAGCGATAGCTATTCGAGGCTTCACTTCGGAGCTTTCTGTTAGAGGAATTGCAAGCCTGCTTGATGGCGTGCCTCTAAACAATTACTCCCTGGGTACTTCTCTTTATGATAAGCCTAACATCCAGTTACCCTTACTAGATCGTATTGAAATGATACGAGGGCCAGGTAGTACACTGTATGGAACGGATGCATTCCATGGTGTTTTATCGTATCAAACCGCTTCTTTTCAGCAAGATCATACTGAAATAAGCGGTAAAATTGGTGCACCGGATTACAAGCAAATCAACTCTCTGATTGCTCGTGAGTTTGGTGGTTATAATATTAATGCAGGCGTATCGTATAGCGATCAGGGTGATCAGGATTTAGATTATCAATATACCAATCCTTTTGGTGGTGAAATACGCTCCGGTTCTAGAGAATACAGTTACGAGAATTTTTCTGGTTTTATCAGTGTGGCTTTTGGTGAAATTGAACAAGGGTATTGGGAGTTGGAATATTACGGGGATCATTATGAAGCAAGTGGTTACCCTAGTACCGGTACACAGTTTTTTAGCAGGCTCCCTCTATTTTTTGAGTTAGATAGTACCAGTATTACTCAAGATAGAGAACGAAGCGGACAAGACTCCGATTTTCATTTAATTCAGCTCGATTATGCCAGGAGTCTACAGCATAATTTTACCGTGGAAAGCCAACTATATTATTGGCAATCAAATCAGGAATGGCGGTTTGATAATAGCCGCTACCCAACGAGTTTAACGACACTGTCAGGCTTTACTTTACCTTGTAAAAGTAACTCAGAAAGCCCAAACCCCAACCCGCTTATTTGTCCTCATGAACTTCGTCAATCCGCAGATGAAAATCGCTCAGGTGGAACTGTTTATCTTAAGCAGTCAGAAAACGCATTAAATACCGCTTGGGTTTTTGGTATAGGGGCAGACCGCTTAGAAGTTGATGATAGTAAGCAGGTTCGTGAGGATGCGATGGGTAACTTACTTCAAAATGATACAAACCCTTATGAGGGAGACGTACGTTATGTGCGCTATAGCTTGTTTCAGGCAAAAACTACCTTTAGTGACAATACTTACCAGTTAATTTACGGTGCCCGCTGGGATAATTATTCTGATACAGATAACCAGCTATCACCTCGGCTTGGCTTTATTTATCGCCCGGCACCTGCATTGGCTTCAAAATGGCTGTATGGCCATGCGTTTAGAGCCCCAACGGCGCTTGAAAAATTTGGAGCTGGTCCTGTGTTGGGTAACTCTGACCTGAAACCAGAAACCATTGATACCTATGAGTGGGTTATTCAGCATCATGATAAAACCTCAAAATCAGACCTGACTCTGTTTTATAGTGAGTGGGATGAAGGGATTATACTTGCTCCTACTATCACTGCTGGGGGGGTTACCAATCGTTATGAAAACACCGGAGAGAATAAATCCTATGGTGTTGAAGTCAGTCATAACCAGAACTTCGATAGGTTGATTTTATCAGGTTCGGGTAGCTATGTGCGTAGTGAAAATTTAACAACAGATAATGAATATGTTGCCTTCCCACAATGGAGTTTTAGTTTGGGTGCGGGTTATAGCTGGCCTCATATACAAACTGCGGTACATGTATTTGAACGTATTATGCTCAACTATGGTGAGGCAGACTTTATTTCAGGACAAGCGCCTGAAGATGCGAAAAATTACTATCGGACAGATATGAATGTCACTAAAAAGCTGACAGATAAAGGGACTGTTTATCTCGATATACGGAATCTTTTTGATAAAGATAATACTATTCCTTCTCTTTATAATGCCGAAGGTGGCTTACCCGATAGAGGAATCTCAGCATCCGTCGGTGTTAAGTGGCAAATTTAAAATGCTAATAGAGGGCTGTAGGTCAATAGAATCCTGATAGCCAGTAATGTAAGAAGCAATTTAAAAAGAATTTTAAATTGCTTCTCCGGTAGTTTACCCAGCACAGATAATCCAACTTTAGTACCTATGTAGCCCATCACCAACATCGTTATCAACAGTGGTATCCATTCTGTAAAGGCAAAACCAGCAAAGCTGAATACGGCTATTTTTAATAGGTGTTGCATTGTCATGCAGCTAGAAAAATTAGATGTATAAGTCCAGCGATCTACTCCGCTACGACCTAGCCAAGCAGAAACTAATGGGCCACTTGCACCAACAACCATCGTGGCTAATGTGGTGAGTAGTCCTCCAAGAAACAAGCCTAACGGTTTTTTACCTAGGCCAAGTTCGGGGAGCTTTCCCCAGCATAACCAAAGAATAAACAAGGCCACCAGAGGGGGGATGAAATCAGTCCCTGTCTTGTTGAATAGAAAAATTGCACAAACGGTGGCGATAATTGCCCCTAAGGAGAAAAAACCAAGGACTTTGAGTTGTAGATATTTGCGTGTTAGTACAGCTCGCGAACCATTGGAGCCTAATTGAACAATTCCATGAAGAGGGATAAGTGCGATGGCCGGAACAAAATCGGCCATTACTGCAATTAAGAAAGCACCCCCGCCCACACCCAATGCAGCCGTAATAAATGAACCTAAAAAGCTACTTGCCAGCAGAATAAATATACTGGCGGGTGATAATAATGCAAACCACTCAACAATCAATTTGGTTTGCTTAGGTTGATAGTCTGATGGTTTGCTATGTTGTTCATATTAATTCCTTGATTTTGCTTTTCTCATATTTTATCTGACAGACCAGTACCTTATCAATCAATCCACTCCATCTAAATTTCCCACTTGATCTTATACAAGTACAAATGCTCAGTATTTAGGTTAAATGCCGCCCTGTGAGATTCGGTCATAAGAGGACAGGGCAGATGAAAAACAAAGGTTGGCAGGTTACTCTAGCGGGGACAGGTATAAACCTAGCCCTAGGTGTGCTCTACACATGGAGTATTTTTAAGAAGGAAATTTCTGAATCTATACAGCAAGGTGGCGCGTTTAATTGGGATTTATCTTCCGTTAATGACCCTTATGCCGTTGCTTGTCTAACTTTTGCGTTAACCATGGTTGTTGCCGGAAAGTGTCAGGATCAGTTTGGCCCTCGTGTGACTGCGATTTTAGGTGGTTTGCTTGTTGGTGCAGGCTTTATGATTATCTCTCAGACTGCGGCTTACTGGGGATGGATTATCGGCTTTGGCGTGCTTGCAGGCGCTGGTATTGGTTTTGGTTATTCCTCTGCTACCCCTCCAGCATTACGCTGGTTTCCTTCTGCTAAAACCGGCTTGATAGCAGGTATTGTTGTTTCTGGTTTTGGACTTGCACCTGTTTATATTGCACCTCTTGCCGCCTATATGACTGGACAGCTTGGCTTACAAACCACAATGATGATTTTAGGGCTAGGGTTTACAGTGGTGGTCTGTTCGTTGGCAATGCTTATCAGTAATCCGCCAGCAGGCTATAAAGTAAATGAGCCGATTAGTGCTCAGGCGGCTCCAGCTCAAGATTTTACCTCTTCACAATTATTGAAAGAATCAAGATTTTATATTCTTTGGGTTATCTATTTTATAGGAGCGGGCGCGGGTCTAATGGTGATTGGCAGTGTGGCAGGTATGGCTAAACAAAGCATGGGGTCTATGGCTTTTATGGCGGTATCTATTATGGCGGTAGGTAACGCTGGCGGTCGAATTGTTGCTGGTATTTTGTCTGATCGTATTGGCCGCGTTAATACCTTGTTTGCCATGTTGATATTTCAGGCGGTGCTAATGTTCTCTGCTATTCCTCTATTGGGCGGCAATGATGCCAGTGCCGTTGCTTTGATAGTGCTGGCGACCTTTATTGGTTTTAATTACGGTACGAATCTTTCGTTATTCCCAACCTTTGCTAAAGGCTTATGGGGTGCGAAAAACTTCGGTACTAATTACGGCATGTTATTTACTGCATGGGGGGCTGGGGCGTTTGTATTGGTGAGAGTGGCAGAAGTACTTAAGTCTTCAAGTGGCTCGTTCACCAGCTCTTTTGCGGTAGCAGGTGGTTTGTTAGTTTTTAGTGCGCTGTTGACCTTTATGCTTCGTGAGAAGAAAGAAGTGGGTACTTTGAATGTGGCTCATGCTTCTTAATAGCATTACCCTGAATGATTAAAGCCTTTCGCGCTTTCAGTCGCGAAAGGCTTAGTTAAACTATATAGTTAATAATCAACACCTTTACGCGCTTTAATACCCGCTTTGAAGGCATGCTTTATATCGTTTATTTCTGATACCGTGTCTACCAATTCACGAATACCTTTACCGCCACCGCGGCCTGTAACTACCACACTTTGTGCTGTAGGCCTGTTACGAATGGCACTGAGAACCATTTCTTCGTCAAGATAGGAATAGGCTAGCATATAGGTTAGTTCGTCTAATATCACCAAGTGCAGGCTTTCATCTTTCAGCATGGCTTCTGCAATTTTCCAGGTTGCTTCTGCTGCTGCAATGTCTGAATCTCTATTTTGGGTATCCCAGGTAAAGCCTGTGCCCATTTGATAGAATTGAACTTCCGGGTGCTTTTCTTTAATAAAAATTTCTTCACCAGAGAGCATTGCACCTTTAATAAATTGTACTATGCCTATTTTGTAGTCATAGCCTAAACTGCGTATAGCCATGCCAAAGGCTGAGCTTGACTTACCTTTGCCGTTTCCGGTTAAAAGAATAGAAACACCACGCTCTTCACTGGCTTCAGCAATACGTTTATCTATCTTCTCTTTTTGCTTTTCCATGCTTGCATTGTGTTTTGCTGATTTTGAATCACTCATAGCAGACCCCTGTATTTAATTAATAGTTGTACGTTTCTATTGTTTTCATTGATACCGCGTAGTGATAATTAATTTGTTGCTCGCTATAGCTGTGTTCGCTTGCCACTGGGCAGTTAACTCGGGCTAGGCATGTTTCACGACATTTTGAACCTTTAGACTTACGATAATCAATACAAATATCCATATTTAATGAACCACTTTTACAGGCGTTTGGGGGGCAATGTTCAATACACACTTTGTTTTCACAAGTGCTGCAAGGGGAGTTGCTTTTGATTGTTTGAGTAACTTTGAACCGAGTATCTGTTAGTAAAACGGCTCTATAAGCGTACCATGAGCCCCACTCTGCATTAATGCCCACCATAAAAGGTGAGGTGTGATGCCATCCGGCTAGGGTTCCTAGTGCTTGCAAACTTATGTGATATTTTCCTGGATAAATAAGCTTAGCGTTATTCTCTGGATAGTTAGCGTTAAACCATTTATTCACGGTTTTAATTGAATATTCGTCAATAGGGTTGCTTGATGGTGATGTACATTGCTGTATAGACTGCCAAAGGGAATCCCCTCCATGACCTATCAGGATTAGTTGTTGATAATCTTCTAGTGTTGAATGCTCTGTTTTAAGATGTTTTATTATTTCTTCTGGTAGTTCGTTAATATTAAACACTGCCTGAAGATTAAGACCTTTTTCATTCAGTAAACAGGGCTTGAACTGATCTGTTGCTTTCATAGATCACTCTCCCTAGCTAAAGCTTAAAATACTATCTACATCTAAGTGTTTTTCTATAGCATCTGCCAGTCGGTTAATAGACGCTTCACGTAGTTTAGAGTAATCAATGGATACGACTGCATTGAGTCCTGCCCAGTGCAAAAGCTGCTCCATAGCCTCTGTGTGATCAAACAGGCCGTGAAGGTAAGTACCAGCGATTTGATTGTCATTTGATATAGCACCGTCATTGCTGCCGTTCAATATCAGCATCGGCTTGTTAAGTGCTTCACCTTCGGTTACCCCTGCATGAATTTCATAGCCTTTTACCTTTGCTTTGGGTTGGTTTGGCATAACTAATGTGCCAGTAACCTGCTTTAGCTGCTTCTCTTGTTCTAATGTTGAAGTGAATGAAAGTAGCCCTAAGCCTGAACTGCTTCCGACATCATCTTCTATACCAAGAGGGTCGTGTATCTGTTCCCCTAGCATTTGATAACCACCACATATACCTAGTACCTTGCCGCCATAGCGGAGATGTTTTTTTATCGCTTCTGGCCAGCCTTGCTTTTCTAAAAACTGAAGGTCACTTCTGACATTTTTGCTTCCAGGCAGAATAATAAGGTCGGCGGTAGGAATCGGTTCCCCTTTTTTAACATAATGAAATTCAATCTGGGGGTGTAAGCGTAGTGGGTCAAAATCAGTATGATTGCTAATTCGGGGGAGTACAGGAACGACCACCTTAAGTTTTTCGTCGTTATCTGAATAGCCTGCTTTCTCAACTTCATTAACACCGTCTTCAGCATCAACATATAAGCCATGCAAATAAGGGAGAACCCCTAAAACGGGTTTGCCTGTTCGTTCTTCCAGCCAGTCTAAACCAGGTTCCAAGAGAGAAATATCACCCCTAAAACGATTGATAATAAAGCCACACACTCGTGCTTGTTCAGATTCAGATAAAAGCTCTAAAGTACCCACTAGATGAGCGAAAACGCCGCCACGATCAATATCAGCCACAATAATAACAGGGCAGTCGGCTTCTTCAGCAAAGCCCATGTTGGCGATGTCATTACTTCGTAAGTTGATTTCTGCAGGGCTGCCAGCGCCTTCTACAACAATGTAATCGAAGTTAGATTTTAATCGTTCATAAGATTCAAAAACGGCTTTTCGGGCTACTTTTTTATAGTCATGATATTCAGTTGCTTGCATGGTGGCGGTGGCTTTTCCATGAATAATAACCTGGGCTCCCTGATCGGAGCACGGCTTTAGCAATACCGGGTTCATGTCTGTAATAGGTTTAAGGCCACAAGCAATAGCCTGAAATGCCTGAGCTCGGCCAATTTCACCCCCATCCGTAGTAACAGCGCTGTTTAATGCCATATTTTGTGGTTTAAATGGAGCTACTGAAATGTCTTTTCGTTTCAATACTCGACATAAGCCTGCTACAAGCGTGCTTTTTCCCGCATCAGAAGTAGTACCTTGGATCATTAATGTACTGGCGATAACATTTACTTTGTTTGCTGGAGGGGCTGTGGTCATGGGTTATCTGCTTTTATAGACTGAGTATTTAATACTGGAATTCAGAGTGTGGGTAGGTTTTTCCTGAGGAGGAATGCTAGTCAGACGCAAAGAGAGTGTCAATTTGTTAATTACATTATTCCAAAAATAAAGGTTAATAGTAATAACTCTTACTTGATAAAGATTCTCATTAGCATATAATAACAATTATCAAATTCTAAAGGCAGGGCTTTGTAAGATGTTGGTATGTATTTGCAACGGCATAACTGATAAAGACATTGAAAATGCAATTCACGAAGGGGCTACCGGTTTTGGTGATGTGCGCTCATCTTTAGGAGTCGGTGGATGCTGTGGTCAGTGTGCGTCTTATGCAAAAGAACTTGTTAATAGTACAATATCTCAACTGCAACTATCGCAGAACTTTCATTTAGCGCAAGAGATATCCTGCTAGTCTAAATACAAAGCATTTATTTTATTTTTTCTTTTAAAATAATACCTTATCGACAAGTGTGTTCCTTATTTGTCGATTACATCTTTGTGCCAATTAATCATTGGTATCTTCATCTATCGTCTATAATCTATCTCTAGTTACATTAATTGTTACGTGTGTTTATACGTCTTTAATTTAATCTACATGGGATGGAACAATTATGAAAGGCGATAAAAAAGTCATTGAGTTACTCAATAAATGCCTGGGAAATGAGTTGATTGCTATAAATCAATACTTTCTTCATGGGCGGATGTTTAAAAATTGGGGTTTGGATGAACTTGATGAGCATGAGTACAAAAAATCAATTAAAGATATGAAGCATGCCGACAAGCTGGTGGAGCGTGTATTATTTTTAGAAGGCATTCCTAATCTGCAGAAACTGGGTAAGTTGTTAATTGGCGAGCACACTCAGGAAATGTTGGAGTGCGACCAAAAACTTCAGGCTATAACGCTAACCGATTTACGTGACACAATAGTTTATTGCGAAAGCATTTCTGATTATGTAAGCCGAGATTTACTAGGTGGTATTCTTGAATCTGAAGAAGATCATCTTGATTGGATTGAAACCCAGTTAGACCTGATTGGTAAAGTAAACATAGAAAACTATTTACAATCAATGATGCATTCTTAAGGCTAGCGGGAGAGATATTGTGAAAGGTAGTAATAAGGTAATTGATGTTCTAAATGAATTGCTCGCGGGCGAGTTAACGGCGATGGATCAATATTTTGTACATTCAAGAATGTATGAGGATTGGGGTCTATCAAAGCTGTATGAGCGTATAGGTCATGAGATGGAAGATGAGACCGGTCATGCGGATGCAATGATTAAACGGATTTTGTTTCTGGAGGGCACGCCGAACCTCTCTAAGCGTGACCCATTAAATATTGGTTCAGCTGTTCCTGAAATGCTGCAGAGTGATCTTAATCTTGAGTACTCTGTAGTAAAAAACCTAAAGGCTGCTATTGCTCTATGTGAAATAGAAAAGGACTTTGAGACTCGGGCAATGTTAGTTAAGCAGCTTGAAGATACCGAAGAAGACCATGCCTATTGGTTGGAAAAACAGTTGGGGCTAATTGATAAGATTGGTTTGCAAAATTATTTGCAGGCCATGATGTAAGTATTATGCTCTGTTGCACAGGGTGTATTTAAACCATAAAAAGGGCTGCTTAGCCCTTTTTATGGTTTAAAGGTATTAGAGCGTTAAAACTCCCTCCATAAGCCTATTTCAAGGCTTCCTTTAAGATACCATTAAAAACTTTAGTCTTCGTACTGTGCTGATGGCACTCGTCTTATATTTCCCCATAAGCAAAATCAGAGGTTATTTTATTGGGCATAATCAGTGAATGCTAACGCTTTACTACCCATAACTAATTATTAACTCATTAAAGAGTGATGTAAATGATAATTAATTGCAGTTGAAAACGAATATCATTTGCATTTAAGTTCTAGATAAATATAATACTCCAAAAATTCAAATAGTTAACGAGAGTTTATGGATATGAAAAGAGCAATTACATCACTGCTGATGGTTTCTTTGGTGACTCCTTTAATGATTTCTCAGGCCGAAGCAGGCAAGAGTAAACTTCAATTAGTTGCTTCTAAAAGCAGTACCGCTGTTGAAATAGATGGTAAAGCTGAAAGCGTTTGGCAGAGCGCACAACCCACTTCTGTATTGCTGGATGAGATGCCCTACAAACCCAATAACGGCTACGAGGGGATCAAAAAAACGACGGTTGAAATGAGAGCGCTTTATGATGACCAATATATCTATATGCAGTTTAAATGGAGTGATCCAACGGTAAGTCTTGCTAGATTTCCTTGGCAGAAGCAGGAGGATGGAAGCTGGAAAACTTTAAAAAACTTAGATAGCACGCTTCATGAAAATACTTACTACGAAGATAAGTTTGCCATTTATTGGAATATTAACGAACGGGGGTTTGCTAAAAAAGGCTGTGATAAGTCGTGCCATATGGCTGAAAAAGGGTTGCTTGAAGGTGTGAAAGATACCTCGTCAGGTCGTCACTACACCTTGGGTGGAAACTTAGATGAGTGGCACTGGAAGTCAACCCGAACCAATGTAAACCAGCAGATGGATGATGGGTTTCTAGATTCTGAACACGAAACCAATGATAAATGGGGGCGTCATGAAGACCCTAAGACCGGAGGAGGTTATTTTTATAACAAAACCAAAGGTACTAATGTTCCTGCATGGATGAGTGAGCTTACTAAGCAGGCGGCCTCTTCTGATCCCATTTATCACGTACTAAACAGTGAAAAGACCCCTTTTGTTGATGACTTTAAAGCAGGTGATGTACTTCCGGGTATTGTGACCGCGCCTTTTGAAGGGAGTCGTGCAGATGTCACTGCAAAAGGTCACTGGCAGGATGGTACCTGGACATTAGAGATAAAGCGTAAATTGGTAACGGGTGATTCACCCGAGATAGATCTTCAGTTTAGTGATTTGAGCAAGTCATATCGATTTGGTGTTACCGCATTTGATAATAGCCAAATAGCGCATATTTATCACAATGGATCAGTGAAGTTGGTATTTGACCAGCCTTGATTCGGCGACATCTAAAAAATATAAAATTAAACTTCGTCTTATAGTTTTATAAAGGCTTCGACAGAGCAGCGGTTGTCTGAAGCCTGCTATTTTTATCAGGATAAAACCGTGCTTAACCAGTCAATTGAGTTTCCTCGATATTCTTCTTCTATTATTACCCAGCTATATTTGCCATTAGCAAAGCGTTCGTTCTGGGTTAAAGCAGTTTGGTGTTTGATATTGTTAGTTGGAATGGGCTATCAAACCTACCTTGCATTTAATTACAACTCTAATGAAACCACCAATACTGCTCTGATTATAGGTCGTATTGCCGCTTATAATTTGTTGATTCTAATTGTGTTGCTGTGGCTGCCAGTGATGAGACATACAGCAACTAAAATGAGGCATTTAGGGATGGCTAATTGGCTGCCCTTAGACTCAGTTAAAAATATACATCGCTGGTTGGGGCATGCTTTGTTTGTGGCTGCATTACTTCATGGTGCGAGCTATCTTGTATATTTTGATTCTCTGGAAGGCGATTTATTTCCGATTTATAGTGGTCAGGAATCAGACTTGGTACGCTCCATGGAAACCACGATGTATGAGTTTGTTACCGAGGATGAAAGTATTGACGATGTTCGTGAGTGGGTAGCAAATGGTTGGGATCAGCAAACTTACCATAATGTGATTGCACCGCTAATGAAAGAGGATTGTACTAAGTGCCATAGTACTGGCTCGACAATGACTTATGCCGTTATTAGTCTTCCTCTCACAGATTTTGAATCAGTAAAGAGTATGGGTAGGGAGGGGATTGAGTCTCGCCAGTTTCGTATTAACATGGCGGGCACTGCTATGTTGATTTTCTTTTCTGTTATTTGGCTTACCTCACTGGCTTTTTTGCGAAAGAGATATTACCACTGGTTTCAGCATATACACCGTTTAAGTTATATTATTGCAGTGCTGGCATTACTACATATTCCTCGTTTTGAGTACTGTCTTTTTCCCTCGGTATTATTATTAATTGAGTACTGGTTGAATAGAAAAGTAAAAGGCTGGTACCACTGTAAAACTAAAATAAAACTTATTGGTAATCAAATTATTGATATGGAAATTAACTTACCTGAACCGGTATATATTAAATCTGGCCATTACGTGCAGTTAAGAATTAGGCCGCTGTCTAAGCGTGAATGGCATAGTATTTCTCTGGTTAATGGAGGGGAGCATAGTCATACCTTCAGGTTAATGATTAAAAATATGGGGGACTGGACTGAGAAGTTGTATGAGATAGGAGAGTGCAGTCAAGAAATTGAAGTGGATGTGAGAGGGATCTATGCATCTCCCATCGCTAATGCAGAAAAAGCCAAACAGGTATTTTGTGTTGCTGGAGGCATAGGTATAACTCCTGTAATGAGCTTGGTAAATGACTATCAAAAGCAGCCCGACAAATGGGAGAGACTATCCGTTGTATGGGTTTTTCAAGATTGGTCATTACTAGAAAATATAATGGAATGGCTGCTTTCAGCTCAAGAACATAACCCCTCTATACAATGGCAGTGTTTTGCCACAACTCCATGTCCGGAGGATATGCAAATACCTAAAGGGATTAAAATAATTAATCGGCGTCCATGTATAAGTACTAACATTGATCAGTTTGAACGGGGGGAAGGTGGTTTGATGCATGCCTACGTTTGTGGTCCGAAGAGCTTGTCAAATGAGGTATTCAAACAAACTAGAAAAAGAGAAAACTGGCGCGTGACTACTGAGCACTTTTAGAGGCAAGCCCAACTAAATATAGTGGGCTTGCTATGGGGGTGGTTGATTTATAACTAGATTTAGGTAAATTCCATTAGGCTTGATTTACACCTCTCTAGTTCTTATGCTGCTATTTCGCTAAGCCCCTTCGAAAAAGAAGAAAGGCTGGCATGGGGAATCATGATCATTTGCTTAGCTTGATTTTCACAGTGTTTCTTAACCCGATAATATGCATCATGGCTAACACAATCTGTTGGACAGAGAACCGCATCGGCTTGGGCCAAAACAGCGGCAAGTCTTGCTTTACTGTCTTCCTTCCCCCCGTCGTGATAAAGAAAAGAACCGTTATATTGCTCAACTAATGCCTTGAAGAATGAGCACTGACTTGCTCTTCCTCCTACATAGAGAATATTTAAGCCTTTTAGGTTACTGAGTGGGCATTCAGGAGTGTCTGACTTATCACAGTTGTTGTTGCAATGGTTGTTTAATAGGCGGCTTAGGGTTGACTCTACGGAGATTAATTCTTCTCTGCTTTCAGAGGCTGCTTTTTCTAATATTTTATGTCGGTCAGTGGCGACATTGATTTCTAGTTCTAGCTCATTGATGCGGTTGTTTGCCTGATTAGCTCTAGATAGGGCTGTGTAGAGCTGGTTGGTTAAGTTCTCGACTTTGAGTTCAAGTTGAGATTGCAGGCCTTCTTGCTCCAGCTCATCCAATCTTTTTTTAGCTTTTTCAAGTAATTGAATTTTTTCTTTCTGGTGTGCGTCATTTTCTCTTAACTGATTAATTTCAGCCTCTTTTTTTCTTAGCCTGCTGGCCATTGAGGAGGTGCTTTTAGAATATGCTTCATTTGCAATTTGTTTTTGTTCTTTAAGTTGGCCGAGCACTTTAATATCTTTACGAGTTGATGCGCCAGATATATGGGAAAGCATATGAACTTCCCCAGTGACTTGTTGTAGCATTTCTTCATTGATATTTGGGTTGGTAATTAGAGCCCAAAAAGAGGCCGCAACATCACCGCTGCTGAGAGCCTCTTTCCATAAATGCCCTAACTCTTCGGTGGTGCGAGCTCTTGCATAGTGTTTGATTTGTTGGCTGTATTTTTTATCTAGTAACTTGTGTATGTATCTAATGGGAGGGGTTGCTGTGCTGGCAGAGCTTACAAATATGCTATGTAGTTTGTAGTCGGTCATATCTCCATCAACCATGACCTTGAATTTTTTAGTGACTTGTCGCAACTCTGCTAGTGATAGGCAGGTACCTATAACACTGCAGTGGTATATTTTTTCAAGTTGCCAGAGTTTTCTACGGGTAGAGTGCCTTGAGTACTGTGTTGTTGTGCTGTTGATGGATGGGGAACACATGGCTGACCTCTGCAAGAAGATTAATTAAAGGCAAATGATAATCATTCTCAATAATATTTCAAGTTTTAAATAAGTAAAAGGTATATAACTCAAATTTGGGGGGAGATATTAGAGCTTCCGTGGTGTTCTGGCCAAGCTCCATACAACAACCTCTTTTGCTCCAGCGATCATTAATAAAGTGCTTAAACACTCAGCCGTGGCTCCTGTGGTAATAACATCATCGACTAATGCGATAACTTCTCCGTTAAAGGCTTTTTGAACATGAAACGCTTTATGTAGGTTTTTTTGTCGTTCTTTCTTTGTGAGCGCAGTTTGTGAGGGGGTGTTTATTGTTCGTTGCAGACTTTTTCGGTCAACGGGAATTTTCAAATATTTGCTCAAGTCAGAGCAGATATCTTCTGACTGGTTAAAACCTCGGGTGTCAAACCTATCGACGTGAAGAGGGGTTGGAATTAAGAGGTCGGGTTTTGAGATACTCTTATTTTTTAATTCTGCTCCTATTTTGACTGCCAACATCTCCGCCATTAGCTTCCCAAAATGGCGTTGCTTATTGTACTTAAAATCACTGATCAGTGTATTAATGGGAAATGTGTAAGTGAATAGAGAAATACACTGACTATAGTTTGGCTCGCTGTTCAGGCATTCACCACATGTTACTGCTTGTGTAGGTCGGATTAAAGCAGGTAGGGGGAGAGCACAAGAGCTGCAGGCTTTGTTGTTCCAGGGCAAATCTGCATGGCAAGCATCACATATAGGTAGTGATTTATAAATTGTTTGCTGGCAGAGGTAACAGTGTTTCTGTCTGAAGCTATCTTTTACTGAGCGTGCTGGAAATGACTTGTTAACCATTTTTGTAATATTGGTTGACAGCTCCCTTGTCATGTTTATCATGTCCATGATTCTTTGATCCGTGTTCTACTACTTAATTGCTATACAACTGCAGAGGCCAGACTATGACAACTACCACTATTATTCGCCACGACTGGGATATAAATGAAGTAGAGGCCTTGTTAGCACTGCCGTTTAATGACCTTATGTTTAAAGCTCAAACGATTCATCGAGCTAACTTTGATCCGAATGCAGTTCAGGTAAGTACCTTATTGTCTATTAAAACCGGGTCTTGTCCAGAAGATTGTAAATATTGTCCTCAAAGTGCCCACTACAACACAGGCCTAGAGAAAGAAAAACTTCTGGAAATTGAGAAAGTTATTAAAG
>Ga0209707_1001261_pt1 | contig 14557 bp, 9 predicted proteins | sample EN4Hudsemesocosm_FD_184630 | JGI IMG/M metagenome (GOLD analysis project Ga0209707, IMG submission 184630) | Methane-oxidizing microbial communities from mesocosms in the Hudson Canyon - EN4B Hudson Canyon (SPAdes) (version 2) | ecosystem: Environmental > Aquatic > Marine > Cold seeps | place... | reverse complement strand
TAAGACTATGAATATAAAAGGCTGGAATACCTTGCAATGCAGCCATAATGGTATGGGCACAGATAAAGCGTTGTACCTGATAGTCATCTACACCTTGATGCGTGCCTTTGAGTGCATCAAATAATGCAATATTAATTTCATAAGGTGATTCTTTACCCAGTTGATCAGTTCGCATGCTGACATAACCACCATACTCATGCATGCCATCGACCAGTGCTAACACCTCATCTTCTGGCAATATTCCTTCCGCAGGGCGTAGACCAATGCCATCATGGGAGGCAATAAAATTCAAATAGGTACAATTTTTTTGTGGTCGGGGAATATCTTTTGCCCACTGACTCAAATACTGACTGTTGCCGTGGTACAAAGCATGCAGTAATAAGGGTGGCAGCGTAAACTGATAAACCATGTGGGCTTCATCACTATTTCCAAAATAGCCTAGATTTTCGCCATTCGGTACATTAGTTTCAGTGATTAATACGGTACCAGGTGCGACCACGTCGACTATATCTCGCAATAACTTAACGACTTCATGGGTTTCTCTAAGATTAATGCAACGAGTCCCCAGTTTTTTCCATAAAAAAGCAATCGCATCCAGGCGGATAAAACGTGATCCTTTGGCAATATACAGCAGTAAAATATCAATAAACTCAAACAACACATCAGGGTTGGCAAAATTCACATCAATCTGGTCTTCACCAAAGGTTGCCCAGACATGATGGATTCCTTCATGCGTATGAGCTGGCACTAATACAGCTGTGCTTCGTGGTCTAACAACCATTGACACATCTGTTTCCGCTGGCATTTCGGTAAAATAATCACAACCCGGCTTAACGCGGCTTAAGAAATCAATAAACCAGAGGTTCTCCCGGGAAACATGATTAATCACCAAATCTGTCATTAGGTGAAAGCCTTGACTGATTCGTTCAATATCAGCCCAGTCACCAAGATTAGGATCAACGGTTTTATAATCAATAACCGCAAAACCATCATCTGAACTATAAGGAAAATAAGGCAATACATGTACACTGTTAATACTGTCCTTAAGATGCAAACTTAAAAATTCATACAAAGTTTGCAATGGCATTTCTTGCTCCTGCAGCACTGAATCACCATAAGTAATCAAAATAACATCCTGCTCATCCCAGATTTGAGCATGATGACTCATTTTTTCATCTATCGAGGGTGATGAAAAAGGCGTTAATTTGTTAATCAGGCGTTCCATTAATTCATGCGTATTTTGTTCGCCATAAAGAAACTGCAGTCGCGCTTCCGCCTTTTGAGTAAACCAATGAGGCAATTCATTAATCGGTAATTGAGTATCACTCATGATTTATCACTCCTTATTTGTTTTATTATTGATCAGTAACACTTCAGCTTTACTTCCCAGGTAGACATAGATCGCAAGACAGAACAGTAAAAAACCGGCCGCCAGTATGATTGCCACCCCTTGTAAAATATGATCACTACTTTCTTGTAGTGCCGACTTAAATATCATTAATAATGCTTCTATAGAAACGGCAATTATAATAGCCGCTATAAACCGGGTAATAGTTCGTCGGGTAGAACTATGTCTAAGAATATCTTTGTATAACAGGACTTCCTCTTCCAGAGTGGTTTTTGCCAGATCAAAAATGGCCAAAGCCAGAGTAAGATAAATCACCACACCAAAAGGTAATAATTTATCTTCTGAACTGCTTATTAACGCCTGTAGAACTATCCAGCATTCTCTACTGGCCAGATATAACAGTAGTAAAGAGACACAAAATAGACCCAATACAATTACCGCATAAATAATTTTAAAATAGGGTTCGAAATAGACCCGTTTACTGTCTCCTGTTAAAAACGACAGTATTGATGAAAGGTCAACATCCAGCACCAAAAAACCTTTAGTTGTGCCATCTTCATTACACAGTTTAATACTGGCAGACAGACACAGCTCACGCCTGACACTGGATAAATAAGGCTCTGTCACCACGATGGCATCATTATCAACAGCCATAAGATAATAAGGACGCTTACTACGATCAGTACCATGCCCCATTTTACGTTTATCCTTAAAATATCGACCGGGCACATTCATGCAACTCTGTTTCCCTTGCTCATCCAACAGATAAAGAAGACTAATAAAAGGATAATAGTCACACAAAGAATTGAGTTGCTCAGCCAGTTCTTGCTGGCTTTGATCAAACATTTTTATGTCTGCAAAACAGCTTATGATTGAAGAAAGCAAATGAAAAATCGAACGCCGATGTTCATCGTATTTCTCAATCACATTGATATGACTCATCTTAGACATAATACCCTACCTTATTTCAATGCAGACCTATCAAGATCATAGCAATTGTTATGCCTGATCATAAGGAATAGTCATAAGGGTAATGAAGACCCACCTATACAAGCCCGTTTCAGTTAATTAATCATCATTTCTTAGCTTGGCCAGCCGCTGTCTGATTCGATTTAACTAAATTCAACTGATTTTCTGGTGCAAACTATTCCTGAATGCACCATATATGAAACCCTTTGTTATCTTTTACTGTCTGACCTTACGCTTGGTGCGTACTCTTAGCTGACACTGCAAAATGGTACAAAAAATGCTGACCAATATAATGAACATGTTTTTAATGGTTAAGGGTATAAGACGATGGCTATCAGTGTATTTGATCTATTTAAAGTAGGTATTGGCCCTTCCAGCTCACATACAGTTGGCCCAATGCGTGCAGCCTTATCTTTTGCCGAGACTCTAAAACAACAGGCTTATCTGACAAAAGTATCCAGCGTTACTATAGAGTTATTTGGATCCTTGGGTGCAACGGGAAAAGGCCACGGTTCAAATAAAGCCGTTATCCTGGGCTTATTAGGCGAATCACCCGAAACGATTGCTCCAGAAACAATTGATGACAAACTGAATGCTATCCAGCAGTCAGGCAAGATCAAACTGTTAAACCAACACCCGATCCTGTTTAACGAATCCAAACAGCTGCTTTTTAGGCGCAAAGCACTGCCTTTTCACTCAAATGGCATGACATTCTGTGCCAAGAATAAAAATGGCGAAATATTATTAGAACAGGCATTTTATTCTATCGGTGGTGGATTTGTGGTGAGCAATGAGGATTCCAAAGCAATCAGCAATGAAAATAACGCAGACTGTTTGCCTTACCCGTTTAACACAGCGGATGAGCTACTTAATATGTGCTTGCGCTATCAATGTTCAATCAGCCATATCATGTTTAATAATGAAAAAGCCTGGTTGAGCGAACCAGAAATCAAGCACGACTTATTAAATACCTGGTCTGTTATGCAGGCTTGCGTACAACGTGGTTTAACTGAGGAAGGTATTTTACCAGGCGGCATGAAAGTAAAACGTAGAGCGCCTGCATTATATAAACAACTACTGGATGAACAGCAAACTCAAACAGCAATTGTGCCTATGGGAACATTGGATTGGGTTAATTTATTTGCCCTGGCCGTTAGCGAAGAAAATGCCGCAGGTGGTCGGGTTGTAACCGCACCCACCAATGGGGCTGCAGGCATTATTCCTGCTGTATTACATTATTACACGCAGTTTTGTGCCGGTGCCAATGATGAAGGTGTTATTAAATTTCTATTAACAGCAGCTGCCATCGGTTTTTTGTATAAGGAAAATGCATCCATTTCGGGTGCAGAAGTAGGCTGTCAGGGAGAAGTTGGCGTTGCCTGCTCTATGGCCGCAGCTGCCTTGGCTGAAGTGTTAGGTGGAACACCAGAACAAGTTGAAAATGCAGCAGAAATAGGAATGGAACATAATTTAGGCTTAACCTGCGATCCTGTTGGCGGCCTGGTGCAGGTTCCCTGTATAGAACGCAATGCCATGGGTGCGGTTAAAGCAATCAATGCCGCTCGCCTTGCTTTACGAGGCGATGGCTCACATTTCGTGTCTTTGGATAAAGTCATTAAAACCATGCGAGAAACAGGCGCAGATATGAAAACCAAGTATAAAGAAACCTCCCGTGGAGGCTTGGCAGTGAATGTCATTGAGTGTTAGTTAACAGACTCCTTTCCAAGAGTTTCCATATAAAATAACATGGCCGTTAAGGAACCACAGATTGATAGTTACAAAAATGAGGTGGTGGGCAATAAGCCTGCCCACCCTACATAGTCAGCCCTAAAAAAATCGATAATATGAGCTAAATAGAGCGCATCCATTTTGATATTATTAATCTGTTAGTCTCATTGATATTTTTATACTAATAATGTATAAAAAATTATTGCTCAACGTATATATGGTTAAAAAATACTGGAGGATTAATGTGGTTTTTATAAAAATAACAAGTAAAGTATCTACTTTTATCGCTACTCTTTTTTTAGTGGCATGTTCAGAAAATGGTGAAATTAGCGTATCTACTGAGGGTCATGAAACCTTTAACAGGATAGCCAATCAAGAAGTTGAATTTGCACTGTCGGGACTTATTAAAAAAGAACGTGGATTTGACAGTAACTGCTCCGTACACAAAGAAACCGAAGATGGAATATTTATCACACGAGGTGTTTGTGATAACGATAACAGCTTCAATATAAGAGTAACCAACTCTACCGATTACCCGCCTTCAAAAAAGCTAAAGTTTCTTTCTTTACACTACGATAATTCGGAAATAAAATTAAACCTTGGAGAAATAAAAGAAATCATTGGCCCAAACAATAATACAATTAGTGTAGAGCTTAATAGAACAGGAGCATCCCTGTTTATAGAGGGAAAACAATAAAATCAGCCCCATCCCTAGACATAAAGTCCGAGTCTGCACCATTAAAGCAATACCTAGATGCGGGAAACAGGTGCAGATATGAAAACCAAATACAAAGAAACTTCGCGTGGTGGATTAGCTGTGAATTTAATTTAATGTTAACTATATCAACTCGGTAACTGGGAATGAACGAAACCCAACATTCAAAGCTTCGAAATTGTTGGGGTTCGTTCCTCTCCCCTCAACCGAAACAAAATTATGTAACACTTAATACATCAGTATTCAGCATTTTCGAAATTTCATTAGCGGTCACAGGTTTACTAAAAAAATACCCCTGTGCAGTCTCACAACCCAGTATTTTAAGCATATTAAATTGTTCTGATGTCTCAACACCTTCAGCCACAATTTTGTACCCCAAATTGTGGCCCATTTCTATCATAGAACTAACCAATAGCTGAGTTTTCTTATCATTAACCATGTCATCAATAAAGTGTTTATCAATTTTCAAGTAATCAACTTTAAGATGTTTAAGTGATGCGAATGAGGAATAACCCGTTCCAAAATCATCGATTGCCAAGATAATCTTTAGGTCTTTCAAGTCCTGAAAAACTGATAGGTTTTTAGGATCCGTCTGTACAACATTCTCAGTAACCTCCAACTCCAGTTCAGATGAAACCATCCCCGTCTCATCGATAACCGACTTAATCAATGAGATAAGGTCCGTATCTAGAAAATGGCTTGGGGAAATATTTACAGCGACCTGAAGAGACTGAAAACCTGCTTTCTTCCATGCAACCGCCTGACTGCATGCAGTTTTCAAAACCCACTCAGTGAGTGGTTTTATCATGCCAATTCGTTCGGCTGTGGCAATAAAATCAACAGGTGAAACATCGCCTAATTGAGGGTGTTTCCAACGTGACAGAGCCTCGACACCAATGATTTTTCCACTAATTACATTCACCTGAGGTTGATAAACCAATGTTAGCTGCTGCTTTTCAATTGCTTCTCGAAGACAGTGCTCGACTTGAAATCGATACTCAGCTTTCTGGGAAAGTTCTGGTTTATAGAAAGTGTAACAATTTCGACCACCTTCCTTTGCCGCATAAAGTGAGGTATCAGCAACTTTCAACAAAGTGGTTAGATTATCACCATCATCTGGATAATGTGCAATCCCAATACTACATGCTGGCGTGAGTTTTCTATTTGAAAGTTCGAAAGGTTGAGACACTGCATCAAGACAACGTTGAGCAACATTCGCAGCAGTATAATCATCGACCACGTCTTCAACTATAATACTGAACTCGTCACCACTGAGACGAGAAACAAAATCTACTTCACGACTTGCACTAAGCAAACGTTTGGCAATTTCCTTGAGCAGTAAATCACCCACATCATGCCCGAGACTGTCATTAATATCTTTGAAATTATCCAGATCAATATATAACAGGCTAAATTGACGATGATGCCGCTCAGAAATTTTTATTAATTTTTCAAGGCTTAGATAAAAAAAGGCTCGACTGGCTAGCCCAGTCAGTTCATCAGTATAAGCTAGCTGACGTATCCGTTTTTGATCCTGTTCCCTCTCCATGATAATACCAGCAAGCCATGCTGCAGATTTTAGATCATTAGATTCTTCCTCATTTGGCAAAGCGGTATGATTGTAATACATACCAAAGGCGCCTAATACTTTTCCTGAAGAGTTTTTAATCGGTTCAGACCAACAACAACGCATACCATGAGGAAGGGCAACCTGTTTAATCTTGGCCCATTTAGTATCTGTTTCAATACTTTCAACAAGCACACGTTTTCCTGTGTAAGTTGATGTCCCACATGAACCAACACAGGGTCCATTTACCAGGCCATTTACCGCATCACAATATTCTTTAGGGAGGCTTGGAGCACCACCGTGCATAAGTTTGTTGCCATGTAACTCAAGCATTGAACATCTCAGTCCCGGATGACGCGCCTCATACATTAAAGCTATCGCATCATAGATATCGGATGCCGGCTCCCCTAATGCAATCATCTCTAGAATTTTTGCATTTTTTTCATTAAATGATTCTGCTTTTTTACGCTGTGTTATATCGACATGCGTGCCAACCAGACGAATTGGTTTCCCATCAGACTCTCGATTGACTAGAAATCCACGAGATAAAACAAAAATTTCATGGCCATCTTTATGCTGCATTCGCATTTCAACTTCAAATGAATCAGCTCGACCTTTCAAATAGTCATCAACCTTTTCTAACACCCTATCCTTATCATCTATATTAACCAGATTTTCCCAAGTATTAATTATATTATCAAGCTCACTCACTTCATAACCCAGCATGCTTTTCCAGCGAGGCGAATAATAAGTTTCATCTGTTTCTAGATTCCAGTCCCATATCCCATCATTCGCTCCACGCATGGCTAGAGAAAAGCGCTCTTCATTTTTTAAAAGTTCAGCGCAACGCTTTTCAGTTAGATACTTGGCATTAGTCAGATCAGCACGTAACTGTTGATTTTCTTTGGTCAACTGAGATTTGGTTTTAATTATATCGTTCATAAATAGGTCAATTATTAGAGTCCTTAGTACACATGCAAAAAAACTTACTAATCAAAGATATATACTAGTAATTCACGGCTGGAAGAAAGCCTTCCAATTCATAAAGCTTATCCATATTAAAGAGTAGACAGATCAATCTTTACCATCATTATCAAAGTAGACTATTAGTGGTAATCTTATACTTACATAAGATACGAGCTAGTGAATTACTAGTCAACAAATAAACAATATTTGTAGTTAAAAAACTACAAATATCAAAACAAAACAGGGATTCTATTGAAATAAAATATCGAAAAATGCAGTGATATTTATCCTAATTAAGCGAAACGTTAGTAACAATTCTCTTAGTCACTTGCCAAATGTTATGTTATATCATATTATATTATATTTGTTCCATTATCCATCGAAATAGATTTCCATATGTTCAATTATCAATTTAATTTAACTCTGCTTGCTCTACTACTCATAAACCAGCAGGGCCATGCTGGGTCAGAACATGTTCATGAGCTGGATCAGCTAATTATTAGCACACCATTAAGTGACTCCACCTCTAACACTGCTTTACCAGTCTCTATATTAAGTGGAGATGAATTACGTATGAAGGCTAGCTCAAGTATTGGTGAAACTTTAAAAAATGAACCCGGTATTTCCAGCCAGTCATTTGGACCAGGTGTTGGTCAGCCCGTTATCAGGGGACAGACTGGATCACGTGTACATGTGTTACAGAACGGCCTGGGGAGTCTTGATGTGTCTTCATTAAGCCCCGACCATTCCAACAGTACTGAAGCATTATGGGCAGATCGGATTGAAGTACTTCGAGGGCCAGCCACGCTACTATACGGAAGTGGTGCTATTGGTGGCGTCGTCAATGTTCTGGATAATAGAATCCCTGCCAAATTGCCTGAATCAACAATTGAAGGCGCAATTGAACAGCGTTACAACACAGTTAATGAAGGTAAATCCAGCGCATTTAAGTTAGATGGTGGAACCGGCATGTTGGCATGGCATCTGGATGGGTTTTACCGTGATAGCATCGATATGCAAATTGCTGATAGTGCCAATCTAGCTGAAAGCGATAACAGACTCGTTAATTCAAATACCCGTGCTAAAAGCGGTACCGCCGGTTTTTCAATCGTTGGTGATTCTGGGTTTATTGGTTTTTCAATTAATCACTTAGACAATAACTATGGCATCCCGGCCGGTGAGGGACACGAAGAAGATGATCATGATGATGAACATACAGTTCGCATCGATTTACAACAAACTCGCTACGACCTAAAAGGTGCATTAACTAAACCACTACCTTTTATTGAAGAAATGCGTGTTCGATTAGCTTATAACGACTATAAACATATCGAACTAGAAAATGGCGAAGCAGGCACTGTCTTTAATAACGAAGGCTTTGAAGGTCGCATAGAGCTGATTCAAGAACCCTGGGCATTTTTTGATCATGGTGTAATAGGTGTACAAACTAAAAACAGTGAGCTCTCTGCCATTGGAGAAGAGGCTGTTATTCCAGAATCTGATATTGATTCATTTGGTTTTTTTACAGTGCAAGATATTCACACTGATCATTTGACCTATCAACTCGGTATGAGAGTGGAACAACAATGGATTGATCCCACGGGACGATCAGAAGTTTCCCACACACCTGTTAGTTTTTCGACATCTGCACTATGGAGTATTACAGAAGAGGATTCAATCAAATTAACCTTTTCCAGATCTGAACGCGCCCCCGATGTACAGGAATTATTTTCAAACGGCTTACACCATGCTTCAAGCAGTTATGATATTGGAAACTCAAACCTGGATGTAGAAGTTTCACATAATATTGAGCTTGGTTTTCATATTGACCACGACTGGTTCCAGGCCGATATCAATTTGTATCAAAACTGGGTTGACGATTATATTAGTAAAATTAATAACGGCCAGTTTTTTGACACAGATACAGAAAGTTTTTTAAATAACTGTACCGAAGATCACTGCTTTCCTGTTTTTAATGCACAACAACAAGATGCCGAATTTCAGGGCTTTGAGGCACAAGTGATTATTCCCGTACTCACCACCTCATACGGACAGTTAAACAGTGAACTTTTTGCCGATTATGTTCGAGGCCAGTTTAGTAATGGCGATGATATTCCACGGATGCCCCCATTAAAATATGGCCTACAACTTAGCTGGGAACACACTGACTGGATGACTCAAATACGCATGACACGCGCAGAAAAACAGCGTAATGCTGGCTTAAATGAATCTAAAACAGATGGTTACTGGTTACTGGATGTATCGGCTAATTATCGGTTGGGGATTTCCGAACATGCCGATATCTTATTATTTGCAAAAGGTAATAATCTGCTTGATCAGGATATTCGACACTCTGTCTCTTATCTCCGTAATAGTGCACCAGAAGCTGGCAGGGGTGCAGAAATGGGCATAAGGATAGAATTTTAATGACTGACAAAATTGATAGTTCGTTACAGGATGCACAAAACCAATGTAACCAAACAGGTTTACGTTTAACAGATAAACGTTGCAAGGTTTTAAAAATACTTTTACAGGCAGATGAACCTTTGTCTGCCTATGATATTGCCGATCAATTTAAAACTGTTTTTACTGAATCCTTATCTGCAATGTCGGCCTATCGCATGCTTGATTTTCTGATGCAAGCTAATTTGGTTCATAAGCTGGAAACTTCAAACCAATATTTGGCCTGTTCACACATTAGTTGTAAACATGATCATGAATTACCGCAGTTTCTTATTTGTGATCAGTGTCATACCGTTAAAGAAATTGGCTTAGGCAAGCAATTATTACAAGAACTTAAAAGCAGTATAGAAAACACGGGGTTTGCATTATCCAGTCAACAATTAGAATTACATGGAGTATGCGAGACTTGTCGCGAGAAGCAATCTGAATGATATATTACACTTTGATTTACATAAATATTACCCCTCATTATCAACAAAAATGAAGGGTAAAAACTGGGAGGACTTTTATTCACAATTGCTCTTTATTTGTTTCGGCCACGACCAGGGGTCCCTTCTGTCCATACAACTCTTTTATTACCCCAACTACCGTGTAATATTTTAATGCTCAAGTAATTCGACCATTGAAATAACATTTTTCGCCATTTCGCCTAAAGAAATATTTCTATCCATCGCTAATTTCCTAAGCGTATGATAAGCCTCATCTTCTGAAAAACCTCGCGTTTTGATCAAAATACCCTTAGCCCGGTCTGTCACCTTACGATCTTCTAGTTTTAACTTGGCTTTCTGCAGTTGTTTTTTCAAACTCTGCTGTTGTTTAAATCGCGCAATACCGATATCAATAATACTTTTAATTCGCTTACTCTCCAGGCCACTGACTATATATGCACTGATACCTGACTTGATAACTTTATTCACAGAATGGGTATCAGGGTCATCAGAAAATAAAACAATCGGACATTCATAAACCTGATTAATGTCTGTAATCGTTTGCATAATAGAATCCGTCACTTTTTGGCTGTTTATCATGATGACATCAGGCAGTATTTCATTAGCCAGTGACTCAACACTTAACGACTCAGGTATAAAAGTAAAAACCTGATAGTTATGAGCCAGCAAAATTTGTTCAAGCACCTTATATTCAGAAGTATATTCAATAACAAGAACTTTGATAGCATTCATTTTTAAATTTGAATAAATAGACATGTTGTAAAAACTATATCAATCTATTTTGAGAGTAAATAAAGCAAAAAGATATTTGCTAGTAACAATAAACCGCTCAACCCTTTCCAAAATTTTAAAGGATTACGCTCTATCAATGGTATATCAGCCGTATCTTTTAAAAAGACTGAATTTGGAGTAGATAAATCATGCATAAACTCCGACAAAGCCTCATAACGTCCATGAGGTGAGATAGAACAAGCTTTTTTTAGCGCTCCATCAATCCAAGCAGGCACCATGGCATTTTTCTGAAAACTCGGCACATATTGCAGTTTAGCTAAATTTAATTTATTGGGTTTTTCTGGCATATCACCACCAAACGGCAAAGCACCATTGATCATTTCATAAGTAATCACAGCCAATGAGTACAAATCTGATTTAGTGCTCCCTCTTTCACCTAAATGATATTCAGGCGCTGTGTAATTTAGCGTTCCTAAAATATTTTCATCACCCTGTTCCAAAGGAGTCATTTCAGTAATCCCCGCAATTTTTACTGAACCAAAATCAATGATTTTGACCACACCATCATCATCTATCATGATGTTTTCAGGTTTTAAATCCTGATGTAACATCTCCATACGGTGAAAAGCACGCACACCACTCACCATCTGTTTAACAAGTAACCTGATTTCTCGAATATAAGGTTTAGGATGAGTATCCATCCACTCCCTTAAAGTCTGCCCTTCAATAAATTCAGTGGTGTAATAAATACAGCTCTTAACCCTGTCCGAAACTAAAACCTTAAGCACATGTTTATGCTCTAGTCTTCTCCCCGCCCATTCCTCATGTAAAAAATGTTCTATATACTGGGTATCATCCTCATACAGAACAGAAGGTGTCTTTAAAATAACCTGAGTATTGGTTTTAGTATCAAAAGCACGATAAATTTGTGTTCGTTTACTGGCATGCAACTCTCCTTCAATTCTATAACCATCCAATACCATTCCCACTTCTAAAATGGGTGGAAAAGGCAAGTTGGCATATTGGCGCAATAATTCGTCTTCTTTTGCCAGGGGAATTTCATCGACCCTGAACAGCTGACAACTTAAATTATCGTCACTTTTATTATCGCTGGCATGTTGAACAATCTGCTTGGCAATATCATCAAACTCTTCATTTGATTGTAAAAAGGTTTTTAAGGTTTTTTCTGTAATGAAATCATGCACCCCATCGGTGCTCATAAAAAAAACATCACCTTTTTCAAGAGGAAAACCTTTATAGTCAACTTCTAGCCTTGGTTCTATCCCCATCGCACGGTTTAAATAACTTTTTTCATCAGACACCCAAACTCGATGATCACGAGTCATTTGTTCCAGATTACCCCGACGTAATCGATAAATACGTGAATCACCAATATGAAACATATGAGCCGTGGTTGATTTAAGTACCAAGATACTTAAAGTACTAACCATGCCTTTAGCAGACTGATATCGTTGTTGTCCCTGGCTATATAACCAGGAATTTGTAGCAGATAAGATTTGCTGGCCTGATTTTTTAACTGACCAAGAATCAGGCGTACTATAATAATCACTTAAAAAACTCGCAACACAACAATGACTCGCTTCATGCCCTGCATCACTACCACTCATTCCATCTGCAATCGCTACAGCAATACCCTTATGCGTTAATTGAGCACCTTCTGGTATTAATGCACCTAAGAAATCTTCATTTCTTTCTTTAATGCCTTTAGTGCTATAGGTACCCAGCGTTATTTTTAGTTCTGCTTTAGCCATGTGACTTTATCTGTAGGAGCGCCCGCCCTCGGCGCGAATAAATCATGTATTTAATATATTAATGCGCCGAGGGCCGACGCTACTATCTATTATTAAGCCAGCTCAATCATCTCAACAGTACCATCTTCCTGTACTTCAACCATATGGCCTTCAGGCTCTTCAATAAATTGTACAGCGACTAATACAATCAATGCCCCCCCAGCAATCACCAGAAAAAAGACCGAAGGTGAAACAAATGAAAGCACCGTCAAAAACAATACCGCACCCACATTACCATAAGCTCCAACCATACCCGCAATTTGTCCAGTCATCCGTCTTTTAATTAATGGCACCATGGCGAATACCGCACCCTCACCTGCTTGCACAAAAAACGAACAACACATGGTTAACATAATGACAGCATATAATGGCCAATCTGAAGTAATCAATGATAAGCAATAATAACCAACAGACAATCCAATAATAAAAATAGATAAAGACAACTTACGGCCAAACTTATCACTAATCCAGCCACCACCGGGGCGTGCAATTAAATTCATAAAAGCAAAGCCCGATGCAGAAAGGCCTGCTTGAATTAAAGTAATACCTTGAGATTCATGAAAGGTCTCATAGAAAAACATCGGCAACATAGATACAACGGCAAGCTCAGAACCAAACGTAATCAAATAGGCTAAATTCAAAATAGCGACTTGCTTAAATTTATACTTATGAATTTCATCAATCGGTTGCATCAGATGCTCTTCATTTACATGCACGATTTTATACACGTTATAAAAGAACAAGATCCAAATACCAAAATAAATTAATAGTGCAGCAAAATCAGATAATAAACTAACGCCTGCAGGAGATAACTTCCAGGTTAGTAGAGTTAAAGTCGCATACAGTGGAATAGTCATCAATATATAGAAGAATAAATCCCAAATACTGGTCACTTCCATTGCACCTGCTTTTTTAGGCTTGAAATACGTTGAGCCTTTAGGTGTATCAGTCACCGTAAAAAAGTAAATCACTGAATACACTAATGCAATGACACCCGTTGATGCAATCGCATAACGCCAGCCATCATCTCCCCCGTAAACAAGTGCTAATGTTGGTAAACTCATCGCCGCGGCAGCTGACCCAAAGTTACCCCAACCACCATATATACCTTCGGCAATACCCACTTGTTTAGCAGGAAACCATTCACCTACCATCCGTATACCGATCACAAAACCAGCACCGACAAAGCCTGATAAGAATCGCGCTAAAGCTAACTGTTCAAAGCTATCGGCAAAAGCGAACATAAAGGTAGGTAAGCTGCCTAGCGCTAACAAAATTGAGTAGGTACGTTTAGGGCCAAATTTATCCACTAAAATACCAATAACAATTCTTGCCGGAATTGTTAATGCCACATTCAAAATTAAGATAGTCTTAATTTCGGCTTTACTCATACCCAGGCTATCAGCAATGATCAACATTAATGGTGCATGGCTAAACCAGACAACAAAAGATATAAAAAAAGCGACCCAGGTTGCATGAAGAATCTTCATCCTCCCTGAAAAAGAAAAAAAGTTTAATGATTGTGTGCTCATTTGACCAACTCAATATAGTTTAACAATACACTTGTCATAGCACTAGTTATGCCAAAATATATAGATCATTGTTTTTTATAACTATAATTAACTATCAAGCTTTATTTAAGGCTATTCCTTTAACAAAATCAATGTAAAAGGTTATTTAACTGCACCTTATAAAAATCAAAATCCACCAAATTGGTGCAGAGTTTCTTTGTTGGTTTTTTAGTCAATACGAACATATTTTCCCTCTAAGTAACAAGCCTTGAGTAGGTTATTTTACATATTTGGGGCG
>Ga0209707_1001258_pt1 | contig 14571 bp, 12 predicted proteins | sample EN4Hudsemesocosm_FD_184630 | JGI IMG/M metagenome (GOLD analysis project Ga0209707, IMG submission 184630) | Methane-oxidizing microbial communities from mesocosms in the Hudson Canyon - EN4B Hudson Canyon (SPAdes) (version 2) | ecosystem: Environmental > Aquatic > Marine > Cold seeps | place... | reverse complement strand
TCCTTTAAAATCAAATCTTAATCTTCTTCTTCTAATGAAGCCAATAGTTTTTCTTCATCTTCAGTAGGTTTTTTCTTCACTCTGTGTTCCAATTTAATAAAAAACATCAACAGTGCAGGCGTTACAAAAATAGTAAATATTGTTGATAAAGCCAAACCACCTGTAATTACTGAACCTAAACCTCTGTAAAACTCAGAACCAGGTCCTGGAATTAAAACCAAAGGTAACATACCAAATACTGAAGTTAAACTACTCATATAAATAGGTCGTATTCTACTTCTAGTGGCTTCAATCACTGCTTCTTTATGATCTTTACCTTCATGTTTGATAAGATTTAAACTCTGATGAACAATCAAAATGGCATTGTTTACAACAATCCCAACCAAGATAATAAACCCAAGCATCGTCAGTACATCTAAGGGTTGAGGCGCTACATACATGTTTACGAGTTTAAGTCCAATAAACCCACCCGCTGTTGCTAATGGTACTGTAAACATAATAACAATTGGGTACAAAAAGTTCCCAAACAGTGCTGACATCAATAAATAAATAATAACCAAAGCAAGAATAAAATTCATACTTAACATATCAATAGTTTGAGAAAGTTTATCGGCAGTTCCTGAAATTCCAATGGTAATATCTTTAGAAATTTTTCCAGAACCCTTCATTTTAGTTAACACACCATTTAATACACCCATGGTTTCTTCTATGGTCATATTAGGTGGTGGTGTTATTTGAAGAGTAATAGTTCTTTTTCCATTCAGGTGTCTGATTTCAGAAATTCCAATGGTATTTTCAGAAGAGGCCAGTGAATACATTGGTACCAAAGAGCCATTGGGAAGAGCAACTTGTGCAGACATAATGTCCTCTGGCGTTTTTATTTGCTCTTCATTTGCTTTTAACACAAGATTGATTTTCTTTTTACCATCTTGCTCAAAGTCACCTACTTTTTGTCCACTTATTAATACATCAACAATGACACCCAGATCTTCAGAAGTCATACCAAGTGATTTTAAAGCATCTTGATCAGGTTTAATTCTAAATTCAGGATACAATAACTCAATAGATGGCACGGGTCTGACTTGTGCACCTTTTACTGCACCACGAGAGGCCATAAATAACTGAGCTCCTACATTGGTAATGTCTTCTATCTTTTCACCACTGATATCAATATTTACCGTATTTCCTTCACCAATACCATCTTCAAATACACCTGATTGTATAGTAATACCAAAGGTTGATGGGATTGAGTTAACCATTGGAGCAAACATAGGGATTAACTCTTTTGCTCTGTCTTCATGCATGGACGTTCCACCAAAAATCATAAAGTCACCAAAAGAGACAAAAAAAGCTCTGTTAATGCCAGGAACTCCACCTACATCTTTATTATAGTGTGGCTCAATTTTTTTCATTAAATATGTTCCCATATTGTATCTCTCTTCATAAGAAAGACCAGGAGGTGGAATCAAGATATTAAAAATCAAGTTTTTATTTCCTTGTGGCAAATAATCCATTTTGGGGAATAATGTATATATGGTTGATGCCGAGATCAAGGACAAGGATAAAATCATTAACACTTTTGTAAAGAAGTTTTTTAAAGACCAAGTCACAATAGACATAAAAAAGTTAACAAAAACATTTCCAAATCGAGAGATTATACTCTCGGCCTTAGGCTCACTACTTGACATACCTGCAAATTTTTTCCATAACATTGGAATAACGGAAATTGAAACAAACAATGAAAAAGTAACAGCTGCAGTTACTGCGATTGCAATATCTTTAAACAGTTGCCCTGCTTCATCTGCCAGAAATACGATAGGAAGAAATACAGCAATAGTAGTTAATGCACTGGCAATTAACGCACCCCAAACTTCACTGGCACCTTTATATGCCGCTTCAGATATGGTCTCACCATTTTTTCTATGCCTATCAATATTTTCCAATACTACAATGGCTGCATCCACCAACATACCAACGGCAAAGGAGATTCCTGCAAGAGAAATGGTATTTAAACTTCGTCCCATAACATCCAGAATAATAAATGTTCCAACTACTGAAATTGGTATAGCAATTGCAACAACTGCTGTAGGAGAAATACTTCTTAAAAACAGTATTAAGATAAAGACTGCTAAAGTTCCACCAATTATAATATTTTGTTGAACTAAATCAACGGAACCAACAATATAAGGCCTTTGATCAAATATCCATTTGATTTTTAAACCTTTTTGTTGTAAAACATTTTCATTTAAATCATTAACAACTTTCTCTACATCATTGGTAAGTTTTACAATATTTACATCACTTGTAGGTTGAACTCCCAAAAATATTCCATCTTTTCCCATGTACATGGCAACTGAACTGGGTGTTTTATATCCAAAATTAACCTCAGCTACATCCGATACTGTTACTCTTTGTTCTCTGTTAGAAACCAACAAGATGTCTTTGATATCCTGGGTTGAGGCAAATTTATTTACGGTTCTAATTCTGTAAGAACGACGTCCAAGGTTCAATACTCCAGCTGCAACATTAACATTTTCGCCTTTAAGAGTATTTACCACTTCATTCATTGTTAAGTTATACGTGGCAAGTTTGTTCACATCAATGCTAATTTGCATTTCTTGTTGACGTCCACCACCACCCATGCTTCCAGCAACACCATCAACACGCTTAATAGCAGGTTTAATTTCATCGTCGAAAAAAGTTTTATATTCGTCAATATGTCTTGGGTTATCATCAGTGGTTTGTAACATCATCCAGACAACAGGTGCAGCAGTTGCTGTTTCAATGATTGGTTCATTTACATCAGCAGGGTAATCACTTACTTCATTTAATTTATTGGATACATCTTGAAGTGCAGCTCTTAAATCAGTTCCTAATTTAAAGGTTAAACTGATCTCCCCATAATTGTCTTTAGATGATGATTCATATTCAATTAAATTATTAAGACTTTTGATGGCATCTTCTTGCTCTTCAATAATCTCTCTTTCAATTTCATTGGGCGTCGCACCTGGCCATGAAGTTGTTATTTTAATTTCTGGTTTTGTAACACTAGGTGTTAATTGATATGGCAGTTTATCTAAAGATAAAAGACCAAACATTACAACAATCAAAACAGACACTATTATAGTGACTGGATTTTTGATTGAAAATTTAATTAAATCCATTATTGTCCTTTTTAAAATATACTATTAATTTTTTTAGTTATTGATAACTTGTACAGGTTGATTTGGGAAAACTCTTTCGTTTCCTTTAACAACAATACTCATACCTTCAGCCAGACCTTTTCCGGCAATGGCTACATTTTGACCTAAATACCCAATAACTTTTACAGGTATCATCATTGCAACACCTTTATTATCAGCAAATACCACTACACTTCCAAATCTATTGATAACTGCATCTCTATTGATAATAAGAGCTTTCATTTTTGCATTTTTAGATAAGTTAACACTGGCTTCTTGTCCATCAAAAACAAATTTATTTTTTACATTTGTTTTAAATTTCACGGGAAATGTTCTTGTCAACTTGTCCCCTTTGGGAATAGCAGAGTGAAATTTAGCGGCTAAAGTATTTTGTGCAATTTTAATGTCATATAATTTTGTAGCATCCAAACCTGATACCAAATTAGCTGGAAGATTAAATATAATTTCAACACTTGAAGTATTTACTAAAGTTGCAACACTTTTACCCTCACTTGCCCATTCTCCGATATTAATATTTTTTTCAACAATTACACCATCAAAGGGTGCATAAACAAGCTTTTGAGCCTTTTGAATAGTCAACTCTTTTAGTTGTGCTTTTAATGCAATTAAATTTTGTTCAGCAGAATTAAACTCTAATAATGAAGTATCAAACTCTTGTGCAGTGATACTTTTAGTCTGCATCAATCTTTTGTAACGTAAATAATCTTTGTTTGTATTTTTCAGTTTAATATTTGCAATCTCTAAACTTGCTTTAAATGATCTGATTTTTGCATCCAGAAGTTCAGAATCAATTTGAACTAATACTTTCCCTTTTTTGATTTTGTCCCCTACTTCAAAAGTGACTTTTTTAACCAATCCAGAGCTTTGAGAAGCCAGAGTTGATTGTTTGTCAAAGTTAACTGTACCTACAAATTTTTGAAGTGGATTTACTTCTCCAGTTTTAATGGTATCCACTTCTATTAGTGCCGCACCTGGGGCTGCTACTAGGAGAGATGCTCCCATAATCATTGATAATAATAATTTTTTTATCATATTTTTCCTTTTACTTTATTTTTTTTCTCTATTAAATCGAAAAAATTATCGATAAAGAGTTCACATTCTTTTTTTGTGTCATAATCTTTTTGAGTCATTTTTAATAACACCAAACCTTTTTCAAAAATCAAAAGTCCATTACTCATTTCCAAAGCTTGGGGTATTAACTCACCGCTATTTACACCTTCTTCAATAACTTTTTTCAGTTGTTCATTGAAAAAGGTATGGCAATCACCATTATATTCGCTCATTGCCTCATTTTCTTCTGCTAACATAATTGAAAGGTAATCTTTAAAACCATTAAAATGTTTCATATTTTCTGCACTGTCATCTAAAACAAATTTAAAAAAGTGATACACTTTTTCTCTTGTATTTTTCACATCTTTAATGGTTTCTAGAAAAGCATTATGATGCTGTTCTATATGCATATTAATTATTTCAAAAACAATATCCTCTTTGTTTTCAAAGTATTCATAAACAGTACCTTTTCCAATCCCAGCTGTTTTGGCAACCTGAGCTATGGTGATATTTCTAATACCTTTATCATGAATCAACTCATGACATGAAAGAGCTATTTCTCTTCTTTTTTCATTTTTATCTACTACTTTAGGCGACATATACTTCCTTACTTCATTCTAATTTTATGTAATATGTATTAATGAATTCTAACACCTACATTAACACTCTATTAATCAAATATTTTAATTGACCGACGGTCAGTCATGGAATTATACGACTTTGCTTCTTAAAGTTAACTTTATTGTTGACCAGGGGTCAATCAAGTAATGATAATAGTGTTTTATTATGTGAATATTGTGTGAAATTGGATTTTTCAAAAATAGGTAAATTGGTTATAATTGTAAATTATAGCAATTTTGGAAAAGTATTAATTTTGATTACCTGATAAAATTGTCTTATAAATTCAAGGAGACTAACACATGAGTAAATACCAAAAAACAATGCAATTGGTTCTGAATGAAATTGAGAATGATTTAGAATATATTGATATTGAAGATTTGAGAAAACTCTCTGGTTACTCTTATTATCACTTTCATCGTATCTTTCTAGGATTTACAGGTGAGAGTCTAAAAAGATATATAAGAAGAATAAGGCTTCAAAAATCAGCCTCTATGTTACAAATGAAACAAGGAAGTATCACAGCCATTGCCATGCAAGCTGGATACAATACTCCCTCATCATATAACAAGGCGTTTAAAGAGATGTTTAATTGTGCTCCTTCTGAATTTGTAAAACAAATTATTAGTAAAAGGGAATTTAAAATGATTGAACCAGTTAGAATAGAAACCATAGAAGATATAGAAGTATACAGTTTAAGACATGTGGGTGATTACCTAAAATGTTACAGTACATGGGACAAACTGGTGCAGTATGCTTGGAATAATACTTTAAACTGTAAAGAGATGCGTTCTTTTGGAATAGTTTATGATGACCCAGATGTAGTACCTACTGAAAAGCTCAGATATGATGCTTGCGTTACAAAAACAAAAGAAGTACCAATAAGTGATGGTATTGAGTTAAAGAAAGTCCAAGGGGGAAAATACGCGGTATTTTTACATAAGGGTTCTTATGAAACACTAATAGATACCTATACTTCTGTTTTTGGCTCATGGATTCAAGAAAATGACATTCAGTTAAGAGATGCACCTCCGGTAGAAGAGTATCTAGTGGCTGATGTAAAACCCGAAGATTTAAGAACTGAGTTATGGTTACCCATTAAGTAATACAAAACATAGGAGTACATGATTGAGATTAAACCTTAGTCATGTATTTTATATTTTCCTAAAATTTTGTCAAAAGTACCCTTTTGTTTTAGTTTCGTTAATTCATCTACATACTTTTGTACAAGTTTGTTTGAAGTACCTAAACTAAAAGCTATGTTTAATTTATTGGTAAAGTTTTTTAAATAGTAAACTTTTTCCAACATAGAGCTATCATATCCCAATTTTTCAACTTGGGGAATCAAATCTTCATTTTCAACAATGAGATCAACTCTATTTGCATACAAGAGTCGTATAGCAATATCTGTACTGTGCACAATTCCTATTTCTTTATTTTTTTTAAAGCCATTTGCCATTAAGTATTGAGTTTTAGCATCTTTTCTCACACCCGCAATTACGTAGTTTTTGGCATCAGTCAAGCTTTTAATTGAAATATTTTTTTTAGATTTCAATTTCCAAAAGAAAACCTTATGTGAAGCAATAGTTCCCACCCACTTAAATAACTTTTCTCTTTCTTTGGTTCTTGAGATACTGTATATAAGTACGTTTTTTCTGCTTTGGGCTATTTTATAAGTTCTGGCCCAAGGGTAAACACTAATAGTATATGGATTTCCAATTTTTTGAAGCAGTGTTTTTACGACATCCGTTGAGGGACCTGTTATTTTTTGATTCTCACTCCATTGAAAAGGGGCATAGTTTTCAGTAACCACTTCAATTTTATCAGCACTTGCATGTAATAGGTAGGGTAATATTATCAAGGCCATAAATATTACTTTAAACATAAAAACTCCAAATTATTTTATACTATAATCATAACTTACTTTAGGATAAATAACCATAAATTCGTTACTTAATCAAAGTTTTTATGCCAAGTTTTAACTTCCACTGCTGTTTTAATAAAACGTAATTACAATTTTATATTTCTTTGAATAAACTTGTACATTAAAAGGAAAAAAAATGTATAAAACACTGAGTATTGTATTCCTAAGTTTATTCTTGATAAGTTGTAGTATCCAATACGATGGGAACGCAAAATATATACAAAAGTATGAATTAAAAGCTGTTGATAATTATGGCAAAGACGGCATCAAAAAAATGCGTTGGTTTATAGAGTCTGCAGCCTTGAGTAAAGAAGAACGTGCCTACACAGCATACCAAGCAGCCAAAGATTGTAAAGAAAAAACCAGTGCGCAAGAGTGTACTATTTACCAAATTGCCACAACAAATGCTTATTTGTATGGGGACCTATTTTATACTATTTTGGTTTTTGATAAAGAAGGGAAAGCCACAGTAGAAGTATCTGATATGGAACTTTCAAAAAATCAGTACAATATCGGATTTTATTACACAAAACTAAAAACCACATACAAAGATGTAACACCGGTGGAGTTTCAAAATGCATTTTTCACTATAATGGTCAATAAGTTAAAAATCCCCGAGAATGAATTGATTCTGCCTCAAATAAAAAGAGAAGCTTTTATGATAGAACAAAAGAATAAGAATTAATACATACCTTTAGTTCTCTGTATTCATACATTATCTGTTTTGTAGTTATTTTTGTTTAAATCAAGACGAAGGGATATTTTTATGAAGGAGCGTACAATAAGTACGTAACTGAATAAAAATTTTCCTTCAACGCCGAGTTACTCAAAAAGAATTATGAAAAAATTAGCGCATGTATGAGCAGTTATTGATGTCTAAAGTCGTCCCATTGATATACTCTGGTGCATCTGTGGCCAACCACACAATAGCACTTGCAACCTCACTTGCCTCCCCAAATCTACCACTGACAACACTTTTTCTAAACTCAGCTTTTCTCTCTTCTGAGTTATCCTTTTGCATATCAGTATCAATAGGACTAGGAGAGATACAATTGACAACAATACCATGAGAACCCAATTGTTTTGCATAGGATTTTGTGGCATTAATTAATCCTGCTTTTGCAACCCCATACCAAATATCAGGATGACCTAATTGTCCTGCAATTGAAGAAACATTGATTATTCGTCCATAAGAATTAGCTTTCATTGAACCACACACTAGAGTCATTAACTCTACAGGAGTGTATAAATCCACATTCATAATACGTTCTTTTGCTTCTTGGGGATAATTATCATAGGTATATTTAGGTTGTAAAAAACCTGCATTGTTAACCAGAATATCCACAGGTCCAATTTTATTCATCAAAGTTGTAAGTCCCGCAACATTTTCAAGGTCATACTCTATGGCAGTAATATTGTGATGTGTTAAATCAAAACTTGAAAAATCACGAGCTATTATAATAACTTCATAACCTTTTTCCAATAATTGTTTGGAGACTTCTAGTCCTATACCTTTATTTCCACCAGTGACCAATGCTCTTTGCGCCATATTATTTCCTTAGTTTTTCTTTTTATGTTAACTTTTTTTAATGATATTAATATGATACTTTGTTTTTTTTGTACAATTTTGCCATCTGCTTTTTTTCCTCTTTTTCGATGTTATATACAACAGCATTTTCAAAGTACTCTAATAAAATAGTCTTCTTTATATCTGATTTCTTTTTCATGTACATGTGTCGTATTGTTTTTCCTGAACCTGAAAAGAGTTGATGAATATCATCAAGGAATGCTCCCTTGAACATGGCAATAACCAGACCTTTTTCGCTGGTTTTAATATAACAAATTCCTGACCCCTCACAATGGAAAGAAGTGATATTTGAAGTTCTTTTTTCAATCACATTCCCAAAGCCCAATAAAAGTTTTCTCACATACAAAAACAATTCTTTATGGGGTCCATTTACATCAATATTATATTGCATCTTATCTACTTATACGTTATGGGTATACGAAATTCAATATCAAATTTACCATCGGATTCTACAAAATGATTTTTGTGATATATAACATGGGCTTTACCATTTATGGCTTCAAACTCACTACTTGGTAGCCATTCATAATATAACTTTTTGTATAAATACAAGACATCATTGTATTCACCCTTATATTGAATTGTTGCAAACAGACCTCCGGCAATTTCACCTGTTCCAATGTCACCTTTGGGTTCAATTTTGTTGTTTTCAATTTCGATACAAGCTCCATATCTACAATCTTTCAGACAGGTGATACTAGGGTTACTGTGGTGAAACCCAATCATTTTTGGTTTTTTAATATCAAATTGAGTCTCAAGTAAATATAAAAACTTTTGCCATGTATCTCTGATACAAGTATCATATCCCAAGTGTCTCATGTATGCTATTTTAATATCATCAAGTTTTTTTATTTTTATACTAGAAAAGTCAACCTCTTTATCTATTTTTGAGGTTTCACAATATTTATGTACTTTGTATCCATTTTTTCTCCATGAGGAAGGAGTCATGTCATAGTACTTTTTAAATTCATTGGTAAATGTAGCTGATGACTTTAGTCCACAAGTATGGGCGATTTCTGTGATGGTTGACTCAGGATTAAAAATAAGTAAATTTGCTGCCCACTCAAGTCTAGCAGACTTGATATAAGTAACAACACTTTTTTGAGTAAGTTCTTTAAAAATTCTTTGGAAATGAAAAGGCGAATAGGATGAAATTTTTGCCAATTCATCAATGGAAAACTTTGTAGACAGGTTGGTATATATATGATACAAGACTTCATTGACTCTCACTTTATGCTCATCCATGGTATATTTTTTCATAATTACTCCTTAAAACAAAAATAATAGCACGATTTGATAAAATTGTTCCTTTATTCTCAAAAGACAGCACGATTTGATAAGAATATAATGGCCTAAGAAAACAAAAGGATAAAAAATGAAAACAGTTTTATTGTTGGTATGTGTCATTATATTTGTAGGTTTAGTTAAAAATTTGAATAATAGTGGACAAAGTGATATTATAGTAAATAAAGAAGTTGATTTAATTTTTAGCCAATTAAAGGATAAAACATGAAATATGATTTCTCCACAGCATACAAAACCATTCAAAGTTCTTTCATAAGAGATATTTTAAAAGTTGCCAATCAAAATGACTTTATCTCTTTTGCAGGAGGATTGCCCAATGAAAAACTTTTCCCAAAAAAAGAGTTACAATCAATCTTTAAAACCTATTCAAAACGCTTACCCAAGGATTTATTACAATACTCAACTACTATGGGTTTGAGTAAACTCATTGATACCATTAAAGAACAGTTTGATTTCAAAGAGCAGTTGTTAATTACCAATGGAAGTCAGCAAGCGCTGGATTTGATTTGTTCCATTTTCTTAAATGCAGGTGACAAAATTCTTATTGAGGAACCCAGTTATCTTGGAGCCACGGGACTGTTTAAATCCTATGGTGCAAAATGTGAAACCATAGGCTTAAACAAAGAAGGTATTAATCTAAAAGAACTTGAAAAAAAGTTACAAAAAAACACTTATAAGTTTATATATGTAATCCCCAATTTTCAAAACCCAAGTTCATTGTCTTATTCAAATAAAACGAGAAAAAAGCTGGCAAACCTTGCAATCGAGTATAACTTGGTAATAGTAGAAGATGATCCCTATGGTTTTCTTACCTTTAAGAAGAAGAGTTACAAAAGAATTTATGATTATGCACCCAAAAATACCATTTATTTGGGCTCATTTTCAAAGATATTGGTTCCCTCATTACGAGTGGGTTATGTTATGACAAATAATGATATTATGGAAAAACTAAATATTGCAAAACAGTATAAGGATTTACATACTAATTTATTTTCGCAATATATTTTATATGAGTATTTAACACAAAATGACATCTTTGAACATATAGAAGTCTTAAAAAAAGAGTATGAGAAAAAAGGTATGCTTTTTTACCAAACACTCAAAAATGAGTTGGGTTCATACTTTGACATAAAAAAACCCAAAGGGGGCATGTTTTTATGGGTAAAACTAAAAGACAAATCCAACAGTGAAGAACTTCTTAAACGTGCGGTTGAGAAAAAGGTTTTATTTGTGCCAGGAAGTGTGTTTTTGCAAGATAAAACAAAACAAAGTTATATACGGTTTAACTTTACCAATTCCAGTGATAAGCAGATTGTTGAGGGAATTGCAAGATTAAAGAGTCTATTTAAATAGACTCTTTAACAAACTCTTAACCGCATCACCTTCAGATTTATTGAGATATTTTTCTTCCAGTTTTTTAAATACTTTTGTTTTAACCGTTGACTCTATAAGTTTATCCGTTTGAATTTTGATTTTTGGTTGATCCAAACTTCCACTCACCTTTGTGTCAAATAAGATATCATCCAGTCTGGTTTCAACAAGGGCAGTTATACTTCTTTTTTCCAAGTCTATTTTGCTGCTTGGTACATCAATTTCAGTATTTTTACTGTTCATATCCAAAATGGAGGTGATGATATTTTTATTGATTTTGCTTTTTAATGTGGAGGAAGTATAGGCTTCTCTTGTTAAGTCAAACTTGGTAAAGTTTTTAACAGTATTGGTATACTTATTGGGTAATATTTTTCCATTTTCTAAAAGGGTATCTACCTCACCCTGTTTAGATTTCAGATTATATTTTATTTCGCTTTTTGCTTTTGAGTCAAAAACGACAGGATAGTACATCATAGTGAGTAATTCTTTGGTTTGAATATTTTGGACCATTGCCTCTAAATCATTCTCTAACAAAGTAAAGTCTAAAGTACCTCCCAAGAGTGTACTTGCACCAGTGATTTTAAGTTTTTTATTTTTACTTATCACTCCTTTTAGTAAAAATGCTCCTCTTAATTTTGTATTGGTCAGTTCATACAATGAGTTTAAATCAGGAGTGCTGATTTCATAATCACTGTTGAAACTGCCCGTAGTCAAATCATATTTACTTTTCTTACTGCTAAGTTTAGCCATATTTGAAGTAATATTTATACCTGACTGTGCGATGTTATTGTCAAGAAAAGTTACAGCTGTTCCTTTGATAGAATTTGGTGTTTTTAACTTTAAGGTATAAAGTTTATTCAGAACTTTGTTGTTAAGTATTATGTTTTTTAATTCTGTATTAATTTTTCCCTTTAATGGTTTAAGATTGTCACTTAAGAGTTTAGTATTTATATTTATCAAACCATTTGCATATAAGGGTAAATGTAATGTATTTAAAAGTTTTTCAAATTTAATATTTTTTGAATTCAAGTCAACTTGACTTAACAGCTTGTTATTTAAACCAACAACAAAAGTAGTCTGACTGCTAAATATATTTGAGCTACCTTTTATCTGTAAGGCTTTTTCATTACCTTTAATATCACCTTTAACACTAACACTACCTCTAAGTTTTGTATTAGCAACTCGCTCAAACCTAAATAAATCTTTGATGAACATGTCATAGTTTGTGTTAATACTTTTATCTTCCAGGTTAATATTTACATTATTTGCTTTTATATTTATCGGCACACTTGATATGTCAAGATTTGAGATAACATTGTTTTTATTTAACGTACTTTTTACTGTTACATCCAATACAATATCATTTTTCAAGTCAAGTAGATGATGTTTTTTAAGCACATCATTTTTTAACAAAACCTCTTTCATATCAAAATCAATGGTACCCTCTAATAAACCAAAATTGGCATTTTTAATCTTTGCTAAAAGATTTATTTTCCCTCTTAAATATTGGGGTTGTTGTGCAAAACCTAGTATCTCACCCACATCCAAAGAAGATGAGTCAAGTTGTATCTCTTCAAGTTTTTTATTTTTTATTTTTACATCGTAATGACTCAAGCCTTGAAACAGATTTGTTTTTCCAAGAATACGAATATCCTCATTTTTTGCATTGACGATTCCCTTAAGATTAAACCCAAGGTTTGAATCAATTTGTATAAAATCAGAGAGGTTTTTTAAAGATGTCACTTGAAGTAAATAGTCACTTTGAAGACTTTTTTTATCTAAATCTATAATATTGTGATTGATTGTAATATCAGCGAGGCTTGAGTTGATATTTGATTTTGATACAATTTTGCTTTTAGACAAAATAGAATCTATATGCCCTTGAAGTATAACTTTTTTACTTAAATTTAAATCAAAGTCCTGATTAATACTTACATTGTTTAAGAGCACATCTTTAAAATTTACATTAATACTGCCATCTAAGTTGTTGTGTTTGAAGCTCTTAATATCAGCATTAATATTTACAATACCTGTAGCATAGGAATTTTGATTTGAAAGTAGCAGTGCTTGTTCTAACTTGGCATTAGAAACAACAATTTTGGCTGTTTTGGGTTCAAAGTTTTCTAAATTGATGTCATAATGAGTCTTACTGTCAAAAATATTTGATTGTCCAATAACTTTTGCCTCTTTCTCATCTCCTTTAAACGAACCAGTAAGTGTCAAACTTCCCTTGAGTTTTGTTCGTGTAAATGTTTCAAGTTTTGACAAGTCAACAATATCCACTAAATACTTTAAATTCACTGTTTGATTAAAAATATCAAAAAAACCATTTATCGTAATGTTCGAATTTTTGTCCAGTACTGCTTTAAACTTTATTTTGTTCAATGAGAGTTCAAGCTCATTTACTTTTAGTCCCAAAGAAGATTGTTTGTTTACATAAGATTCCAAATAAGATGCAATTAGTGTATTACCTACTGAGGTAAATAGTAAGGTACCAATACTTAGAATAAATAGTGAGATTAAGAGAGTAAGCACTATTAAGATTTTTTTCATGAATACTCCTGTATAGACAGTTTGGATAAGACCAAACTGCCAATATGATTTAGTTAAACAGTCCTTTTAAACTTTTAACAACATCTTTAGTTGAGCTGCCACCCACTTTATCCATAATTTTATTTTGGATTTGTTTGATACCTGCGTCTTTTAAAAGTTTTGAAGTATCAACTTTAACTTTTGGGTCATCTAAACTTCCACTTACCACCGCATTCACAGTTAATGCATTTATTTTTGCCTCAACAAGTGCATCAATGGTTCTTAGTTTTGTATCTAAAGTACTTTGTGGAACTGTAATTTGGGTTAACTTACTTTTCATAGCAACAGTAGAGTTGATAATGTTTTTATTGATTTTACTGTCTAAGTCTACACTTTCATAAACTTCTTTGGTTAAATCAAACTTCGCAAACTGATTTAAAATTGATGAGAATTTGTTGGGTAAAAAATGTCCATTGATAAGATTGGCATCCACAACACCAGTAGAATCCACTAAGTTGTATGTGATTTTTGCATTGGCATTTGAGTCAAATACTTCAGGATAATATAACATATCCGTCAAAGATTTCATTACAATGTTATTTACATTTGCAGTGAAGTCATTGTTAAGGAGTTCGAAGTCCAATTTCCCTTTGAAAATATCTGAAGTTCCTGTGACTTTTAAGTCTTGATTTTTAAGGATATTTCCGTCAAGTTTTACGGAACCTTTCATCTTAGTATTGGTTACATCATATAACTTTGACAAATCTGAAACCACTACTTGATAATCAGAGTTTATTGAATTATCTTTGATATTTACAGTAGCTTTTTTTACAAACACATTTGCCATACTTGTATGTACTTTTGCATTTGATACCAATTTATATGGTTCCAAGTCTGTAACTATATCTCCACTGAAGTTCAGTGCATTTTTTAGTTTCGTAGCAAACTTTTCATTTACAACGGAGGTATTTACACTACCC
>Ga0209707_1001256_pt1 | contig 14587 bp, 16 predicted proteins | sample EN4Hudsemesocosm_FD_184630 | JGI IMG/M metagenome (GOLD analysis project Ga0209707, IMG submission 184630) | Methane-oxidizing microbial communities from mesocosms in the Hudson Canyon - EN4B Hudson Canyon (SPAdes) (version 2) | ecosystem: Environmental > Aquatic > Marine > Cold seeps | place... | reverse complement strand
ACCGCTGTACGTCAGATCGGTGATGAACCGTTTAGAATTGCCCGAGAAACGGTCGATGAAGTGATTACCGTGGACAGTGATGAACTCTGTGCGGCAATTATGGATATTTTTGATGATACTCGTTCGATTGCTGAACCTTCGGGAGCCTTAGCTGTTGCAGGTGCCAAGAAATATATTACACGTGAAAAAATCACGAATGAACAACTTGTTGTTATTGATAGTGGTGCCAATATTAATTTTGATCGACTTCGCCATGTTGCAGAAAGAGCAGAGCTTGGTGAACGACGTGAAGTGCTTTTCTCAACAACTATTGATGAAAAACCGGGTAGTTTTCAGCGTTTTTGTTACACATTAGCTGATCGAGGAATTACCGAATTTAACTATCGCTATGCTGATAGTGCTGATGCACAGGTGTTTGTCGGACTGAGAATTAATGGTGGCGATGAAGAACGCCAAGCCTTGTTTACTAGTCTTGATGATGGAGGTTATCAATGGACTGATTTTAGTGATAATGAAATGGCTAAATTACATGTTCGATATATGGTGGGCGGTCATGCACCTCAGGTTGAAGATGAGCGCTTGTATCGTTTTGAATTTCCTGAACGTCCAGGTGCTTTATTACGATTTTTAACACGAATGGGACAACGTTGGAATATTAGTCTATTTCATTATCGAAATCATGGTGCCGCGTATGGCCGAGTGTTGGTTGGGGTGCAAGTGCATGGCGATGAACAGGAAGATTTCAATCACTTTCTGGATGAGTTAGGGTATAACTATTGGCAGGAAACAGATAATCCAGCATATGATTTGTTTTTAAAATAAGGCAGTGTTGTTTCCTTATTGATATTGAGCTTTGGTAGCTTGTGCTTGTGTAACAAATATGAGTACGATGCGTCTTATTCATTGCGATTGGTAGTTTAATAGTAAAAAATATAGGGATTGATGTATGAATCATTTGTCATCTGAGTTCGGCGATTTTTTGGTTACTGCAATGGAGACGCTTGCAGCACTTTTTATCTTGGTTATTGGCATGATAATCCTTTGGGTGATTGTGACCTATGTGATTGATGTCACTCAGACTCAACAAACTATCCGACGAAACTATCCTGTAATTGGACGCTTCCGTTATTTGTTCGAACATATAGGTGAGTTCTTTCGCCAATATTTCTTTGCCATGGATCGAGAAGAATATCCTTTTAATCGTGCTCAACGTTCTTGGGCTTATCGCGCAGCCAAAAATGTTGATAGCACTGTTGCGTTTGGTTCTACAGATAATATCAATGGTGCAGGCCGTGTTTTATTTGTTAACTGTGCATTCCCTACGCTTGGTCAGGATGCTGTTCCGCCAAAGCCCGTCACTATAGGTCTTGAATGTAAACACCCCTATACAACCTCATCAATCATTAATATTTCAGGCATGAGCTATGGTGCTCTCTCAAGACCTGCAGTATTAGCGTTATCAGCAGGTGCTAAATCAGCAGGGTGTTGGATGAATACAGGAGAAGGCGGCTTATCACCTTATCATCTTGAAGGTGGAGCAGATATTGTCTTTCAAATTGGTACTGCCAAGAATGGTGTAAGTGATCTGAATGGTGTACTTGATGACGATAAGCTAACCGAAATGGCTTCTCACTCTCAGGTTAAAATGTTTGAAATTAAGATGAGTCAAGGTGCCAAACCTGGTAAAGGTGGGATCTTACCTGGTGAGAAAGTGACTGAAGAAATAGCTAAGATTCGAGGTGTTGAAGCAGGAAAAGATGCCTATAGTCCTAACCGCCATCCAGATATAAATAGTTTTGATGATTTAATCGATATGATTAATCGAGTCAGGAATGTCACGGGTAAGCCTACAGGTTTCAAAATGGTCGTAGGGGCTCCGCATCAACTTGATGCATTGTTGACTGCCATTGTAAAAAGAGGGGCTGAATTTGCACCTGATTTTATAACTGTTGATGGTGCTGAGGGTGGTACAGGTGCTGCACCAATGCCCTTGATCGATTCTGTGGGCATGTCCTTACGTGAAAGCTTACCTATTCTGGTTGATAAATTAAACCAATATGGCCTTCGCGATCGAATTAAAGTCATTGCATCAGGCAAACTTGTAACGCCAGGCGCCGTAGCGTGGGCTTTATGTGCTGGAGCTGATTTTATAACAAGTGCACGCGGATTTATGTTCGCTTTAGGGTGTATTCAAGCTTTGCAATGTAATAAAAACACCTGTCCAACAGGCATTACAACCCATGATCCTAAATTTCAAAAAGGCTTACATCCTGAAACTAAATCTATACGCGTAGCTAATTATGTCAATAATATGGTTAAGGAAGTAGGGGTTATTGCTCATTCATGTGGTGTGAAAAGCCCGCGAGGATTAAATCGTACTCATGCACGAATTGTGATGGGCAATGGAACAACTAAAGGGATGGATGAGATCTTGCCAGAACTTGAAAAAATCAAGGAGTAAATTATGGCTATCAGCTCTGGGTTGATGTTATTAGCAATGATGTTGTTACTGGCTTTGCTAATTAAGCCCTTCGCTGAAAGATTTCATATTCCTTTTGCTGGCCTATTAGTTGTTACGGGATTTGTTGGTAGCGAACTTTTAGTGAGTTTAGATATCGATACAGGCATTCGTTATGACTCATTTCATGACCTTATTCTGTTTGTATTTCTACCTCTATTGATTTTTGAAGCAGCCTTTAAGATTGATGCAAAGCAGTTATTCAAAAACTTATTAGTCATATTATTCTTTGCCATCCCTGTCATGCTTATTTCAACAGCTGTAGCGGCTGTTATGATCTACTATGGTATTGGTCACCCAACAGGATTTCCATGGATTGCAGCCTTGTTGACGGGGGCATTACTAGCCGCAACCGATCCTGTTGCAGTATTAGAAATAATGCGAAAAGCGGGTGTGCCCGAACGTCTTTGCATGTTAATAGAAGGTGAAGCACTCTTTAACGATGCGACTGCCATTGTGACGTTTAGTATCTTTCTTTATATAGCTCAGCATCCTATGGAAGATATTTCTGTCATTGATGCGAGTTTACGATTTTTGGTGGTGTTCTTAGGCGGTAGTATTATTGGCTTATTCATTGGCTTTATTTTTCTATTTTTATCTCGGCTACTACAAGATTTTGTTCAGCAAGCAATTGTGACATTGATTGCAGCCTATATTTCATATCTAACCGCTCAACAATGGTTGAATGTTTCTGGCGTTATGTCTGTATTAGTTACTGCAATGGTATTAGGCCGTGTTATTCATCATGACTTTCAAAATCATGAAAAAAGTAGTTTTGTTGATGACTTTTGGACCTTTAATGTCTATGTGGCTGAGGCGTTAATGTTCCTACTTATGGGCGTCACCATTACACTAGGTATGTTTATCGATAATTGGCTAGCAATGTTGATTGGCATTACGGCAATATTAATTGCACGTGCAGTAGGCGTGTTTGGTGGGGCGCGTTTGATTTCATTTGTGCCAGGAGTTGAACGTATCTCTATGGGGGAACAAAAACTTATGTTTGTGGGTGGTTTACGTGGGGCTGTGACCTTGGCATTAGCGCTTTCTTTACCCCTAGAACTTGATTATTGGTGGACAGTACAATCTATCGCTTTTGGTGTTGTTCTTTTTACCTTGTTTGTACAAGCTCCAATTATGTTGCCCATGTTAAGTAGATATAGAACTACAGATAAATAGGGAACTGATAAATTCTACTTTCTAAGTCACCAACAATATTTTTCTGAAATGAAAATATGATTTGGACTTTTACTCCTGTGGCATTATCATTCTTTTCATTAATTTTAAATATAGAGTGGTCTGGATCAGACTACCCCCCTTAGAACAGAGGAATAATATGAAAGCTGAACAAAAAGTTATGCCAGATGCACAAAGTCTGATTGAAGCGGCTACTGAGCAATTTGTGACCTCAGCACGCAGTGCAATTGCCAAACGAGGTGTGTTTCATGTTGCTTTAGCGGGTGGATCAACGCCTAAAGGTTTATACCAAAAATTAGCAACATCACCGTATGTTGAGCAAGTTGATTGGGCGCGTGTTCATTTGTTTTTTGGTGATGAGCGTTGTGTTTTACCTACTCATGATGACAGCAACTTCAAGATGGCTCGCGAAGCGATGATTGATCACATCCCAATCCCCCAACAAAATGTTCACCGTATGCCAACGGAAGAGGGCGTAGCTCCTGAAGTGGCTGTTAGATATGGCAGAACATTAGCAGATACTTTAGATGGAGCACCATTAGATTTGGTTTTACTTGGTTTAGGACCAGATGGTCATATTGCATCATTATTCCCTGACTCTGATGCGTTAGATGTAAGCGATAAAATGGTGACGAGTCTTTACGTTGAGAAGTTTGAATCTTGGCGTGCAACGATGACGTATCCTGTGATCAATGCTGCAAGACAAGTGATTGTATTTATTGGTGGTGAAGGCAAGGCTGCCATTGTCAAAGATATCACTACTGATGCAGTGGAAGGCCTGCCAGTACAACGTTTGGCTCCTCAAGGTGAATATTATTGGTTTATGGATAAGGCTGCAGCTGGTCAATAATGATGAACTGCATTCTAGCGGCTGATATTGGCGGTACTAAGACCTTATTTCAACTATCGACTGAACAGGGTGATGTCGTATTAGAAAAAGAATATGTTAGCCAAGAGTTTGCCAGCTTTGATTTGGTTTTGGCAGCGTTTTTAGATCAAGATAAGATCAAAGACTTTCAAATAAGTAGCGCATGTTTTGCGGTTGCAGGCCCTGTATCTAATCGTGATGCAAATGTAACTAACCTGCCTTGGACATTAAATGCCGATGATTTAGCTAATCAATTTAAGCTTCAGCATGTACATTTATGTAATGATTTTGAAGCGGTAGCGCATGGTATTTCTTGTCTTACTGATGAAGATATATATACCTTACAGGAAGGTGATGAAGATTTGCATGCTCCTAGAGCTATTATTGGTGCGGGTACAGGTTTAGGACAGGCATTATTATTACCTGATGGTGATAATTGGAGAGTGGTTGCTACAGAAGGGGGGCATACTGATTTCGCACCTACAGATAGCCAACAAACCTTATTGCTAGAACATCTTATTGAACGTTTTGGGCATGTCTCATATGAACGTGTGGTATCGGGTGTTGGTTTAGTCACTATTTATGAATTTCTGCGTGCCTATCAGCAATCTGATGAAGATGAATCACTCCGACTAGCAATGATTAATGGTGATGCTGGTGCCGCTATCAGCCAGTTTGCACTTGAAGGGAAAAGTCCTCTAGCACTTGAGGCTCTGGATTTATTTATTCAAATCTATGGCGCTCAAGCAGGTAATTTAGCGCTAACCGTATCACCTAGAGCTGGAGTCTATCTTGCTGGTGGTATCGCTGCTAAGAATCTAGAACGGTTTAAGCTAGGTGGTTTTATCAAGTCCTTTTTAGATAAAGGGCGAATGAAACCCTTGATGGAGAAGGTTCCTGTTCGAATTGTATTACAGCCAAAAATAGGTTTATTGGGCGCGCGTCTTTTAGCTCAGCAATTCACTGTATACTCGTATGCATGACTCTAGAAAATACTAAAAATATAGCCGTGGATGTTGAAGCCACTTATCTTGTGCAAGAATCAGATCCAGACAAACAGCGTTATCTGTTTTCTTATACGATTACGATAAAAAATAAGGGCACACATGCGGCACGATTATTATCACGCTATTGGAAAATTACTAGAGGTGATGGTCATGAGCAGGAAGTTGAAGGTGATGGCGTAATAGGACTTCACCCTTTTTTAGCGCCTGAACAAGAGTTCACCTATACCAGTGCGGCAATGCTAGATACCCCTGTAGGCATGATGCAAGGACATTATATGATGGTTGATGATGATGGTGAGCAATTTGAAGTCGATATTCCAGCATTTACTTTGGCGATGCCGCAAAAATTGCATTAATGATAATGACACGGGAAATAGAGCACAGGTTTTGGTTTTATTTTCTATTTGTTAGTTTAGTATTTTCTGGACTTTCTCCTGTAACAGATCGCCTGACATGGTTTTTAGAAACCTTTCCAGTTATGATTGGCTTAGTCGTTTTATGGCAGACACACTTTCGATTCCCACTGAGTTTATTAAGCTATCGGTTATTGGCGATCTTTGGCTTGATTTTAATTATTGGTGGCTATTATAGTTATGCTGAAAACCCATTATTTAACTGGATCCAAACTGAATTTAACTTAGAGAGAAATCACTATGATCGCCTTGGTCACTTTTTCCAAGGTATCGTGCCAGCAATAGTGGGGCGAGAGTTATTATTGAGAACCTCACCACTACAAAGAAGTAAGTGGTTATTTGCCATTGTGTGTGCCATTAGCCTCTCTATAAGTGCCTTTTATGAACTGATTGAGTGGTGGGTTGCAGTGCTTAATGAACAAGCAGCAGAAGCTTTTTTAGGCACGCAAGGTGACAATTGGGATACGCAGTGGGATATGTTTCTAGCACTGATAGGAAGTATTTTGGCTCAAGTATTTTTAGCTAAGACGCATGATGGGCAGCTTAAGGGGCTTGAGGCTCAGTGATAATACATTTACCTATTGACTGAGATGCACAGGTTTGACCATCAACCCAAATAGCATAGCTGAAACGTACATTATCGAGTTTACTTCCACCTAAATTAGCATGTGTTAAGTCAGCATAAGATAAGTCTGCACCTGTCAAATCAGTATAAGATAGATCAGCACTTTTTAGATTGGCACCGAGTAAATTAACCTGTGTTAATTGACTATAACTTAGGTTTGAAAAGCGTAGATCTGAATAAGCCATGTCTGCGCCAGATAAGGTGCTACTCATTAAGTTTGAACCTACTAATTGACTATTGCGGAGCAGAGCATTTTCTAAGTTTATATTTTGTAGATTTAGTTGTGGTTTTAAACAATTTGTCCAATTAACACCTGGCGAAGGAGCTAGTGTACAGTTTGATTGTGGTATTGGAAGTGGTTTGGCAAAGGTAATGGCTAAAATAAATATAATAACGACGATTGAAAATATGACTACTAAAGGCCAAAAAATATGCTCTTTTTTCTGTCTAAACTTGTGCATGAGTAGAGTATGAAACTGACGACGTTTAATGTCTTCGACTGCTTCCATTTTTCTACGGTCGCCCATTCGGTTTTGGGGATTAATTTGTTCAGCTGAGTCAGGATGTCTACGATCAAAACCATTGCGTTCATCAAGGTTACGTTTTGATTGTGCATCGATGTGATTGTCAGACTGAAGTTGAACCTGACTAGAGATTAACTGCCAGCTTATTTGATCAATGCTGACTTGATCTTTATTAGGATTTAAGCGGCCAATACGAAGGTTATTTTTAATAGCCGAAGACGAAAAAGGCCCTCTAATAGTACCATTAGAACGGGTATACCATAATGTTGGATTTTTCTTCATTAGGTATATACTAGCATTGTATTAATTAAATAAGTGGGCTGATAATATTGTGTTCGTTCAGCAAGCAATACAAACTCAAATAGGCACTATTCAAGATATCCCTAAAAATGTACTTGCTGGCTTAGTAATTGGGCAACGAGTTGAGGCAGTTGTAATTACAGTGACTGCCGCAGTAGAGACGGTATCGATTAAGCTTGCTGATAGCATATTAGAGATTCGTAGCCCTGTTTTACTTCAGGCGGGACAAAAGGTTCAACTTGAGCTAGTTTTACAAAATGGAAAACCAGTATTACAGCTTATTCCACCTGCTACAGTTTCTGAACCTGTAAGCTTGAAGCCAGGTCAACAGCTGGCTGTCGAAGTTATTAAAGTGTTGGCCGATAATAAACTGTTCGTTCAAACAACACCCCTTTTAACAGATAGAAATAAAGCGACACTGCCTCCGCAGAAGATCGAAGTCGATGTCAGTCAGCTAAGTCAAAAGCATAAAGTGGGTGATAAATTGCTGATGGATGTGGTGAGTATTAAGCCATTAAGCATTCAACTTCGGCCAGAACAAGCATTACCACGTGAACATATTATTCTAGATAGAATTCGTCAGTTATTGCCACAGCAGGCTGAGAGTCCTAATTTGAAAAAAGTGATTAGATCTTTTCAAAATCAACAATTACCAGAACCCGTGCAAAAAGCGGTTCAACAGCTAATTCAACATTCTTTAGATAAACCAAAACTAACAGAGCCTCAGGCATTAAAACAGGCTATAGCAACATCTGGCGTTGCAATGGAACGACAATTATTAAAACAGCCTAGCCAAAGTACACAAGACTTTAAAGCAAACTTATTAAATGTGCTTAAGGCTGTAGAAACAGTCATTACAGACAATAAAGGGCAGCTAAGTGATAAGGCTATAAATAAGCTACCAGCACAAGTACAAACAGCACTAACCGCTAATGGTAGAACACCTGCTCAAGTACTTAATGTTTTATTACCTGGGAAAGGTGTACCGTCATTATTATCAAGTTTAACGCCTCAAGCTCAAGCATTGTTACCCACAATTCTCAATCAGCAACAAGCTGCATCATTAGTGACTTTATTGACTAAACCGCTTATCCCTGCAAGCTCTCAGGCTGTTAGTCGCCACGTTCCAATGGGTCTGCTTGAATTAATGCAATTATTTAAAGAAGTAGAAGGCGTTCATAATAAGCTTCAATTAAATCAATTGAATATGCTCAAAGAACCTGAATCAGGGACGACGGTTGCAAGTTGGCTATTTGATGTTCCTATTAAGGATAAGCAGGCTTTAGATTTGTTACAGATTCAAATTGATCAGCATAAGAAAAAAACTACTGATGAGCAAGATAATGAGATATGGAACGTAAAGCTGAGATTAGATACTCAGAATCTAGGTCCTGTCCAGGCGACTGTCACACTTCAGGATGAGGATGTGAAAGTGATTATTAGAGCTGAAAAGAAAGAGAGTGCCCAATTACTGGCAGATAATATGTCACTTTTAGATAAGGCAATGGAAAAACTGGGCGTCTCTATGAGCCATAGTAGTTGTAGCTGTGGATCAGTGGATAAAGCAATTAATATTGATAGTGGGAATCAACAGTTAACAGATGCTCTATTGGATGTATCAGTATGAGTGAGACTTTACGTGCTATAGCACTACAATATGATGGTGAAAATGCTCCTACAGTGACGGCAACAGGTGAGGGTGCAATTGCAGAAGAAATTATTCGGGTTGCAAAAGAACATGGAGTGCCACTTCGTGAAGATATCATGCTGGCAGCATTATTGAGCGATCTTGAGCTTGGTGAAGAGATTCCTCCTTTACTTTATCGTGTGATTGCTGAAGTGATTGCTTATGCCTATATAGTTTCAGGAAAAATTCCTGTTATTAAGGATAATTCATAGTTAAAACAAATGTTTTTTAAGTTTTTGTCATAAACGCCTCTTATTTTCTAAGTTTTTTTATAAATTAGTATTTCATTAAGTCCTACAAAATGAGTGGCTTAGATCATTTTGTAACACAGTCATAGAAAAAATATCTTCAAAGTTTGTATATTTACTGAATTTATGTATAATTTGCTTTACAATAAACTCATTAAGTTATGATTTTATTAGATAAATGGATTTTAGCGAGAGCAACCTACAGTGACGTAGACTTAGAAATTAGGTGGCAAAATTGGCTGAAAAAATTTTAGAGCGTAGCTCAAGGGAGATCAAAACACAGCAAACTGACCCAATTATTGGTTCAGATGTTGATGTATTGATGGACTCTAAAATTGTTATCGCCGGTGCCAAAGAATCTGATGTCGCATTTATGAAAACAATGCTTGAGATCAGTGGTTTTTCAAATATTACAGCAACCTTTAATGGCAACGGCGTGATGGAGTGTTTACGCCAAGGCATTCAAGGAGATAACTGCGACATCGATTTACTCATAATCGATAGCAACTTGCCAGGTCTCACTGTTTCTGAATTACGCATCGTGATGGATGACTTTGATGAGTGGCGTTTAATTCCAATTATTTCGCTTACACAAGAATCAGAGTGGGATCATGCTCAAATTCTAACTGATCTTGGTCATAGTGTAACAAGCTTGTTTTACCATCCACTCACTGCTGAATCCTTTCCTCCTTCTGTGATGACAGCATTAGCAGTTAAAAAAGAGCGTGATGAGATTTCTCGACATCAAGTTTACCTTCAGGATGAGCTTGATAAATTAAAAGTAATGGAAGCGCGCTTACAATTTTCTGTTGGCCATGATGATTTAACAGGGTTATTAAACCGAAGACGTTTAGAGCAGGTTCTTGAGCTAACGCTAACTCATGTTCGTAATTTCAAAACGACAAGTGCCTTATTCTATCTTGATGTCGATAGGTTTAAAGTGTTAAATGATGCTGAAGGACATGAAGCGGGCGATAGTTTATTAGTTCAGCTTGCAAATGAACTTCGTAGTCATTTCTCTGTGAGTGAGACCCTGGTACGTATAGGTTCGGATGAGTTTGCAATCCTAGTCGATAATGTTGAAGATGCTGATAAAGCAATGCAAATTGCTGAAAAACTACGCCTCCTTTTTGATGGTTATTCTTTTGAGCATAGACATAGTCAATATCACCTATCGGCAAGTATAGGGGTTAAGTTTATTGATAATATGGAAGTGCAAACAGCGGGTGATGTATTAGCTCAGGCTAATCAGGCTTGTTATACCGCTAAAAAGCGTGGTCGTAATCGTGCACATTTATACTGTCCACAAGATACTGAAATGCATACGTTACGGCAAAATGTGGAGTGGGCTCCACGTATTAGAGCAGCATTACAGCAAGAACGCTTCTTATTAGAATATCAACCGATCTTTTCTATTGAGACGGGTGAAGTGAGTCATTATGAGTGCCTAATTAGGATGAAAGGTGAAGATAATGCCTTGTTTTACCCTAATGACTTTATTCCTGTTGCTGAAACAATGGGCTTAATTCACCATATTGATTTATGGGTTGTCAATCATGCATTTGATATGATTTATACATTGCCTGAACACCTTTCACTTACTATAAATCTATCGGGTAATATTTTCCTTGATCAAAAGCTTTTCCCATTAATTGAGAAGAAGTTAAAAGAAACAGGCATTGACCCAAAAAGAATTATATTTGAGATTACTGAAACTGCGGCAATTTCTAATTTTGATCAGACAAAAGATATGGTTTTACGCATTCGCACATTAGGCTGTCATTTTGCCTTAGATGATTTTGGCGCTGGATTTAATTCTTATAGTTATCTCAAACAGTTCCCTGTTGATATTCTTAAAATCGACGGAAGCTTTATTACTAATTTAGAAAATGATTCTGTTGATCAGTTATTAGTAAAATCGATGATCGATATTGCCCATGGTTTGGGTAAAAAAACAGTGGCAGAATTTGTTGAGCGACAAAGTACTATGGACTTATTAACGTCATATGGTGTCGACTATATTCAAGGTTATTTATTAGGTAAACCTCAATCCAGCCTTCCTTCTTAGTGTAATTCTTGTTTAAATTCAGTATTGTCTTTACCGTGCAGACGGTTAATTAAGTGAGCCTCTTCATCACTTAAATTACAGTTATCAATTAGTTGTTCAATACCCACACCTTTACGAGCTAGTCGAATAGCATGGTCATAATTATGTTGTGTAGAGCTCATGCCTAAATCAAGTGTATTTTGGTGTTCTTTTAACTGATTAAGTGTTTGTTCAAATTTCATTATTTTTTTATCAGAACCAACGGCACCCGCACATAATAATGAAAGCTGATCCTGCAAACTGCCAATTTTTGCAGCTTGATGTTGGTTTAATTTTAATAAGCGGTAAGAAGTTGTCGCCACCATTATGGCAACAAGGCTTATGCTTGCAACGAGTATGATTGTCATCATTTCATATTCTCCTTTAGGTTGGCCTTATTCAGACGTATTCATCAAATAAGCCGCGATGAGGTCTTTTTGTTGTTGTTTCATCATCATCATGTTCTTGTTCAGCCTCATTTTCTTTAGGGGGCTGTTTGTTTTTGTCTTGCCGTTTATCTTCTGGCGGAGGATTTATAGGCAAAGAAGGTGCGACTGGCTGAGTAGGGTTAATATTATCAGCCATGAATAATTACGTCTTAAAAGCTAGAGAAATCAGAGATTTCTTCTTCAGTTAAAAATTTATCAACATCAACAAGAATTAATAAATTCTCATCGCGGCTGCAAACACCTTGTATAAAGCGTGAACTGTCGTCATTGCTGACACTTGGCGGTGTATCTATTTCTGATTGATGTAAGTAAACAACCTCAGCAACACTATCTACTAACATGCCGATAACATTACCATTGACTTCTACAATGATAATTCGTGACTGTTCATCACTTTCTTTTGACATTAGTCCAAAGCGGCTACGAGTATCAATAACGGTGACAACATTACCACGAAGGTTAATGATTCCGATTACATATGTAGGGGCACCTGGGACAGGGGCTATTTCTGTAATGCGCAGTACTTCTTGTACCTGCATTACATTAATACCATACGTCTCTTCTTCAAGTTGGTATGTCACCCATTGTAATATAGGGTCATTTTCTTCAATGTCATTTTGACTCATTAGTTTAACCTTCTACATGATGATTAAAATCATGTTACAAAAAGTCTGGCTGACAAAAAAACGGCAACCAGTGTTTATATTTATATCAAAGCAGTATTCATGCCATAAACATAGATTAACCGCTATGCTTCAAGTTGTTTTATCAGCGCTTCGATATTTAGGATACTGCACATTTTATCAAGCACGGTCCCCGCAAGCCATGGTCTTTTTCCAGCTTCTTTGCGCCAACGTATTTCCTCTGAAGATAAGGTAACAACTTGATTGACTTTATTACAGGCTAATCCCCATTTTCCATCTGCTATTAGGATGATGAAATTAGGTTTGTCTTCATTTTTTTTAAGTGTGTTTGGAAGGATAATATGTGCAGTATCAACAATTTGAGTGTGCTTGTGATCTTGGCTATATAAGCCTAAATACCAATCGGGTTTGCCAGCAATTTTAGGGGGGGGCTTTTCAGGCCAAGTTAAAATACCATTTAACTCATGTAAAGGTATAGCAAGTTTTAGACCTTGAATTTCAAACAGAAGTGTTTGAAAAGGGGAGTCTCGCCAGTTTTCATCAACTTTATCTGAATCTGATAAAGTCTGCTCGATAATGTGTTGGCTTAAAACTGTGTCTTTAGTAAGTTGGGGATCGGTAGGTTCATCAAACAACATATCATTTAAATAGGCAGACAATGCTTTTTCATGCTCGGCAATATGTGTGGGCTTAGACATGTGACAATTTACTCGGATCATACTCAGGGTGGGTTAAATGCTCTAATAATGTTGAGTAAGCAATAGAACCACGGGATGTTTCATTCATAACTGGCAGAGGGATTCCTGCACGACTAGCATCACGGAAATGGGTGTCAACAGGGATCACGCCATTCCACACATTATCTTGATGTTTATCTTGTAACATTTGTAGACTTTGCGTTGATGCATTTGTTCGTCGGTCAAACATTGTGGGAATGATTAAATAAGGTAGACCTTGTTGCCGCGCATGGTTGATCATACCTAATGTGTGCAGCATTCTTTCTAGCCCTTTTAAAGCTAGGAATTCAGTTTGTACAGGGATTAATAATTGGTCGCAGGCTGCCAAGGCATTGATCATTAAGACACCAAGCATTGGAGGACAATCAATTAATATATTAGGGAAACGATCACCAAGAATAGCCAACGTTTTTTTGATGACTAAACCTTTACCACCTTGTGTACCAAGTTGGCGATCGAGCGTTGCCATGGCTGTCGAAGCTGGCAATAAATACAGATTATCGCAGCTTGTCTTTTGCAAAGAGTTAAAAATTGCCGCATTAGGACTATCGTCCATTTTTTGAAATAAGGTATAAATACTATTTTCTATAGTGTCAGGATCATGACCAAAATAGGTGGTTAATGAGCCATGAGGATCCATATCAAGAATAAGTGTAGGTTGCCCTTGTTTCGCTAATAGGCTGGCAAGACTGACGACAGTAGTTGTTTTTCCTACGCCACCTTTTTGATTTGCAACTGCCCATATTGTCACGGCGTATTCCTTGGCGGTTGAATTTGTACGGGTGCTGTTGATGCCGGCTCTACTACAACATTTACTGGCGCTACAGAAGGGGGCTCCGTAGCTTGAGTAAATGTTTCTATAGAACGACTGGTTTTATCACTGCCTAATACCACGAGGACAACGCGACGATTTTTCTGGCGACCCTCTTTAGTTTGATTGTCAGCAATAGGTTTAAACTCACCATATCCGATCGCTGACATTCTGTCAGGATTTAAACCGAAGCGATCAAGTAAATGCACAACACTTGCAGCTCGAGCTGCTGACAACTCCCAGTTTGATGGAAATCTAGGTGTGTTAATGGGATTGTTATCTGTAAAGCCTTCAACTTGGATAAGGTTAGAAGATGGGCGAAGAATATCTGCTACCTTACCTATAATAGGCACGGCTCTTTTTTCTAGTCGAGCTTCACCACTATAAAAGAGCACTTTAGATTTCATTTCTAATTCTAGCCAATCTTCACCTTGTTTGATGATTACATCTTCATTTTCTATTAAGTCTTTTAA
>Ga0209707_1001248_pt1 | contig 14636 bp, 19 predicted proteins | sample EN4Hudsemesocosm_FD_184630 | JGI IMG/M metagenome (GOLD analysis project Ga0209707, IMG submission 184630) | Methane-oxidizing microbial communities from mesocosms in the Hudson Canyon - EN4B Hudson Canyon (SPAdes) (version 2) | ecosystem: Environmental > Aquatic > Marine > Cold seeps | place... | reverse complement strand
TAATGTGAATAGCTTATATACTAACCGGCAAGCGCAAGAAACAATTGTGGCTTCACAAATCCATTCGGTCGCTGAGTTGTCTGAGATTTTAGATTCGTATCAACGACAGTATGATGCCGGACAAAAGTCTTGGTTAGATGTACTGAACATGCAAAGAGAATTGAATGAACAGTTAAATCAACTCGCTCAATCAAAAAATGACTGGCTGATCTACACGCTAAAGTTGCTGGCAATGACAGGCAGCCTTGACACGTTAGCGGGTGAAATCGATCAAACAGAAGTTCAAGAGCAAGAAGAAAAATAAAGAGGATTGATACGCTAGCGCAAGCGACTATTGAAATAGCCATTGAAATAATCCAAAACAGATTTGACTAACATGACCGAACCAACACTGAATATACCGCCCGTATTGACTGCCTCTTTATTGCACAAACTTTTATGTGCCATTCATATTCCCGTTCAATTGACGGAACTACAAGCTGCCTGCGAACAAGCTGAACAAAATTTACCTGAAGAGATTAACGCGGTTGATCAAGCGCGTTATATCTTCACCCAAGCCAAATTGAAATCTGTACAGCCTGTGCAACTCACTTGGAGACGCTTTGATTTACGCCGTTTGCCCGCACTGGTATTACATGAAGAGACTTGGTATATGGCCGAACGTGCAGAGTCAGAAATGATTAACCTGACTGATACCGAAGGTGAGACAAAAAGCATTAGTGAAACTGAATTACAAAATGCATTGGTGCTTTGGGTACGCGGTGCCGCACAACAAAATAACACCGCATCGGCGACACTGAAAGGTAGTATTGCTGCAAAATTAGTGTTGCGTGAATTGCTGCGCGAACCGGGCTGGATAGCCAAAGTGTTGATTGCCACTATGATTATTAATGTGATGGCTGTGGCAACTTCTTTGTTTGCAATGCAAGTCTATGATCGCGTGGTGCCTACATTGGCGTATGCGACCTTTACTACTTTAGTGGTTGGAATGTTTTTTATTGTTACCCTAGACTGGTTACTCAAGACCTTACGCGCACGTATTTTAGATAGTGTCTCTGTCGCAGTTGATAAACGAGTCTCTCAACAAGTGTTCGATCATTTATTGCATCTTCGCTTGGATGTGCAACCTAAAAGCTTAGGAACGCTTGCGGCTCAGGTTGGTGGTTTGGATTCAGTACGCCAATTTTTTTCTTCAGGCGTGGTTTTTAGTTTGATTGATTTACCGTTTGCATTGATGTTTATTGCTTTTATCGGCGTGATTGGCGGTCAAGTGGGCTGGGTGTATGCCTTATTACTGCCTATTGCGCTGACTTTAGGTTTAGTCACACAGATGCGTTTAAGACACTTATTACGCAAACAACTGATGCGTAGTAATGAACGCCAAGGCGTCTTAGTGGATGCGATTAGGGGCGCTGAATCGATTCGGGCGAATAATGCGACTTGGCGTTTTTCAGAAGAATGGCAGGCGATTACCGCCTCGATCGATGGTTATAATATTCAGCAAAAAGCGATTAATAACTTCTCTACCGTAACCACGGGGAGTTTATCCAGTCTTGCTTATGTTTCGGCCGTTGTCGTCGGGGTTTGGCAGATTGAAGCTGGGCTCTTAACGATGGGTGGCTTGATTGCGTGTAGTATTTTAGGCGGGCGAGTGATTGCGCCTGTTGCACAAGGCGTGCAATATCTCACGCAATGGCAGAATGTGAGTCAATCCTTACGCATGGTCGATCAAGTGCTCAATTTAGATTTAGAGCGTCGTCCTGATCAAACCTTATTATTACCCGATGAGCTACCTGAAACGATTGGGCTGGAAAAAATTCGTTTTGCTTATCCAGAATCTCCGGTACAGCAAATCAATATTCCTGCACTGTCTTTTAAAGCAGGTGAGCGAGTTTTATTGGTAGGGCCTGTTGGCTGTGGTAAATCAACGCTATTAAAAGTGATGGCGGGTATGTATCGCCCGAGTGAAGGACGCATACGCTTAGGTAATGCCGATTTATGGGAGATAGATCCCCAGCTAGTCGCCAGCCAATTAGGCTATTTACCGCAAGCTGTGCATCTGTTTAAAGGGACTTTACGCAGTAATCTTTCTTTATCAGGCACTGCTGGGGATTCGCGCTTATTGAAAGTAACCCGTGATTTAGGGGTTGATGCAATTGCAGCGAGTAGTCCATTAGGGATGGATTTAGCTATTAGTGAAGGTGGCGAAGGGCTTTCAGGTGGTCAACGCCAATTAGTTGCTTTAGCACGGGTAGTGATTGATCAACCGCGTATCTGGTTATTAGACGAGCCGACCTCTTCACTTGATGCAGAGAGTGAAGCCAAGGTTTGGGCGGTCTTGGAAGAAAATTTAGCGCCAAATGATATTTTAATTGTTTCCACGCATCGCCCAATGCAAGCGATCAAACTCGCTACGCGGGTGATTGCCATGCAGCAAGGAGAAATTATCAAAGATGGCCAGCCTGAAAATGTCTTGCCCCAACTGGTAGGACAAGGCGTAACACGTCAAACAGCCAATCCATCAAACAGACAAAAAAGAGGTGCACTTGATGTGGTTTAATCAAGAAGGTAAAGAAGATAGCTTAGCCATGCAAGCTAAAATCGCCCGATTAGAAAGTTATCACCGCCGTAGTCATGGCTTATTATTAAGCGTATTGTTATTTGGTTTTGTGGGTTTTATTGCTTGGGCCAACACCTTTCATATTAATGAAGTTGCCAGAGCCACTGGTGAAGTGATTGCCAGTAGTCGTGTACAAATCATCCAAGCAGTCGATGGCGGTGTTATCTCTAAAATGCTGGTGAAAGAAGGTGATCGAGTAGAGGCCGGACAAGTACTTGCAAGACTCGACCAAACCCGCGTTGGTGCAACGGTAGGCGAAGTGGAAGCACGGTTATTTGCCCTAAAAGCTAAAAGCATACGCCTAAGAGCAGAAGTATCCGGTATTAGGAGGTTGAAGTTCCCTAAGAAAATTCGTACTGAATTTAAAGATTTAGTCACTGTCGAACGCGCACTTTTTAAGCAACGCGGGATCGGGTTGAGAGAAGAATTGCGTACATTACGAGTGGCCGTTAATCTGGCAGGAAAAGAACTGGACTTAGTAAATGAGTTATTAAAATCAGGTGATGTCAGTGGTTCAGAGCTATTACGGGTGCAGAGAGCAGTGAATGAAGCCAGTGCTCGTTTAGTTAATCGTAAAAATAAATTTATGGAGGATGCGCGAATTGAATTATCGAAAGCTGAAGATGGGATCGCTCAGAATGAGCAAATACTAACACGACGCAATCAAGAGCAAGAAGACAGCGTCTTTACCGCACAAGTGGCGGGTATCGTCAAAAACATCCGAGTCACCACCGTTGGTGGAGTATTACGTGCGGGTGAAGAACTCATGCAAATCATTCCAGTCGATGTAGCTTTAATCATCGAAGCGAAAGTCAGTCCAGCTGATATTGGACGCGTGCATTCCGGCTTAGATGCCAGTATCCGTTTTGATCCCTTTGATTACACCATCTTCGGCGGCGTAAAAGCCGAAGTTATTTATGTCAGTGCCGACACCTTAAAAGAAGAATCATCACGCGGTGTCGATATTTATTACCGTGTGCATGTCTCATCACTATCGAACCCCGTCACCACCACAACCGGCAAAGTACTCAACATATTACCCGGTATGACCGCACAAGTGGATATTAAAACAGGTGAGCGCACGGTAATGGATTTTTTGCTTAAGCCGCTTAGAAAAACGCTAGCTGAGTCGTTTGGGGAGCGATAAGGAAAGCCACCGTACGCCAAACCCATAACTGGATTGCGGGCGGAGCCTATACCTTTATTTGTAAAACTGACATTCGCGGCTATGGATGATCAAGGAATCACTTTCAAATGGAAAGATTACCGAAACAAAGGAAAAAAACAATATGGAACCATGACACTGTCTCCCGATGAATTTATACGGCGCTTCTTACTTCATGTTTTACCCTCAGGCTTTCATCGTATTCGTCATTACGGGTTACTTGCCAATGGCGGGCGAAAAGACAATATAGCGATAGCACGTAAACTACTGATCGATAAAAACAGCACTGCCCCCGAGGATGACGAGGAAGAAAATGAGATAACCGAGAACAGTGAAAGCGATGAATTAACGACAGCAACCTTTATATTTCCAGACTGTGGTGCCGCCTTAATTGTTATTGAAATCTTTACGCATGGGCAACTGCCCAGAGGACCACCTTTATTGGCGGTAACGGTATGAAAAAGCATATCGAGGGCAGCTTGCCCTATCTAATGTATAGCTATTGGCCAAACTGGGTCAGAGTTGAGCTTGGCCTAGCCAGTGAATACAGAGATCATTTTAGATATTACAGCGACTTTAAGCAGCAAAGCAGCAAAACAGCCTTTATATAAACAACAGAGAACCCATGAACAGTCGAATTACTTCAGGCAGAAGCAAGTTATTCAGGCTTCAGCAGGCAATCAATACTCAAATCCCCATAGCCAGTGAGTTACACATAACTCATCATACTACCCCGCGGTTTCGTCCCTCGACGATTATCTGACATCTGCCCGTTAAGATAGCATCCACCTATGGTTCTGCATGGGTGCAGTTGTCTGATAATCCTTAACACGAGCTGTCAGTCAATAAGTCTAAAATTGCTAATTACCAGTGACCGCTTTGCATAAAGATGCTGATTAAACCTTAAAATAAGCAACAATAAATTACAATATCACCTACATATAGTTAACTAACTTTCTGCGAAAATAACCGGAATATCGGCTAACCCTCTATATCAATCCCTGCTTTATCCATCATCTTCTTCAAATAATCCCTATGCATTCGCTAATGCGTAATCAAGTCTTTTTGATTCTCTAGTTCAGGGAATTTGTTAAATAGACGAATGACGCTCTTTTTAAGAGCGTGAGATGATTTTCAGTTATTTTGAAATATTGGTTAATTCAATTCATCCCAATACTCAGCCCCCGGTTATCAAATAATTTTTCTAACCGTTCATTTCTATAGGATCGCACTGGCTCAGTTGATTCTATATCTTGTATGGAAAACCCCCCCGAACTATTTTTTGTGGAATGGCTGTAATAAGCCTGTGTTCTATCACTACTATGCCCCAGTGCTTGAGCTACCCCTTCTGCTGATAAGCCCACCTTATGTAAATCACCGCTAAATCCATGGCGAAAACAGTATGGCGTAATTTGCTCTTTCAACTTAAAATATTTTTTGCTAGTTCGATCAATATCTGCGGCAACTGCTTTTAGATTAATTCCCTCAAGTTTAATTTCATTTCTTCTTTGAAAGAATAGTTGAGATTCTATGTATCGAAAAGCAAGACTATCTTTATCTTGAATACTGAATTCCCGAAACTCAACCGCCTCTCCTTTTCTTTTAGCACTCAATATTTTAAATTGAATGGCTTTATTTTCAGAAAGCCATTTTATATTAATACCATTATAGAATTCTTGAGGTCGACACCCAGAACAACTCATTACCGCAATAGCGAGGAGGTGTTTAGAGCCCTTCTCAATTGCGGCTTGGAATATCTTATTTCGCCAACCGGTTGGTAATTTTCGTGTACGTGTCTTTAAATCTCTTTTTTGATTTTTAATTTTTTCACGCTTAGCTTTTTCTCGCCATTCATTCGAGTATTCAAAGTGAGGTGTAATACCTGCTTTTATTGCAGCGTCATAATCTAACGCTAATTGTAAGTTTTTATTATCTGCATCGGGTTTAACTTTTTCAAAAAAAACTAATGTAGCTTTAATTGCTTCAACTTCTTTTTTCCATCTCTCAAAATCAATCTCTCTATGATCTTCAATTCTTATTAGCTCACTTCGAATATCATTAGCAAAATAACCGATCCAGGCGGCTCTATATTTATAGTATGTTCCTTTTGATTTTGCTGCAGTAATCGGTAGCTGATTGTTAATCAATAACCGTTTAACAGTTAAATAATAGTCATGCAGTGTTTTTTCTTGAATATCATCTGCTATGCCTTTTATGCTGTTTGTCGCTTTATTAATGATATCTTGGTAATACGCAATATTTTTATCCTGACTGTCACTCATATTTTTTTAATATATTGTAAGGGTTGCATAAATGAATTAGCTACAAGCTCTCGCTTGTGACATTGCCTTGCAATGCCTATATAATTCCATTAAAAATGGAATTATATTTTATTCTACTAGATTAGCACTTTCTCTACTTTCTGCAACCCGCTACATTAAAATAATATTCCGAGTGACTTAATATATTTATTTATTAGTATTACTAATGGACTAGATTTGATAGCTATTCTAGGCGCTATTACCAAAATTATGGTTATTATTTTAACTAAAAAAACGCTTAAACTGACAACCTAATTTTTTACAAAAAAATAGTATAAATTGTAATTATCACTCTTTTTTTGCTAGCAAAATACGCATCACAAAAAACCAATTTTTATCAAATTTAATAAAAACATGATTTTTTAAGTTATTAATTTTAAATACCTTATAGGTTTTGCTAGCAAAAATGATAGCAAAGTAGATAGCAAAACAGATAGCAAAAATTAACATGGTTTTTTCAATGTCCTTTTTAATATTTACAAAAAATACTACATTTAATACAACATATGATTTCTAGGATATCGACATCATGCGGCTATAGTAACTTTGCAACCATTTGTCGAATACATAGTGTAGAAATAAGTTACTGAGTACAGGACTGACAACACCACCTTGTGGAGTTGTAAGCAGGAGTACCTTTGTTTCATTTTATCAATTCCCCATCGATGCTATTAACCCGCATTCGATGGCGATATTATTTTTTTAAATAATGTATAAATATAAAATCCAAAAACAGGGTGAAAACGTACAAATAGGTACTAATTAAATATTGCTTTAATTCGTTGTGTGTATTCATTTGTAATATCTTTATAACTTACAACATTATATAAATTTTTCCACTGCTCCCAAAACTCACCATCGGAGTTAGTTCTTGAGCTGCCAACTAGCTTATATTTTCTATCACTATTCGTAATGATAGTTTTGGTTTCAGGAAAAAAATCTGTTATTTCAGTACTTACTCTATCGCCTTTCACTAGTACGTGGCCAACTAGGTGTGAGCTTTGTGAACCATCAGAAAAAATGACATCAAAAATAGCCCATTCCGTAATTATCATCTTAGGATCTCTTTCAATCGAATTACCTTCAGGAATCAGGAAAAGCAAAAATTCATAGATTAAATCTATCACGTTTGCTTGGTTTCTAACCGAATTAAAAGTATAACAAAAAATAAAAATGAAGACTATAGTCCGTCGACTATAATCTGCATAAATATGAAAATTCCTTTTTAAAGGAATTTCTATGACGATGACGCCAGCCGAAGCATTTGGACATGTATTAAAAATCACCAGAAAGGAAATAGGCTTATCACAAGAGCAATTAGCACTTCAAAGTGGTTTAGATCGAACCTTTATTTCATTACTAGAAAGAGGGAAACGTCAGCCATCACTGACCTCTATACTTGAGGTTTCAGAAAATCTAAATGTCTCTGCAACTGAATTAATTAGGTTAACAGTAGAAAAATTACACGATGAGAATAGTTGAATAAATTTTCATGGCTCTATGCATAGGGATATGGAACTCTCTACGCTCTTTATTAACCTTATCTATTAGACATCTTTCCTAAATGGGGTTAATTGCCTAAAAGAACCGCTTGTCACAGAAATCTTCTGTAGCCCTTGGTTTTCATGTTTTCGGTATAGGTAATAATGTACGTTAAATATCATTCATTTTGTATCTGACAAATAGACTGTATTAGGTACACAAACTGTTGTTTTAGTTAATTAACCCCAAGTATAAAATTGCAGTTATAGTTGCAATTGTAAATGCAACTACCTATTATGTATTTGTATTTACAAATATATTGAAATTTATTTCATTAGGTTTTTATTATGACATGGGAAAAAGACTTAACTATTCAGCAACTGGATGAAACGGTAGCCAAGCTTAACCAGTTAACATTTGGTGCTAGGCCTGCTAGAGGTTGGATCAATGAGGTAAGAAGTGCTCTGGGTATGAGTGCTAGAGGGCTGGGTGAACGTATTGGCCTCAGCCAGCCTAGAATATCGTTAATGGAGAAAGGGGAAGTAGACGGCTCTATTTCAATTAAAACGCTGGAAAAAGCAGCTCATGGACTGGGTTGTCGAGTGATTTATGCTTTAGTGCCAGAGGAGGGTAGTTTACAAGTCATGCGGGAAAAACAGGCGTTGAAAAAAGCACGACAGATGAATGAATATACTGAATTGCACATGGGGCTGGAAGGTCAGGAAACGGAAGGTGATTTTAAAGAACAAAGCATTAAAATAATGGCTGATGAAGCACTACGGAAGTGGCCTAGAGATTTTTGGGATGACTTATGATCAATGATGATTTGCCAGTGGGAGCGACTCCATTAACAGCTGATGATGCGAATGGCCTGCTACCAAAACATATAGCAACAAGAAGGCAACTGGATCAATTTGAATCTAGGAATATTCAGCAAGGCTTGCAGTGGGCTTTAAAAACCAAGCGGAAGCCAGCTGATATTTTAAGTCTCGATTTTTGTCTTACGCTTCACAAGAAGATGTTTAATAAGTCCTGGGATTGGGCTGGCCAGTTTAGACGGTATGAGGTTAATATCGGTAATACCCCGCCTGAAATAGTGATGGTTCAATTAAAAAATTTATGTGATGACGCACAGGCATGGATTGAATTCAGTACCTATCCAATGGATGAAATCGCTATTCGGCTTCATCATCGCATGGTGTATATTCACCCATTCCCCAATGGTAATGGGCGTCATTCCCGTATTATGGCGGATCTACTCCTGAAAGCTTTAGGGCTGCCTTTATTTACTTGGGGAAATAAGGAAAACCTGACATTGCAGTCAGAAAGCAGAGTGAAGTATTTAGCTGCCTTGCGATTAGCGGATAAAGGCGATTTAAGTACGCTATTAGCGTACGCAAGAACTTAGTTAATTTAAAAACCCTTTCTCCAATCACTTAACAAGGCCACATAACCGAAGCTCTTTGCTTTAGCAACATGTCGTTTATCTGCGGTAATGAATTGGCACTCATTGATAATAGCTAACGCATGGTAACTGGCATCATAAAAAGAAGGAAATCCTGATTTCTTATGCCCTTGCTCACAGATTTCAGTGGCTTTTAAAATAGTCTGTTGGTCTAATTCGACTATTTCTAAGTTAGCTGATCGATACTGGTTTATCAGTGCATGAGCATTTTTAATAGCAAATGGACTCGCCGCAGCAATACTCAGTACCTCGTATAAAAACAAAGACGGTACCAGAACTTGAATATTTCTTCGGTTCAATTCGGTGATGAATGCAATCGCCTCATCGCGATCAGGTTCTTGCAAAAATAACTTACTAAACACACAGGAATCTAAAACGACCTTATCCATTATTGTCCTGATCAGCGGTTGATGGTAATTCCTTCCCCTCTCTTAACTGCCGCACTATTTCTACAGAGGATAGATCCATTGCAACCGGTTCAATCTGCGTAATCATTTCAATAAATTTTTGACCGTTCTCTTTTTTTTCTAATTCCTTAAGTGCATTGGCAATGGCTCGATTCATCAAAGCCGTTTTTTGGCCTCTGGGAATTCGATCAAGGCCCTGTTTGTTTTCTGGGGTTAAATATAAAGTGGTTCTAACTTTACCTTGTTCACTCTGAGTTGTGGTTTTCATAACATCACCTTTAACATCCATTAATGACACCATTGTATAACATATTTAAGAAGATTGATTATTTTATACTGTGTGATAAGCAAGCATTATCACACACTATGTGCTACAATTTAGACCATGAAGGCACTAGCTAAAAAAGTCAGTCAGGCAATCGGTACCGCTCAACTCGAAAACGCCCAACGTTATCATGAAGCAGCGCAAGGTGCGTTTGCAGAAAATACCGAACGAGCCAGAAAAGCCGACTGGAAAATATTTGAAACCTGGTGTGATCAACAAGAAAAAATTTCACTGCCGGCCTCTACCGATACCTTAGTCGATTTTATCGACACCCAATCTGAAACTAAAAAAGTCGCTACGGTAAAACGCTACTTGACCACCATTGCCACCGCGCATAAAGCGGCTGGTTTTGAAAACCCGATTCAAAACGAGTTCGTGAGATTATCGGTTAGACGCATGTCGCGTAAAAACGGCACACGGCAAACCCAAGCAAAAGGTTTTAACTGGCCACAGATTCATTTAGCCTTGCAGACCTTGGATGATTCACCCCGCTCGCTTTTGGATAAAGCCTTGGTGTGTGTTTCTTATGATACCTTATGCAGACGCTCTGAAACGGTTGCGATTCGAGTCGATGATATTACTTTTGCTGAAGATGGTTCCGCTACCGTCACTATATTAAAGAGTAAAACGGACCAAACCGGTGAAGGCTCAGTCAAGTATTTATCCCATACGTCAGTCGATTATTTGAAACAATGGCTGGACTTTGCTGAGATTACCGAAGGCTTTGTGTTTCGTGGTCTGAACCGCTGGGGGCATGTATTGCCTAAAGCCTTGTCTGGTGAGGGTGTTACTCGGTCATTGAAACGCGCTGCACAACAGTCTGGCCTTGCGATTGAGAATATTAGCGGTCATTCTACACGGGTCGGGGCTTGTCAGGATTTGGTCACAGCGGGGATTGATATGCCAGCCATTATGCAAGCCGGGGGTTGGAAGAACCCTGACCGGGTCGCTCGATACTCGGAACAGCTGCAGGTGAAACGTGGTGGCATGGCTCAGTTAGCCGCTATCCAGAGACGATGAGGTCATTATGATTGAGCGTATTTATTTAGAGTGTCATGATGAAAAACATAATAAGCACCGGTTTTATCAGTTGTTTGTGATGCGTGGGATTTTGGGTGACTGGGCTTTGATTCGAGAATGGGGGCGTGTGGGTTCGCCTGGAACCGTAAGGAAGGATTGGTTTGATAGTGTTGATGAAGCCGATTTAGCTCGAACCACTATTGCACAGCAGAAAATTAAAAAAGGCTATCAGCAGATTTTGTAATGATAGCGTCTCTTTTATAAAGGGCTTGAAGCCCAAAGCCACTAATTTTGCATCCCTTAATTTAAATCAATTAGCTCATTAAAAAACACCGATAGCTTTGGACTTATGTCCTCTATTAAACAGATCTAACATACTGATTAATGAATCTCTCTGTCGGCTGTCCCGAAACTAAACAGCTATCAAATAATTCCATTGCTTCAGTGACTGAGATAGTTGCAAATGCACCATGGCCTGTTCTTTTTATAAAAACATCATGTAGAAGTTCTATAAAAGTTATACGGTCTTGTGTTAACTTTGACATTAGAGCTCTCCTTTAATTTAATAGCTTATATACCGGCCTAAGAACAGAAATCATTACTTATAAAACTAAATAATGTGTGTAAAAAAGGCTTTATGAATAAGTAAAAGCATATTTAATACCAAGTATATTTTTTTCTTTAGAATACTGAAATTTGTTAAAAAAGCTGACATCTATATTCCCATTCCGCTTGGCATATACTCAATTGGCAGAGTCTTCTGCAGAAGGTGTACAGTACCCTTGTTTCTGTAGGAATGTGCTATTCTTAAATGTAATTTTGGTATCAATAAATCCTTGGGTGAAAACGTGAAAGTATTCCAAATTGTTTTATGTGTGTCATTTTTTTTAATAGGAGGATGTTCTAGTGAAAGCGATAAAGCTGATCCTGTAGAATCCAAAAAAGAAAATATTTTAGAGTACCAGGTGCAATCTTTAGAAAAAGCAAAAGAAGTTGAGTCGCTGTTACAAAAAAGCGCCGATAATCTTCGACAAGATATAGAAAAACAAACAAATTAGGGGGAGTGGGTTAAATGTGTGTTTATGCATGGATATCTGTAACGGCCTGCAAACATAATCAATTAATCCTATGACGGATTTGGTACCTTTGTTCGCTTTCACCCAAAAACTTTATTTATATTCAGTAAGTAAACCATCTAATACCACTGTAATTAGATACTAAAGAACTGTTCTTGTAACGGATCCTTAATACCCGGCTTCTTTTTGGTGTCTAAAAGCAAGTACATATACGGTATCCTGAATGCTTTCATAACGATAAAGTGCCACATAACCTGAATCACCAAATGGAATGAGTAATTCACGTAGTTCTGGTAGATCATCAAATGGTCTACCCATTTCTGGCTCTGTTTCCAAAAACATAAACTTATGCTCAATTGCCAAACCTGCTCGTTTCATCGCGTGAAAGTTTTTTTCAGCAATAAATTGTCGGCAACGTTCTAATCCTTGTGTTGCCCTTTCTGTAATAATTACTCGTGACATGAAGGAATCTCTTTTTCATCGCCTGTACCCCACCCTTTCAACCAACTGCTTACTTCTTTTCCTGTTAAATGTCGTCCCGTTTCTTGATAAGACTTCCATGATTCTAGAGCTTCCTGCTTAAAACTTTCTCTTGCTTCTTCACGGTCAACATAATCCTTTATTGCTTCACGCATAATCCAGTGTGCTGAACGATGACGTAAGTTTGCAAGATGTTGAATGCGACCTTTTAAATTGTCATCAAGTTTGACTGATGTAGCCATAGAAAATCTCCTTTATTACTAGGTAGTACCTTTTGATACTATAGCATGAATTTGTTTTCTCAAATCATAAGAAGATTATTTTTACACTGTCTTTATCTGTTAGACTTAATAGCTATATATAAAAGATATTATCTATAGCTATTGTGAGGTGGTTATGAATTTAGTGGCTAACAGTCAAAGTAAGGATTATTTATTAACCTCAACTTCTGGTTTACAGTTGCCTGCTTTAATTTCAGATGCGGGTGAATCTGCTGAGAAACGGCTTGTTGAATTTTTTACCGCGAACATCCAAAATGCAAATACGCGCAAAGCCTATCTTCGATCTATTACTCAATTTCTTGGTTGGTGTAACAATATTCAACTTTCCCTGGAACAAATTGAACCGGTGAATGTGTCGGCTTATATTGAACTGTTATTGATACATCGATCCCCTGCTACGGTTAAACAACATTTAGCTGCATTAAAGATGTTGTTTGATTATTTGGTGGTGGGACAGATCATTCCTTTTAATCCGGCTTCTGCGGTTCGAGGTCCGAAACATAAAGTTAAAAAAGGGAAAACACCGGTGTTATTTGCTGAGGATGCGAATTTATTATTTGATTCGATTGATACTTCTTCGGTTATTGGCTTACGTGATAAAGCCATTCTTTCTGTAATGACCTATTCATTTGCTCGGGTAGGTGCAGTCACTAAAATGAAGGTAAAGGATTATTACACCCAAAATACTAAAGCCTGGTTTATTCTGCATGAAAAAGGAGGCAAAGAACATCGTGTCCCTGGTCACCATAAAGCCACTGAGAGTGTTGAAGCGTATCTTGATAGCGCAGGGATAAGAGGTGAACGTGACTTACCTTTATTCAGGAGTTCCGGTGGTCGAGGTCGTGATTTAACCACCCTGCCCTTGTCTACTTTAGCTGTTTGGCAGATGATTAAACGCAGAGCTAAACAAGCCGGTTTGCCTGAGGAAATTTGTTGTCATACCTTCCGGGCCACTGGAATTACTAATTATTTACAAAATGGCGGTACCATTGAAACGGCTGCTCAAATAGCGGCACATGAATCGACTCGGACGACTCAATTATATAATCGAGTCAATGAGGAAGTGGATTTAGGGGAAATTGAGAAAATTCGGTTTTGAATCGACCGGCCCTTCTATTACAGCAAATCAATATGGGGTTTATTAACTAAAAGATAGTTTTCTGATGAAGGTCACTTGCCACCAAAGGAACAGTCGTTAATACCAAATGATATAGTATGATATGATACCAGTTCATACTATATCATTTTGTTAGTTCTTTAATCTTCTTATCAATTTCTTTCTCAATAATACTTTTACAAAACTTTTGCATACTGTCAGGAGTGTGTTCAGCAATGTATTTTAATTTCAATAAATAAGGTTCTGATAATCTCAAATTGTAGACTTTAGTTACATCATCACGAACGCTTGCATCTTCCCAAGAATAATTAGATTTACGCTTTTGTGCTGTTTTTTTTGGAGCAGTTTTTTCTTCAGCACCAGAAAGAAAAGCATCTAAATTAGGTGTCTTTTTTATTGGTGGTCTACTTTTTAATTCACTCATTACCAAATACCTCTTTATACAGGACTTCCATTTCTTTAATAGCTTTTGGATCTTTAGGCTTTAATTCAATTACAGCCAAGCCATCCTTTGCAGCTTTACGGTAAGCTATGCGATCTCTAATAGATACACTTACTAATCCAAGGTTTGGAAAGTCATTAAGTAATTTTCCTGTCTCATCAGATTCATGCACTGAAGGATTTGTTGATGCTCTGCTAATAATAACTTTTGCTTCTAAATCAGGATTGAAAGATTTTGCAGTTTCCACCAGTTCATCCATTTGATTTAGTGTCCAAATATCAAACTGAGACGGTTGAATCGGGATGAATGCTTTCTCAACAACAACTAACGATGATCTCAATTCGACAGAATCACGACCACCAGCATCAATAATGATATCTTCATAACGAGTTGCTAAATCTTGTACTTCTTTAGGCAAGCCTTTACCAAATTTCT
>Ga0209707_1001244_pt1 | contig 14654 bp, 15 predicted proteins | sample EN4Hudsemesocosm_FD_184630 | JGI IMG/M metagenome (GOLD analysis project Ga0209707, IMG submission 184630) | Methane-oxidizing microbial communities from mesocosms in the Hudson Canyon - EN4B Hudson Canyon (SPAdes) (version 2) | ecosystem: Environmental > Aquatic > Marine > Cold seeps | place... | reverse complement strand
CATAAAAGATAAGTAGTAGGATTATTAAGAATAATATTGTGGAGATAAGTGATTTTGCAAGAATAGTACAAAATCACTTGGTAATAGGAAATTATCTTCCGATGATAAGTTTACCTTCTACAAATTTAAGGCCTTGCATATCTAAAAGTTTTTCACCTTCCATGATATAATCCTCAACACGAATAAACCGGATGTCTGATTTCTCATCAAAAGAATCTTTAAATGCAATTCCTTCTTTTTTTACATACAAACTTCTACTTGTATCAAGGTCTCCAGGAACAGCATCATTTTCTCCGATATTGTCATAACAAGAATAGTTAAAAACGTAATCTGTTTGGGTCATTGCACTTCCGTAGTAGTACCATCCACAATCAGGATGTTCCACTGGAACCATCAGCATTTTTTTAAAGTTTTTCAAATCAATTGATTTTGGCTGTGATGGTGAACTTTGGTTAAACCACAATAATGACAAACTGACCAACACAATAATTACAATATATTTTGTATATTTCATTTTATTCTCTCTTAAATATTTAATTTGGTATTAAAACGGATAATACACATTTTGATATATATTTTTACTTATACGAGATAAGTATATGTGCTTATTTTAGATTTTTTTCTACTAAGTTCCACAACTCTTCACAGTTTTCAACAATATAATCAGCCCCATGTTCTATCAACTCTTCTTTGGGTCTAAATCCCCAAGAAACTCCGATACTTTTCATATTTGCGTTTTTTGCTGTTTTCATATCGGTGGAAGTATCTCCCACAAAATAAATCTCTTCAGGTTTCAAATTAAAACTGTTTGCAATATTGATGGCTCCAATGGGGTCTGGTTTTTTTGTTACTCCCACTTTTTGCCCATGTATTTCCTCGAAATTATAGTTTGAGAAGAGCTGTTGCATATAAAGTTTTGTGATTTCATGGGGTTTATTGGATAAAATCCCCAGTTTAAAGTGGGTATTTTTGAGTTTTTCAAGTAATTCGTAGACGCCTGCATAAGGTTTTGTATTGTGATGAATACCCGTTTCATATACTTCAATAAAACGTCTGAACATTTGTTGGACTTTCTCTTTTGGAGTATCTTTTGGTACGGCATTTTGTACAAGTATCATAGCTCCATCCCCCACAAAATAGTTATAGTCCTCATTTTTATGTTTTTCATAACCAAACTCAATGAGGACATCATTCATACTTTGTGCAATGTCATCTAATGAGTCGATTAATGTTCCGTCTAGGTCAAATATTATAGCTTTCATAGTCTTCTTTCAAATTTTCTTCACGTATTATAGTGTGAGCAGAACAAATTTTTGATTAATATGATATAATTATTTTAGTTATTTAATTGAATAAGGGAAGATTCATGCAAGGTATCAACAATCAAAGCTCCTCAAATATTTTTATGAAAACAAACTATACGTCTAACAAAGATACAGCAGTAAGTGAAAAAGCCAATGTTTCAGATGTTCAAAATACAAACTCATCGAATACAGAGTCTTCAATAGTTATGAGCTTAGAAGAAATACAAAAGTACCTTGAAGACAGTGGAATTGAGGATGATACAGGTACCCGAGCTAAAGATTTATACTCTCTTCAAGAGTTTATAGGCAAAGTTGATGATGAAACATATACTCGTATGTTTGATGCTTTAAATGTAGAAAAAAATACTTCATATGCCTCTATGCGATATTCTTCATTTCCTAACTCAGATATGTTAGATGAAAATCCTCGTATGTTCCATGCCATAATTGAAACAACATTGGCAATGGAAGATACCACCCACGCATTGATTTTTACTTTGGACTTAAAGGCTGTTTTATCCAATCAAAGGCAAGATAATACTTCCATGGGAAAAAGTGCTTCATCAAAGCCCCCTAGTCTTGATTTAGACGTTGATTTTGACATGATGACACTTATGGGTTTTCTGAAAAAGAAAATGGAAGAACTGGAAGAGAGTGCCAAAGATGGCTTAGATATAAGTGAAAAAAACTTTATCAATGACTATACTGCTTTACTTGAAAACTATAAAAATGTCGATATGAGTACTATTTATCCTGCAGTAAATCTTAGTATTTAATACAAAACTTTATTTCTCTTCTACTCCAAGTATAAAATGGGTCAATTATATGTTAAAATCCTTGCAAATATTATGGAGGGCATTTTATTTTAATAAATTTAAAATAAAAGGAGAACTATGAAAATTAGTCATAATTTTGATGGTGGAAATATTGAGTGTATCAATATAGAAAATGAGAAAGATATACAGTTAAAAATCAGAAAGGACAACAAGTCAGATTTTAGTCAATGGTTTTATTACAAACTAAGTGGTGCGAAAAATAAAAATTGTCACATGAAGTTGCTTAATGCAGGAGAAACTTCATATGTTAATGGCTGGGAAGATTACAGAGCAGTGGCATCTTATGACAGAAAAACGTGGTTTAGAGTTGATACCACCTTTGATGGTGAAGTACTTAAAATCTCTCATATGCCAAAACACGATATCGTATATTATGCTTATTTTGAGCCTTATTCAATGGAGAGACATCATGATTTAATCGCTCAATCACAAATGAGTGATTTAGTGGAGCATGAACACTTGGGATATACCCTTGATAATCAAGACATGGATTTACTCAAAATTGGCTCTGATGGTGATGATAAAAAGAAGTGTTGGATAATAGCGCGACAGCATCCTGGCGAGTCAATGGCCCAATGGTTAGTAGAAGGTTTGATTGAAATGTTAATTGATACTTCCAATCCAATATCCAGAGAATTATTAAAAAAGGCTGTTTTTTACATCGTACCAAATATGAACCCAGATGGAACAAGACGTGGAAACTTAAGAACTAACGCTGCAGGTGCGAATCTCAATAGAGAATGGTTAAATGCCACTATGGAACACAGTCCTGAAGTATTTTTAGTACGAGAAAAGATGGAAAAAACAGGTGTTGATTATAGTTTGGATGTACACGGGGATGAAGGTCTTGCTTATAACTTTATAGCAGGTTCAGAAGAAGTACCAAGTTGGAATGAAAACAGACAAGCGTTGCAAGACTTATATTTGGATGAACTTGTTGATGCAAGTCCTGATTTTCAGACAAAGTATGGGTACCCAAGAGGAAAACACTCAACAGAGTTACTCACTTTGGGAACTAACTATATAGGTGAAACCTTTACTTGTCTTGCTATGACTCTTGAAATGCCATTTAAGGACACCAAAGATACTCCAGATGAGACGTATGGGTGGTCTGGACAGCGTTCAAAACAACTGGGTATTGCAAATCTTAATGCTCTTTACAAAACTATAGACAAACTATAGATTTTTCATATATCATTTGTACCCTTCTTGGTGAAAATTAAGAAGGGTACTCTTTCCTCTTGACAAAAAAGGTTAATTATATTACAATTCGACAACTATCAAATTGTAAGAGGGTAAAATGGATTCAAAAGAGCTATCAAAAATATTTAAAGCATTATCAAATGAAAATAGATTAGAAATCTATCAAGAAATAGCCAAATTAGAAAATGTAGATTATGAACAAAAATGCGATTGCTCCATTGCTGAATTATTAAGTTGCCTAAAAATTGGAGCACCTACCATCTCACATCATTTAAAAGAACTTTCCAATGCGAAGTTAATCACTACAGAAAAAAATGGTAAGTTTTTAATGGCACACATAAACAAAGATACATTGGAAAAAATTAAAGGTTTTATTGAAATAGAATAAAAAATTTTATCCATACAGTTTGATAGTTATCAAAATATAAAATTAAGGAGTTCAAATGGGTCTGTGTTATTCAAACAAAACAGTTGATTATGATTCAAAACAGTTTATTAAAGGTAAATTTAGAAATACAATCAGAAGAAGTAATGGTGGCATTAAAAATACTGTAAATATATTGTGGGATGTGGCTTTTAATAAAGCTAAAGATGCAGTACCCAAGAAAAAAAATGAAATCCCTATTAATAAATTGGAGAAAAAAGACTTAGAAAACTTAGAGAATAATTCAGCACTTCGTTTGGGACATTCCAGTTTAGTTCTAAAACTTGAAGATGAGCTGTATTTAACTGATCCCGTTTTTTCTCAAAGGGCCTCCCCTTTTATGTGGTTTGGGCCAAAGAGGTTCCATGAATCACCTATTAAAGCAGTTGATTTGCCTAATATAAAGGCAGTATTCATATCACACAACCACTATGATCATTTGGACAGTGAGTGTATTAAAACAATCAAAGATAAAGTAGGAATGTTTTATGTGCCCTTAGGTGTTTCAAAATATCTTATTAAATATGGAGTTAAGAAAGCTCAAATAACTGAGCTTGATTGGTGGCAAAGTATAGAAGTTGGAAGCCTAAGTTTTACAGCAACTCCTTCTCAACACTTCTCTGGGCGAAGTATGTGTGACTTTGACAAATCATTATGGTGTTCATGGGTTATTAAAACACCCAGTCTAAATCTGTTTTTTAGTGGAGACTCAGGTTATTTTGATGGTTTTAAACAAATAGGTGATAAATTAGGCCCTTTTGATATGACTTTTTTAGAAGCTGGAGCTTACAATAAAAGATGGATGGATGTTCATATGATGCCAGAACAAACCGTACAAGCACACACCGATTTACGTGGTAAAGTACTTTTCCCTATACATAATGGAACGTTTAATTTGTCATTGCACAGCTGGCATGAACCTTTTGAAAGAATAAATACTATTTGTGAGGAAAAAGAACTAGAAGTAGTATTTCCTATTATGGGAGAATCCCTTAAAATAGGGAATGGTATGAAAAAAAATAAATGGTGGTAAAATATATTTAAGATAATATACATATAATTATGCGTATTGCATTATGTATAATTGTATGATAGAATATACATATATATTTTAGCATATTAGTCAAAAACTTTAGTATCTTTTCTCACAAACTTTATTTTTCTGTATATGAGTGCTTTCCAAATTATTGATCTTTAATAATAAGGCAACAGTAAATAAGATATACTTTGCTTTAATGTACTGATATATCATAAAGGAGAAAGATATGCCAATTATCATACCTAAAGAGCTTCCTGCTTCTAAAGTATTAAGTGAAGAGAATATCTTCATTATGAATAAAGAAAAGGCAGCCAATCAAGATATTAGACCACTGGAAATTGTGATACTAAACTTGATGCCTACAAAAATTGAAACCGAAACACAACTGATAAGATTACTGGGGAACAGTCCTTTACAAGTTCGTATTACCTTACTTAAAACGTGTTCGTACAAATCTAAAAATACATCAAGTGAACATTTAGACAGTTTTTATAAAACATTTGATGAAATTAAAGATAAAAAGTTTGATGGTTTAATAATCACAGGTGCTCCCATTGAGACTTTGCCTTTTGAAGAGGTGCAGTATTGGGATGAGTTAAAGGAAATTATGGATTTTTCTGTATCCAATGTCACTTCAACACTTCACATTTGCTGGGGTGCGCAAGCGGGATTATATTACCATCATGGGGTTCAAAAGCACCACATCGGTGAGAAAATGTTTGGGGTTTTTAAGCACAAACGATTAAGCGAAACCAATCAACTTCTCAGAGGTTTTGATGATGACTTTTATATTCCTCATTCACGATACACCATGAATAAAGAAGAGGATATATTAAAAATCCCCGAGCTTGAGATTCTCGCAAAATCGGAAGAGTCAGGCGTATATTTGGTTGCAACAAAAGATATGAAACAAATCTTTGCAACGGGGCATTCTGAATATGCCGCTGATACTTTAGGAAATGAATATTTCAGAGATATAAAAGCAGGAGTTGATGCTAAGATTCCTTTAAACTATTTTAGCAATGATGACCCAAAAGCAGGAGTTGACGTAAAATGGAGAGGTCATGGACATCTTCTGTTTTCAAACTGGATTAACTACTGCGTCTACCAAATGACTCCTTTTGACTTGGATGAAAAGTAGAACGTATTGTGATTAAAAGAGCTAAGCTCTTTTAATCATTTTCGCCCAAACTATTAGTACCTAAAATCTCTCTTTTAAAATTTTTAGTTTTTTAATTTTATGAAAACTATAGCTGCTTTTGTCTGTTACTAATGTATATACACCCTCTTCTTCTTTTAGTGTTAAGGGTTTGATATTTGAAAGTTTTTGATCTTCATAAAAAAAAGTAATAAAATTTTTGTCCTCAATGGCTTTTTGCAAAAAACGTAGTTCGATGTTCATGATTTTCCTTTGTTTAAGTTATTTTCTAATCATAGAGTATAAATAGCCGCAAAATTTGCAATTGTTACAAGAAAGTAGTACAATAGTGACTTTATTTTGAAGGACTTATTATGTTTGAATTATTCGATACTATTCCTTATTTTAGCGAACTTTTAACAATAACAACCATTGCAATTTTTATGGCCATTAGCCCAGGTGCTGATTTTGTTATGGTGACACGAAACAGTATTTTTTATAGCAGAAGTGCAGGGCTGTACTCTGCATTTGGTGTGAGCATGGCCATTTGGGTTCATGTTGCTTACTCAATTGCTGGTTTAGCTATTATCATTTCAAGTTCAATTGTTCTATTTTCCTTGATTAAATACCTGGGTGCAGCGTATTTGATTTATATTGGATGGAAGACATTTACGTCTAAGGCGATGATGGATATAGAAAATGATTCAGATAAAAAAAGTTTAGGTAATTTTCAAGCCTTTAAAATTGGGTTTATTACCAATGTATTAAATCCAAAAACGACTATTTTCTTTTTAAGTATATTCACTCAGCTGGTTACACTAGAAACACCCGTGTGGTTACAATTGGTTTACGGCCTTATTATCTCATTTGCCCATCTTTTGTGGTTTGGTGTTATTTCTTTTGCTTTAACCCATCCTGTATTACTTAAAAAATTTCAAGCAACTAAACATATTATAGAAAAAGTTGTTGGCACAGTCTTGATGGCATTTGGACTAAAAGTTGCCATTTCAAGTAATGAATAAATAAGTCAAGTTTATTAAATTGGTTGAAAAAGGTAACTTTTTGAAAGCAATTTAGCTACAATTGCACTTTTAAAAATTAACGTATAAATAGGACACTTGTTGAACTTCAAATTAATCGAAATGGCATTTTATGCTACATATTTAACCAACAAATTTGGCTGGTTATTAAAAAAAGTTAAGAGTAGCAAAGAAAAAATGGAACTTCGGTTAAAGTATTCACACACACTTCTTAATAAACTTAATATCAGTGTGACGGTGAGCAACAGAGAAAAGCTACCAAAAGATGGTAACTTTTTATTGATTTCAAATCACAGAAGTATTGTTGATCCTTTGGTTATTGAACAAGCTCTTGAACAAACAAAAATAAGAGGATTTTGGGTGGCTAAAAAAGAGTTATACAATTCTTTTTTCTTTGGTACTTTTACAAGGAATGCAGGTACCGTTCTACTTGACCGAGAAGCTCCCAGTATGTCTGCTTTTTTTAAAGATACCAAAGCAGTGGTAAAAGAAGGACATTCTATTTTTATTTTCCCTGAGGGTACACGGAATAAAGAAGATACTCCCTTATCTTCTTTTAAAGAGGGTGCTCGTTTGATTGCATTAAAAAATCGTTTGCCTATATTACCTGTATTTATCAAAAGTAATGCCAATAAGGTATTAAAAGAAGCCATAAATAAACGAACCAAAAACCTAAGTATCGAAGTGGAGATAGGGGATGTTATTGATTATAAAGATAAAACCCCTTTAGAAGATAACTACAGAAAGATGTTTAACCTGAAGTAGTTTAACCAGAGGACTTATTGTAAAGTAAACACTTTTCTAACATCTTTTTCATGGTTTCTTTATCACTTTTTAGTGCTCCCCCATGTCCGGGTAACAAATAATCAAAGTCATAATTCAACAATTTACCCAGTGAATTTAACTGTGTATCCCAGTCATACCAGCAATAGTCCTTAAAGGCAGTGAGGGCATTGTACTCTTTACTGTAGGAGAGATTATCTCCACTAAAGAGATAGGTATTTTTATACAGTAATACCGTGTGACCTTTTGTATGGCCACTTTGTGGTATTATTTTCACTTCTTCATCTAGAATATAAGTCTTTGAACCTTTGAGTGTAATCTCAGCTGAGCATATATTTTTTCTAAAATCATCCTCATGGAAAATAACCTTTGCATTAAAATGTTCTTTGTACTTTTGATAGTCTGCTACATCATCAATGTGAGTCAGGTATATATACTTTATACCTCCAAGTTTTTCAAGTGCTTTGATAAGTTTTCTATTATATCTTGGTGAATCTATGAGAATATTACCCTTGTCCCTTTTAATAAAGTAAGCATTCGCTCCGTAAGATTTTTTTGAATTATACGAGCAATAATAGACATCATCTTGGAGTTTTAAAGGAAGTGTCATGGCTACTTCATTGATGCTTTTTTTATTGTTTTGCATGCCAATGGAGAAGACAGGACAAGAGAGTATGGCCAAAGTGGCATCATGTAACTCTTGGGAGCTTTTTGGTTGTCTCTTGACATAAGATAACTCATTTTTTAATTTAAAGGTATGAGGAGCGAGCCTTACGCAAGTATTACAGCCAATGCAATTGGTATCAACATAGAAGTTTCCTTCTCTGTTATATTTATTTTGTAGAGAATGTTTTGCCATAAAATCTCCTTTATGAACATAGGTATTAAGTATAACCTATTTTTAGATTCAAGTCTAATCTTTAGCCTGTTTTAATATAGGACAAAAATTGTCTTGATTAGAATCAAGACAATTTTTGTCCTATTTAATTATACTTCCATTTGTAAACATAAAGGAGTTAACATGTTTAATTTAAGATCTCTGTATTTCAGAATGACCATTGTCCACTATATAGGAATAATTTTACTTCCTATAAATGCCTATTTTTTCACCCCAGATTCAATGTCTGCTTTGGTGCAATACGCCATCAGTTTTGCCTTAGTATTTCATGAGTTGGATGAGTGGAAAAATGGTAAGTTATTATCAAAAGAGTTAGTGAAGTTCCTGAAAAATATGGACAATAAAGATGCCAGTTTGGAGATAAATACCTCAATGGCCAGTGAGTATTCCCAAATTAAAGCCGTCATTGACGAACGTGAAAAAATCAACCAAGCAAAAGCCGCTGAAGAGAGTCTATTAATACAAGAAGCAAAAGTGGTTATGAATAAAGTTAAACATGGTTTGTATTCAGATGTGATTACTTCAAAGACATCAAATGAAGCCCTTGAAGCATTTAAAAAAAGTGTAAATGAGATGATTGTAGAGTCAAAAAATCATTTTTCTCATATCAATACTATCTTAGAAGAGTATACAAAATATGACTATCGAAATGATCTTGTTTTAGAAGGTATTACTCAAGATGGAGAGTTTAGACATCTCTTAACTTCAGTGAATCAACTAAAAGAAGCCATCACACAAATGTTGTTGGAAAATAAGAAAAATGGAGTGACTCTACAAAACTCTTCTTCTGTATTATTAAAAAATGTGGATAAGTTAAATCAGTCTTCAAATGAAGCAGCGTCTAGTTTAAAAAGTACTTCTTTGGTATTAGGAGATATTACCTCAAATGTATCTAAAACATCTAAACAAACAATCCAAATGTCAAGTTTGGCAAATGAAGTTATCTCTTCTGCTAATCAAGGTGAGCAGTTGGCGGTGAAAACAAATGATGCAATGGATGAGATTAATGATAAAGTGGGGGCTATTAATGATGCCATTACCGTTATTGACCAGATAGCTTTTCAGACCAATATTTTATCGCTAAATGCAGCCGTTGAAGCAGCAACTGCGGGTGAGGCTGGAAAAGGATTTGCTGTTGTTGCTCAAGAAGTGAGAAACCTAGCCAATAAATCAACCCAAGCCGCACGTGAAATTAAAGACCTTGTGGAATCTGCAAGTATCAAAGCAGACGAGGGTAAAACCATTGCTTCTGAGATGATTGAAGGATATGTGAGCTTGAACAGTAATATAGATAAAACCATTGAGTTGATAACAGATGTTGCGGATATCTCAAAAAACCAACAAGTAGGTATTGTTCAAATTAATGATGCGGTAAATATTTTAGAAGAACAAATAGATGCCAATACAGAAGTTTCGTTAGAAACAAACAATATTGCTACAAAAACATCAAATATTGCAAACACCATTGTCGATGATGCCAATACCAAAGAGTTTGATGGGAAAGAGGGGATAAATTGTGAGCGATGTGCCTAAAGGTATAGACATGAATGCTGAGTATTCAAGTATTCCAAAAATAGAAGAAAACAATTATAAAAAATTGCTAAAACATTATAAATTTAACGATACCGATGCATCCTTGTTATTTGGAATGAGTGCCATTACAGTTGAGCATATAGATGAGTTAATCCGCAGGTTTTATGAGTTTATTTTTGAGTTTGATCACGCTCGTATGTTTTTACACAATAAAGAAATATTAACACGTCATGAGAAAGGCATAAGAAATTGGTATATGAATCTGTTTTGTGGTGAATACAATCAGAGCTATTTTGAAAAACTTCAATTTATCAGTGAAATCCACGTTCGTATTGGTTTGCCTGCCCATTATGTCAATACTGCGTTTAGTTTTGTAAGAGGTTTTGTAAAAGAGGTGATTGTAAAAGAAAAGAAGTACGAGGTATTAAGTGCTTGGGATAAAATCATTGATATAAACTTAGATATGCTAACCATAGCCTATAGAGAAGAAGAACAGTCAAAACTTCTGGATGAAATAGTACTTTTAAAAAATGCCGTTGAAAGTAAACAAATACTGCCTCATGTGCAGGCAATTGTAAATACACAAAAAGGGAATATTGAGAAATATGAATGTTTAATGAGGTTAAAAGACTCGAAGAAACAAACATATGTATCAGTATTTCCGTATTTAAAAACGGCAAAAAGAATCAAGTTGTATGAAAAAATGATGCGCATAATGTTGGACAAGTCATTTGAAATGTTTTCAAATAAGCAGGTGGAGTTTAGCCTCAATTTATCCTATGAAGATATATCAAACAGCGCTTTTATAGGATATCTGTATCAAAAAGTAGGGGAGTTTGATAAACCTTCCAATATTATATTTGAGATACTTGAGACAGATTTTATTGAAGATTTTTCTGTAGTGGAAAAATTTACTCAAAAAATTCGAACTTTCGGATGTAAAATAGCCATTGATGATTTTGGAAGTGGATATTCCAGTATGGAAAATATCTTGAAACTCAAGCCAGAAATTATAAAAATCGATGGTTCTTTAATTAAAGATATCGACAAATCAAGTGAATCTATAACCATCGTTCGAAATATAGTCAATATGGCAAAAGAATTAAAAGCAAAAACGGTTGCTGAATATGTGCATTCCAAAGATGTGTATGGGGTAGTTAAAAAACTTGGCGTTGATTATCTACAAGGTTTTTATTTACATAAACCTAAGGCTTTTGTATAAATGCAGATTAGTTTAGGGTTTTTCTTTATTGCATACTCTAAGAGAAAAGATAAAAGAGACAAGTGCCGCAACGCTCGCGAGTAGGGTGCACAGCAAAAATATATTTGAAAAATTGCCGTATATATCGTAGAGGTATCCAGCTCCTAGGGGGCCTATGATTTGCCCAGAAGCAAAAATAAGTGTTGCAAAAGAAAAAACTTTGGCAGTATTGTGTACATCAAACTCGTGAATACTTAGTACGGTTATGAGTGAGGGAACTGCCCAAGCTGAGAGGCCAAATAATACAGCTGAAAACCATAAAATTGAGGCGTTTACATCAAGTGCAAGGATTATATATGCCGCACTTAAAAAAATGAAATTGATAATAAGTGTTTTGTATGCACCTATTTTATCACTTATATAACCAAATAAAGGGCCTGAAATTAATGACATAAGCCCTAGAACTGACCAAAAAATGCCCGCTTCATGAGTACTTATATTATATTTTTCAATACTTGCGGTTACAAAAAAAGTCACATATGTCACATAGGTAATACCAAACATAAGATATAAAAATGCCACTTTATAAAACTTGGGTGTTCCTAAGAGCTCTTTGGAACTCATTTCATTGTGATGATGTGATGTTTTTGAAGTATCAAGGGATAGATTACTTTTGATATAAAAGCCAATGATAAATACTAAGAGAGCAAATAAAACCCAACTTATCTCCCATGCAGTAGTGCTCATCATTTGTTCTACTTTAGGTACGATAAAACCTGAGAATATGATAGCAAATCCAATGCCAGTTACGATAATACCGAGTGCTTTACCTTTAATATTTGAAGGAATAATGTGAGCTATGTAAATCATAATGGATACATTAGAAACTGCTGCAAAAAATCCGCTAAAGGTATAAAAAAATGAAATATACAGATAGTTTGAATACAAAGTCATCACAAACATGCTTAATGCTTGGAATAAGAGGCAGAAAAAGATTAGAGTGGGAGTGTCATATTTTTTATAAAGTTTTGAGATAAAAAATAGGGCAACAAAATAACCAATAAAATTTGATGTACCTATAAAACCAGCTTGTGTCGTCGAAAGTTGTAAAGACTCTTGTAAGCTGGGCAGTATCATTCCATAAGAAAAACGTCCCAGACCAATGGACGCGAATATTATTAGTATGGAGGATATAAGTACTTTAGTGTATTTTGACATGAAAGGATAGTACACAGATTTCTATAAAATTATCATAAATCCATTAAAAATATATCTTCATCTTTGTGATGAAACTTCACTGTTTACTTTGCTTTATAATTTTTTATTATTTAGAAGTTAATTTCTTATCATAAATAGGATATAATGGCGCAAAAAATAGGATTTTAATGAAAAGTCATTTAGAGACAAAGTTAGCACATATTCAAGACTTTGCAACAAAAAAAGACCCTTATGGGGCATCTCATTTTCCCATTTATAATACTGGTACTTTTGATTTAAAACAACAAGATGGGGACAAAATTTATGACTATACACGAAGTGATAACCCTACAAGAGAAGTATTAGAAAACCTTTTTACAGAAGTTGAAAATGGAGCAGGTTGTGTTTGTACACATACAGGAATCGCTTCAGTTGCGCTTCTTTTTGAAACAGTATTAAAAGCAAACTCACATGTTATGGTTGAAGCGGATTGTTATGGTGGTACGTTTAGACTACTGAATATCTTTAAAGAAAAATACAATGTGACTGTACATTTTGCCGACTTCCTTGACTTTGATAATTTGGAAAATATTCTATCTTCAAACCCAATTGATTTGGTATTGTGTGAATCACCAACAAACCCAGGTTTAAAAATAATAGACCTTGAAGAAGTTGCAACTTTATCCCACAAACACGAAGCACTTTTTGCAGTGGATAACTCTTTAGCTACTTTTATTTCTCAAAGACCTTTAGATTTGGGTGCAGATTTTTCTCTTTTTTCAACGACCAAATATATATCTGGACATGGGAGTGTAATAGCTGGTGCAATTGTTGCCAAAACCAAAGAACATGCCAATGAGATACACTATTATGCCAACGCACATGGTAGAAGCCAAAATCCAATGGATGTATTTTTAATCTCTCTTGGTATTCCAACTTTACAAGTTAGAATGAAAGAACATGGTAAAAATGCTTTAGTTATTGCTACTTTCCTTGAAGAACAAGAGTATATTTCAAAAGTTACATTTCCTGCACTTAAATCTCATGCTCAGTATGAACTCGCTCGTAAACAAATGGAATATATTCCAGGATTGTTCACCGCAGATTTTAAAAGTGTTGAATTGGCTGAGAAATTCATTGAAAAAGCAGAACTATTTGGTGAAAAATGTTCTTTTGGTAGTCCAGATTCACGTGCTGAGATACCTGCAAAAATTTCCCATGCAACATTTTCTACTGAAGAGTTAGCTGCAATTGGTATTACAAGTAGTACGGTCAGATTTTCCATTGGTTTGGAAAATGTTCAAGATTTACTTGAAGATATAAAACAAGCAGTAAAATAGATGAACCCAAGTATATTTTCTCACATTCCTTGTGGACAAACGCTGCCTGTAGATAACATTCATGCTGTTTCTGTCTCAATGCCAACACTTCAAGAAGTGATTGACTATGAAGAAAATACCAATGGGATCCATGAAAAGATTACCAGTGCATACCCACGGTTTTTATTACATCCTTACTTGAAACGAATGGCTGCCTTTTTACAGAAAAAATACAATATCAGTGATAAATATGAAATTGTAGTGGTAAGTTCACAAAAAGCAGTACAGCTGATCAGTGATAAATATTATATTCACAACCCTTTTGAAATAGATGAACCTTTTGGTGTTATCTTGGTGATTAAAGGTACCTGTCAATTGCAAAAAGTTTTAACCTTTATTCAGCATGTTGGATGTAATCTCTCTTCTCGTTTTGCCCAAGATTACTTATATGAGAATGGACTACTTGATGCAAAACATGAAGAAGAATTGGATGTGGGACCAAACAGTGAAGAGAAACTTATCTCCACACTGGCAAAGGCATATGAGCAACCCGCTTCAAATATCTGTTTAGCTCCTTCAGGTATGAATGCTGTTTATTCAGTACTGGAGGGATTAAAAGCCATTCAAGGTAGAAATAACAGAAATATCTTGATTCAAATGGGTTGGTTGTATTTAGATACCATGAATATTGTTAAAAATCATTATGGTCAATCAAAACTGTTTTACGATATTAATGCTT
>Ga0209707_1001242_pt1 | contig 14659 bp, 13 predicted proteins | sample EN4Hudsemesocosm_FD_184630 | JGI IMG/M metagenome (GOLD analysis project Ga0209707, IMG submission 184630) | Methane-oxidizing microbial communities from mesocosms in the Hudson Canyon - EN4B Hudson Canyon (SPAdes) (version 2) | ecosystem: Environmental > Aquatic > Marine > Cold seeps | place... | reverse complement strand
CACCTAACATCATTACTAGAGCTGAAGTAGTAACTCTTCTTTTAATTTCCATTTATCTCTCCTATAATTAGAATTCACTCAAGATGGACAATATTGTCATCATTGAGCCTATAATATTTGCAAGAATGATACTTAGAGTAAAATTCACTGCAAACACTAACGCTCAATGATACAAATATATCCCTATGAGACTAAAATTTTATACCCAACGAAAAACCGCTAAAGCATAAAAAAAACAAACAACAAGGCCACCAAAAATTGGTGCTCCAAACATTGCCAACCAAGCCAAGCTAATAAAAGCTGAACCCAATAGACTAAGAAAAAGTCGATCACCTGGTGTGGTTTCTATTCGAAGTATTCCTAATCGTGGCGCTTGAGGCGCCTTGATTGCCCAAATTGTCATGACAACTAAACTTGCAAAGATACAAAGGAAAAATATTGCTGTTCCATTTGTCCATGCCATCCATGATAAATTCATACGATACTCCTTAAACTCGACCTAGGGATAGACCCTTGGCAATATGATGTCTTACAAAATAAATAACAATAGCACCAGGTACAATTGTTAACATACCAGCTGCTGCTAAAACACCCCAGTCAACACCAGATGCTGAAACTGTTTTAGTCATTGTTGCTGCAATTGATTTTGCATCAACGGCTGTTAATGTTCTACTTAAAAGTAATTCAACCCATGAGAACATGAAACAGAAAAATGCGGCTACTCCAATACCAGATGAAATCAGTGGTGTGAAGATTTTTGTAAAAAATCCAAAGAAACTAAAACCATCAACGTATGCAGTCTCATCAATTTCTTTTGGAACACCTTTCATAAATCCCTCTAAAATCCAAACGGTTAAAGGTACATTAAACAGAGTATGCGCAAGGGCCACAGCTATATGTGTATCAAACAATCCAACACTAGAATAGAGTTGGAAAAAAGGCAATGCAAAAACTGCAGGTGGTGCCATTCTGTTTGTCAATAACCAGAAGAACAAATGTTTGTCTCCCAGAAAAGAATAACGAGAAAAAGCATACGCTGCAGGAAGTGCAACCAGTAATGAAATTACTGTATTCATTACAACATATGTCATAGAATTTATATATCCCCAATACCACGTTGGGTCAGTAAAAATAGTGACATAATTATCAAATGTTAAGTTATTTGGGAACAAAGAAAATGTTCCCAGAATTTCTTCATTTGTTTTCAAACTCATATTAAGTAACCAATAAATTGGCAACATTAAAAAAATGATATAAATCAGCATAATTGCAGGAGATTTACTAGAGAAAAAACCTGTTTTTGTCTTTGAATTAGTCATCTTATGCCTCCTTTTTATCAATATTTGTCATGATGGTAAAAAATGCCCATGACATTAACAAAATCACCAAGAAATAAATCAGTGAAAATGCAGCTGCAGGTCCTAGGTCAAACTGTCCAATTGCCATTTTTACAAGGTCAATTGAAAGAAATGTTGTTGCATTTCCAGGTCCTCCACCAGTTACAACCATTGGTTCAGTATAAATCATAAAACTGTCCATGAATCGTAATAATGATGCAATTAACAATACACCCATCATTTTTGGTAATTGGATATATCTAAATACATTCCATTTTGATGCTTGATCAATTTTTGCTGCTTGATAATAAGCGCTTGGAATTGATTGTAATCCAGCATAACAAAGTAATACCACAAGTGAAGTCCAATGCCAAACATCCATTACAATAAGTGTAATCCAAGCTGCAAAGGTATCTTGTGTATAGTTATAATCTATACCCATAGAAGCCAAAGTATGCCCCAATAATCCAATATCAGTTCGTCCAAAAATTTGCCAAATTGTTCCTACTACATTCCAAGGTATTAATAATGGAAGTGAAATTAAAACAAGACATATTGAAGACCAAATACCACCTTTTGGCATGTGAAGTGCAATATAAATTCCTAAAGGAATTTCTATTAACATAATAATTCCTGTAAAGAGAAGTTGTCGTCCCAATGCATCATGTAGACGCTCTGAATGAAGAACTTCTTCAAACCATTCTAATCCAACTTCAAAAAATACATTGTTTCCAAATGTATCTTGTACAGAATAGTTTACTACTGTCATTAAAGGAATAACAGCAGAAAAACCAACCAATAAAAGAACGGGTAATACAAGAAACCACGCTTTTTGATTTACTGTTTTTTTCATGATGTTTTTTCTCCTTCAACTAACCAATCATTTAGATAAACATTCACTCTGTCCATATCAAAACTCATATGATTCATATTTGGAGTGATTTTTACATCTTCTGGAACAATGATATTGATATCTTTTTCATTGTATCTTGCTCGAACGATTTTATGATGAGCCACATCTTCAACACGAACGATATCAATTTTAACGCCTTGACCTTCTTCACATAAAGAGATAAATTCAGGACGAACTCCCAATTGAACTTTACCGGATAGTTTTTTATACGTTTCGTTTAACTCAACTTTGTTTCCTTGAAGGTCAGCAATATTTCCTACTACTTCAGCATCAAAAACATTCATTCCAGGTGATCCGATAAAATATCCAACAAACGTATGTGCTGGTTTATCAAAGAGCTCTTGAGGAGTACCTATTTGAACAACATGACCTTCATTCATAACTACAACTTTATCAGCAAAGGTAAGTGCCTCTGTTTGATCGTGAGTTACAAAAATCATTGTGTGTTCTAATTCTTTATGTAAGGCTTTTAATTGAGTTCTTAATTCCCATTTCATATGTGGGTCAATAACTGTTAATGGTTCATCAAATAAAATTGCATTTACATCTTCTCTAACCATTCCTCGACCCAAAGAGATTTTTTGTTTAGCATCAGCTGTTAAACCTTGTGCTTTATTGTCTAAAATATCTTCAACTTTAATCGATCGTGCAATGGAAGCCACTCTTTGTTGAATATACTTGGGATCTGCACCTCTATTTTTAAGAGGAAATTCTAAGTTTTGTCGTACTGTCATTGTGTCATACACAACGGGGAACTGGAAAACTTGTGCGATATTTCTATCAGCAGTTTCAGCGAATGTTACATCTTCTTCATCAAATAGTATTCTTCCCTCAGATGGAGTTAAAATCCCTGAAATGATATTTAATAAAGTAGACTTTCCACATCCAGAAGGTCCCAGAAGCGCGTATGCTTCTCCATCAACCCATTCATGGTCAACACGTCGCAACGCATAGTCTTTTTCAGATTGTGGGTTTTCCATATAACTGTGTGCTAAATTTGAAAGAGTTATTTTTGCCATATTACTTTCTCCTTCTATCTGTTCTTAGCATAAGATGCAGTTTCAAGTAACTTTCCATCTTGTGCAAATACAAATATATGACGTGTATCTAAATATACGTCCATATCTGAGTCATATTCTAGGTCATGTACACCATGAACTAAACCAATCCAAGTTTCACTGTCAAAAGACATATGTAAAAACGTTTCAGAACCTGTGATTTCAGTTACATCTAAATGTGCTGAAAACTTGATTGAAGTTTCACTTTGTCTTTTAAGCTCTAAGTGATTGGGTCTAAACCCAGCTAGGTATCTTCCATTTTCTAAGTTAGCTAAAACATCAATCGCGGGTGCTTTTTCATTATTTCCATAATAAATAAAGTCACCTTCTTTTCTAATATTAATAAAGTTCATTGAAGGATTTGAAAATACTTTTGCAGTAGTTGCATCTTTTGGGTTATGATATACATCAGCTGTTTTACCAAATTGTGTGATTTTACCTTCCCATAAAGTGGCAACATTTCCACCTAATAATAGTGCTTCTTCAGGTTCTGTTGTTGCATAAACAAATATTGCCCCTGATTCTTCAAACATTTTTGGAATTTCTGCTCGTAATTCTTCTCTTAATTTATAATCTAAGTTTGCTAATGGCTCATCAAGTAATACAAGCCCCGAACCCTTTACAAGTGAACGCGCTAGAGCACAACGTTGTTGTTGACCTCCAGATAACTCTTGTGGTTTTCTATCTAACATACCATCTAGTCTCATTAGAGATGCAATTTTTCGCACCTTTTGATCTATCTCATATTCGTCTTTACCCATTATTCGTAAGGGTGCAGCGATATTATCAAAAACACTCATAGATGGGTAGTTTATAAATTGTTGATATACCATAGCAATTTTACGGTCTTGTACTCTCATACCCGTAACGTCTTGACCATCAACTAAAATTCGACCCGTAGTAGGCACATCTAAACCTGCCATAATACGCATCAATGTAGTTTTACCTGCTGATGTTCGACCAAGTAGAACATTCATCGTACCTTTTTTAAGTGTTAAATTAGTATTAAAGATGTGTGTTTGACCATCTACACTTAGTGATACATTTTCAAGTTGTAACGACATATAGTTTTTTCCTCCTTTGTTTTCTTCTTCCAGATTGCATAATCTGGCTTCTTCAAAAAACATAGTTTATATACAACATAGACTTATACATAAATTATGTCTTACATTATAACATTATAATGAGACTCTAATAGTGACGTATAGAATTTTAAACCTAGCTTAAATTAAGAGGCAAATTTCAAATTTATCCACAAAATTCAAAATGAAAGTTACAATATTGTAACATAAATACCTTATTCATGGGCTATTAAAGCAGATGTAAAAATGATTAATTCAATATGAATGTAAGATTTTATGTAAATAACTTATAGAATAATACTATAATATATAGAGAAATTGTGACATTTTAGGTAAAATATTTTTGGCTTAATCTAACTTTTATTATTATAACATTATAATGTGAGTAAATAACATTATAACCTTATGATGTGAATACAAAAAAAGGAAATAACTTATGAAAGACAGTACATATGACATAGTTATTATAGGTGGGGGAGCAACTGGAAGTGGAATTGCTATTGATGCTGCTTCAAGGGGATTTAAAACTCTTTTACTTGAAAAGAATGATTTTGCTGAAGGAACCAGTTCAAGAAGTACAAAATTGGTTCATGGTGGGGTTCGATATTTAGAAGCTGCTGTGAAAGGTTTAGATAAAGATCAATTCAATCTGGTTAAAGAGGGTTTAAAAGAGCGTTCACGACTATTAAAAAATGCAGCACATTTATGTTCGAGATTAACACTTGTTACTCCTATATATAAGTGGTGGGAACTTCCTTATATGTTTGTTGGTTTGAGTCTATATGATTTTGTATCAGGGAAACGTGGTTTGGGGCGAAGTTCAATTGTTTCAAAAAACACTATGTTCAGCAATTTCCCAAGTATAAAAAAAGAGGGTCTTGTTGGAGGTGTTAAATATTATGATGGTAGTTTTAACGATGCCAGATTAAATATTTCTTTATTACAAACAGCTCAAAAATATGGAGCAGAGTGTAAAAACTATCATGAAGTAGAAGGCTTTATATATAAAAATGAAAAAATTTCAGGTTTACGTGTAAAAAATAGAATAAACAATGAAGTAGAAACGGTTAATAGTCCTATTGTTATTAATGCAACGGGCGCATTTTCAGATCAAATTAGATTTCTAGACGATAAAGATGCAAAAAAGATGTTGGATTTAAGTTCTGGTATACATATAGTATTGGATAAAAAATATCTTCCTTCAGATGAAGGTTTGATGATTCCTAAAACTGAAGATGGTAGAGTTTTATTTATTTTACCTTGGATGGGAAAATGTTTAGTGGGAACTACTGATGAAAACACAAGCTTAAGTGAACATCCAAAAGTTGAAGAAAAAGATGTTGAATATATCTTAAAACACTTAGAAATCTACTTTGATTTAAAAATACAAAAAGATGAAATTTTATCTTCATGGTGTGGAATTAGACCCTTAGTCGCACCCGATAGTAACGCATCTACCTCAAGTATCGTAAGAGACCATGTAATAAGCAGTTCAAATTCTGGACTTGTTAGTATCATTGGTGGGAAGTGGACTACTTATAGAAAAATGGCAGAAGAAACAGTAGATTACGTAATTTCAAAATATGATTTAGAACAAAAACAATGTAAAACCAAAAAGTTAAAATTAGTTGGTAGTGAACAATTAGATAAAAGTCAAAAAATTGATAATCTAAGTGAAGAGGTAAATAAACACCTAACTAGCATGTATGGGGATAAAGCAGTAGAAGTTTACAAATCCAGTAAAGATATTGAACTTTTACATGAAGATTATTCATATACAAATGCGGAAGTAATTTATTGTATTAAAAATGAATTTGTAGAAAAACCTTTGGATTTCTTAGTTCGACGTAGCTCTTTGGGCTTGATTGATATTAAAGCAGCAAAAGATATGTTAGAGAGTGTTCTCTCAATTATGAAAGTTGAATTAAATTGGGATGAATCTACAGTGGATTCGCGTAGAGATGAAGCCCAAGTTCTATTAAATAGCGCAATATAAAGGCATAAAATGAAAAGAGTAGCTGTTATTGGTGAGTGTATGGTTGAATATCAAAACAAAAAGAATTTGTATAAACAAACTTTTGGTGGAGATACATTTAACTGCAGTGTTTATTTAAGAAAAGTATTTAAACAGTGTCACGTAGAGTATATAACAGTTGTAGGTGAAGATGATATTTCAAAAAAAATGATTAGCTTTATGCACCAACATAATATTAAAACGTCTTATATTGATAAAATCAAAGATAAAAACCCCGGTTTATATATCCTTGATTTTATTAATCAAAATAGGTCAATTTCTTATTGGAGAGGGGACTCAGCTGCGAGAGAATTATTATTAACACGATCCATTAACAGAATAGCCAATGAACTTTTAGAATATGATCTGATATATTTTTCTGCCGTTACTCTTGCGGTTATGAGTGAAGAGGGCAGAAACAATTTATTTAGAATTCTTAAAAAAGCTAGAGCTATGGGTGCCAAGGTTGCCTTTGACCCAAAATATAAAAAGAGTCTATATGACTCCAGTGATGTTGCAAGAAAAATATATGAAAAAGCCATTCACTATTGTGATATATTCTTACCAAAACTTTCAGATGAGACGGCTCTTTGGGGAGAACTGGATACTTATTCTTTAATACAAAAAGCAAAAGAGGCGGGATGTACTGAAATTGTGATTAAATGTGGTAAAGAAGAAGTTGTCTATTATAATGATAACTATACAAAAACGGTTAAATTAAGTAAAACAAAAAATACAGTGGATAAAACAGGAGCAAGTGATGCCTTTAATGGGGTTTATCTTGCCAATCGTTTAAAAAATAATGACATCGAAAAATCAATAAAAAAAGCTAAAAAGATGGTTGATAAAGTAATAATGTGCAAAGGAGCTATACTGCCAAAGAAAAAAAAGGCAAACATATAGCTCTTTTATATCAATTCATCATTACAAGGGCAGTATAATCTTATTTTAAGGTTGATTTAAAACTGAATAATGTAGTATGCGTTGTTATTTGTAAGTCTCCTAAATGTGACTTTCCTGGATAACTATTCAACTATTATAAACTCTGATATAAGTATCAAGGGTAAAAGGATTTGATTTTTGTTAAATAAAAACGGTATACCTTTATATATGCAGTTAAAAGAAAGACTGTTCGAGGACATTAAGGCGAACTATAAAGTCAATGATATTATTCCTGCTGAAGGAAAACTAGAAGCGCAATATAAAGTGAGTCGAATAACAGTTCGTAAGGCCATTGAAGAGTTAGAACGAGACAATGTTGTTATTAAAAAACAAGGAAGAGGAACCTTTGTTAAAGAACAGAAAATTCTTTACGATGCAAATTCATTGGGTTCTTTAACTCAAAGACTCTCACAACAAAACCACACATTAACAACCAAATCTATATCATTTGAAATTATAAAAGGTGAACATTTTGTAAAAGACTTATTAAAATGTGATACTTTGTTATGTATCAGAAGAACAAAACTACTTGAAGATGTTCCTTTTGCTATTATGATTAACTACTTTGATTTAGAAACAGTACCCGATATTGACAAGAAATTAAACCTAGAATCATTATACAGTTTCTTAAAAAAAGAATATAACATCGAGTTCCATAATGCAGAAGAGACAGTTGAGGCAAAAGCAGCAACCCCATTAGAAGCACAAAAATTAGATATTGAGGTTAATTCACCTCTGTTATCAATGGACAGACTTTCATTTGATAAACACGATAAAGCAATAGAGTATTCAAACGTAATTATTAAAGCAAATATGTATAAACACAAAATTATCCTGTCTAACTAAGAAACAGTTAGACTAAGGATATAAACAGAGACTTATCAAAGACTTCATTTTTTTGAAGTTTAATGATGGAAGTCTTTTCTTCAAAGAGATGATTGGTATTCACATCATCTGCAATACCACACCAAGGTTCAATACAGACAAAAGGTGCACCAACGGGCGCCCAAAAAGCCAAATATTCAAATCCATCAAATGATACTTTCACACTTTTTTTATTCATTGTATTATTCAAACTAACATTCTTGGAATTTAAGTTTTTAAAAATCAGAGCATCTTTTGAAAATATATTTTCTTCTAAGTGTAAAGTATTAGAGTCGAGTCTAAAATTTTTCACATCACATATACAACCATACTCAAGGTTCAATCCAATGGCATCTTGAGTCTCAACTTTATCAAATGAAAAAAATGAATCATCAATAGGTGCTTTTAGTAAAAAAGCAGGATGCGCGCCTAGTGAAAATAGTATTTCTTCATCACTTTTTACTCCGTAGTTTATGGATAAACCCTCTTTTTCCAGTGTATAAGTTAATGTTAATTCAAAAGAGAATGGATAATGTTTTAGTGTTTGTTCATTATCTTTTAAAATAAAAGATAAACAAGTATTGGTTTCTGTTTTTAATTCAAACTCCAGATGGCGTGCAAGACCATGTATAGGCAGGGTGTAGTTTTTATTTTTGTAAATATAATTATTGTTTTTTAGTTTTCCAACATTGGGAAATAATACAGGAGAGCTTCTGTGCCAATATTTTGAGTCTCCTAAATATAAGTACTCTTCATCATTTAAGGAAAAACTTTTTAGTTCAGCACCTAGGGAATCAACTTTAATTGCGTATTTTTTGTTTTTAAGTTCATATGTCATTAATGTATTACCTCAAAAGATAATACAAGAACAATCTTGCATTATCTTGAATTATCTATTTATTAGTGTGAGTCTCTTGCAAACCATTTAGTGTCAAGAATTTTTTCATAAGGTTGCGAAAGTCTGAGACATGCACCATCAGCTAAACCATCTACAAATTTTCTGTAAATTTCTTGCCATGGAGTATCATTGTGCAAGGCAGGAAGTTTTAGTTCCTTTTTTCTTTGTGCAAACTCCTCATCATCAATCAACATTTGAACTTCTCTTTTAGTCAGATTGATTTCGATTTTATCTCCTGTTTGTAAAATAGCCAAAGCCCCACCAACCAAACTTTCAGGAGTCGCATTTAAAATAGATGCACTGGCACTGGTACCACTTTGTCGCCCATCACCAAGAGTTGGGAGAGCTGTAATACCTTCTTTAACCAGTTTATCAGGGGGCAGCATATTTACAACTTCTCCTGAGCCTGGAAAACCAACAGGACCACAGTTTCTCATAAACAAAATAGAGTGTTTATCAATATTGAGTGACTCATCATTTATTCTTTCATGATAATCTTCAGGACCTTCAAAGACAACGGCCTTTCCTTTAATTACACCATCATGGATAAAATCACTTAAAAACTTATCATCAATTACAGATGTTTTCATAATAGCTGAATCAAATAAATTCCCACTCATAACCAAAAATCCTGCATTTTCTAAGAGAGGTTGGTCATAGGTTTTAATGACTTCTGGGTTTAATATCTTAGAGTTTTTATAGTTTTCTTTGGTGGTTTTTTCACTCACTGTCAAAGTATTTAAGTGAATTTTATTTTGAGCAATAAGTTCACTCATAATTGCCCCAATTCCACCCGCACGATGAAAATCTTCACTCAGATACTTTCCTGCTGGTTGACAGTTCAATAAGAGAGGAATCTCATATCCATACTCTTGCCAATCATCAAGTGTAATACTAATACCTAAGTTTTTTGCAATGGCATTAATATGAATAGGAGCATTGGTTGAAGCTCCCATCGCTGAACAAACAGTAATGGCATTAATAAACGATTCTTTTGTCATAATATCTGAGGGTTTAACATCATTGTTAACCAGTGAGACAATTTGACTACCTGTTTCATAGGCATTTTGACCACGCTCCCTATAGGGTGCTGGAATAGTGGAACTACCTGGAAGACTCATTCCTAAGACTTCACTGAGGCAATTCATACTAGAGGCTGTTCCAATGGTATTGCAGTATCCAACACTAGGAGCAGAAGCTGCTGCTATGTCCATAAACTCATCATAGCCAATGTCACCTGCAGCATAGAGTTTTCGAGCTTCCCAAATTGCTGTTCCTGAACCACATAATTCTCCATTATAATAACCATTTAACATAGGTCCCACTGAAAACGTAATGGATGGAATATTTAACGTACCCGCTGCCATTAATGCAGCAGGTGTTGTTTTATCACAACCAATAGTGAAAATGACTCCATCAATTGGGTATCCATAGATGGTTTCAACCATAGATAAGTAAGATAGGTTTCTATCTAAGGCAGCTGTTGGTCGTTTTCCTGTTTCTTGAATAGGGTGGGTTGGAAATTCCATAGGAATTCCACCTGCATCTCTGATTCCATCTTTTAATCTACTTGCAAGTTCTAAGTGATGTCTGTTACAAGGAGAAATATCACTACCTGTTTGAGCAATACCAATAATAGGACGGCCTGATTGTAACTCTTTTCTTGAAATTCCATAATTTAAATATCTCTCAAGATACAAGGCAGTCATTCCTGGATCATTTTTGTTATCAAACCAAGCTTGGCTTCTGTATTTAAATAGTTTTCGATTTTTATCCATTTTCTTCCCTTATTAACTTGTTAAATCGTATTCAATTGTCTAAAAAGATTGGGCTGCTGACCTTTTATTTGTGTATTTAAACTAAAGGTATACCCACTTAAAGGTGCCTCTTTTAACTCTTCATCGCTTAATCCAAAAGATGCCGTTGTAATAAAAAGAGTTGATAAATCAGCTCCCCCAAAATTACAAGATGTCACTTTTGGTACGGGTAAGTCATATATGGAGTCAACAGAACCATCGGGTTTATACCGCGTGACTTTCCATCCATACCAATGTGCACTCCAGATGCAATCTTCATCATCCACACATAAACCATCTGGGTAACCATCTTTTTCGTCAATTTTCGCAAATATCTTTTTATTGGATAATTTACCCGTTTTTAATTCATAGTCATAGACATATATTATACGTCTGGGACTGTCTGTTAAATAAAATTTTGTTGAGTTTTTATTCCATCCCAAACCATTTGAGATAAAAAGGTCACTCTCTTTTTTACTTGTAGCTGAACCTTCCAAACAATATAAAGAGCCAGTTACTTCTTCTTCATTATTGTCCATCGTTCCTGCAAAATATCTTCCATATTTATCACATTTTCCATCATTAAACCGGTTATTAGGCAGGTTTGATTCGGGGTTATTTATCATTGTTGAGTTTGTCTTATTTAAGTCTAGGTATTCATAACCATCATTGGTTGTCGCAATTAATTTATTATCATTAGTAAATGCAAAAGAACCAATGGCTTTATCAAACTGATAGGCATTGGTTTCCTTTGACTTTAAATTATATTTGTATATTTTTTTGTCTTTAATATCTGTCCAATATAATGAGTTTTCCAACTCATTATATAAAGGACCCTCACCCAAGATTGACTTTGAGTTTTGGATATGACTTAACTTATCCATTGATCTTATTTCTTCCAATTACGGGATACTGCTCTACTTCATAAATTGAACCAGATACGGGAATTGAATAATCACTTACCCAAAATGCCACATGCCGTGCTATTTCATCAGGCGCAAGGATAGTTCCTCTAGGAGCAAAAGCTTTGTTGACATTTTTATGCCAGTCTTCACCATTACCCTCTTTTAATTGTGTTGCATGTTCTTTATCTGTATGAGTCCACCCAACATTAATTTGATTTACTCTGATTTGTTTTGTACCCAAATAATCAGCCATATTTCGTGTCATGGTCATTAACGCACCTTTTGATGCAGAGTAAACCAATAAATCATCTTGTCCACAATAGGCATTAATAGAACCCACATTAACAATAGAACCTTTAATATTGTTGTCTAAAAAAGTTTTCACAACAGCTTTACATAAAAACAGAGGTGCTTTAAAATTGACATTCATGATATATTCATAAGTCTCTTCATCAATATTAGTTATATTATTTCTTGGGAATACTCCCGCATTATTTACCAAAGAATCTATTCTTCCAAAGCTTTTAATGGTCTGAGTAATAATGTTTTCTAACTCACCAAACTTAGATAAATCTGCACTTACACAAGCAGTATTTTCTCCCAATTCCAAGACCAACTGCTTTGCTTTAGAAATCGAATTTGGTGATGCATGAATCATCACTTTCGCACCAAGTTTTAATGATTCTTTTACAATTTCAAGTCCAATTCCAGCTGTGGCACCCGTTACTATTACTACTTTGTTTTCTAATGTCATTTCTAACTTCCCTCCGAACTAATTATCTAATTCTATTTTCAGTTTCTTTATCAAAAAAGATTATCTTTTTTGCCCAGACTTTTAAAGTGATATTTTCACCATCATCTTTAGCTCCACTTGGAGATACTCTGGCAATTACATCTGTATCATTTAAAGTAATGTATAAAAATACATCTGAACCAGTTAATTCTTGAATGTTAATTTTTGCGTCTAATTCTTGCAGTTCATTGGAAACAGAAGCATCTCTGAATCCATTTTGAATGTGCTCAGGTCGAAGTCCCGCAATAACAGTTTTGCCCACATACTGATCTAACTCTGTAAATTCACCATCAAGTTGTATGGTATTAATCACATCACTTTCATTTTTAAAATCAACACAAAAATTTCCATTTTCTTTTTTGATTACAACATCAATAAAGTTCATAGAAGGGGAACCTATGAAACCTGCTGTAAATAAGTTACATGGGTTTTCATATACGTTTGAAGGTGAATCAAACTGTTGTATTCTTCCTTTATTCATAATAGCAATTTTATCTGCTAAAGTCATGGCTTCTACTTGATCATGGGTTACATAAACAATAGTTTTTTTAACTCTCTTATGCAGTTTCTTAATCTCTGCTCTCATTTTTACACGAAGTTCAGCATCAAGATTTGATAAAGGTTCATCAAACAGATACATATCAGGTTCTCTTGAAATTGATCGAGCAATGGCAACTCTTTGTCTCTGACCACCTGAAAGTTGACCTGGTTTTCTATCAAGAAGTGCTTCCATATGAAGTATTTCTACTGCACTTTGAACTCTTTGTTCAATTTCTTCTTTTGAGTATTTACTGATTTTTAAACCAAATTCAATATTTTCTCTTACTGTCATATTTGGATATAAAGCGTATGATTGAAATACCATCGCCAAACCTCTGTCTTTTGGTGATGCATGTGTAATATCATTTTCACCTAAAGTTATGCTTCCTTTGTTGATTTCTTCAAGTCCCGCGATGGTACTTAGTAATGTAGATTTACCACATCCACTAGGACCTACGAGAACTAAAAATTCTCCGGCATCTAAATCGACATTAATACCTTTTAAAACTTCAGTGTCATCATAACTTTTATATAAGTCTTTAATTTTTAGTGATTTCATTTTTTCCTCTTTTATTTAACGGCACCAGCCATTAATCCTTTTACAAAATATTTACCTGAAATAATATAGGCTATTAACGTAGGAGCAACTGCAATTAGCGCTGCTGCCATATCTACATTGTATTTTTTAACAGTTGATGTTGAGTTAACCAAATTGTTTAAAGCAACAGTGACTGGTTGTGTATCCGCATCTGAAAAAGTAATTCCAAATAAGAATTCATTCCAAATCTGTGTCATTTGCCAAATAATACACACCATAAATATAGGTAAACTAACGGGTAACAAGATTTTATAAAAAATTCTAAAAAAACCTGCTCCATCAATTTTTGCCGCATTTATCAACTCAGTTGGTATAGATACATAAAAGTTTCTAAAAAACAAAGTGGTAAAAGCTGTTCCATAAATAACATGTACAAAAATTAACCCAATTACACTACCTGAGATTCCCATCATTCCAATTGTTTGTGACATTGGAAGAAGTACAACTTGAAAAGGAATAAAACAACCAAATAAAAGCAGCGAGAAAAAAACTTCACTTCCTTTAAATTTCCACTTTGAAAATACATAACCATTTAATGCACCAATAATACAAGAGATTAGTACTGCTGGTACTGTAATTAAAATAGAGTTAATGAAATAAGGTTTAATTCCTTCAGCTGATGGCCCAATTCTAGCTTCTCCCCATGCTTCAATCCATGGTTGAAAAGTGATAGTTTCAGGTAAAGCCAGTAGGTTACCATTTTTAATTTCATCAATGTCTTTTAATGATGTAATAACCATTACAAATATTGGTAATAAAAAATATACGGCACATACAAATAATAGAATATAAATAAGTACTCTTGATAATTGACTTACAATTTTTTCGCTAGCTGATCCAATCATGAGTTTTTCCTTAATTCTCTGTATAAATATGGCACAACAAAAATCATTACAAAAAATAACATTATCATTGCACT
>Ga0209707_1001240_pt1 | contig 14671 bp, 10 predicted proteins | sample EN4Hudsemesocosm_FD_184630 | JGI IMG/M metagenome (GOLD analysis project Ga0209707, IMG submission 184630) | Methane-oxidizing microbial communities from mesocosms in the Hudson Canyon - EN4B Hudson Canyon (SPAdes) (version 2) | ecosystem: Environmental > Aquatic > Marine > Cold seeps | place... | reverse complement strand
CACGAGTACGCTCACCAACACCAGCAAATACAGAGAAACCACTGTGCTCAATCGCAATATTACGAATAAGCTCCATCATGTTTACTGTTTTACCAACACCAGCACCACCAAATAAACCGACTTTACCACCCTTTGCGAATGGACAAACCAAGTCAATAACTTTGATACCTGTTTCTAACAATTCATTAGCAGGTGCTTGCTCTTCGTATGAAGGTGCATCGCGGTGAATAACCCACTTTTCGTCTTCGCCAATTGGGCCTTTCTCGTCAATCGGCTCACCTAGAACGTCCATGATGCGTCCTAAAGTTTTTTGTCCAACCGGTACTTTAATAGCGTCGCCTGAATTGCTGACTTCTAACCCACGGCTTGCACCATCAGTTGTACCCATTGCAATTGTACGAACAATGCCATCACCTAATTGTTGTTGAACTTCCAGCACTAAGCCACTACTTTCAACATTTAACGCATCATATATCTTCGGCAAATCTTCGCGTGGAAATTCCACATCAACGACCGCTCCAATAATCTGAACGATTTTACCATTACTCATTTTCGTCCTCTCTAAATCTAAAATTTGCGTAGCTATCGGCTGTTACTACACAGCGGCAGCACCTGCAACAATCTCTGAAATCTCTTGCGTAATAGCTGCTTGTCTAGCCTTGTTATAAACAAGTTGCAGTTCATCAATAATATTACCAGCATTATCAGAAGCACTTTTCATCGCAACCATTCTAGCTGACTGCTCACAAGCATTATTCTCAACTAAACCCTGGTAAACAATAGACTCAATATAACGAGTCAACAAAGTATCCAATACTTCTTTTGCATCAGGTTCATATAAATAATCCCAATGCTTATTACCAAAGTGGTCTTCAGAATCATCTTCCAATTCAACAGCAACAACAGGTAGTAACTTTTCAACCGTTGGCTTCTGAGTCATGGTATTAACAAATTCATTGCTAACAACATACAACTCATCAACTGAGCCATCAATAAAGGCATCCAGCATCACTTTAATAATACCTACGATATCATTAAGGTGTGGCTTATCCCCTAGCTTGCCTATTTGTGCTACAAGATTTGCATTAATAGCAGAAAAAAAGCTACTTCCCTTAGTTCCAATGGTACAAACATCAACTTCAATCTTATCTTTTTCCCATGCAGCCAGGTCTTTTAGTACGGTTCTGAATAAATTAGAATTCAGACCGCCACATAAGCCACGATCAGATGTTATAACAATAACACCCACTCGCTTAACTTCACGCTCGATTAAAAAAGGATGCTTATACTCTGGATTAGCATGAGCCAGATGTCTTATGATCTGGCTTATCTTTTTAGAGTAAGGACGCGTTGCCTGCATTCTGTCTTTTGTTTTACGCATTTTACTCGCAGCAACCATTTCCATTGCCCGAGTGATCTTTTGAGTATTTTTGATACTCGAGATCTGTGTACGTATTTCTTTACCAACAGCCATAAGAAGCCCCTTACCAGCTACTTGTTTTAATGAAAGTTTCTATTGCAGCCTGAATGCCTTTCTTGATTTCATCGCTATAATCGCCTGTATCATTGATTTTTTGCATCAAATCAGCTTCTTCAGACTTCATATAGGATTGCAGAGCGGCTTCAAAATCACGTACTTTAGAAACTTCTAAGTCATCAAGAAAACCTGCGTTCGCTGCGTGTAATGAAACACCCATTTCAGCAACAGACATCGGTGAATACTGATCTTGTTTCATTAACTCAGTTACACGTTGTCCACGTTCAATTTGCTTACGAGTACTTTCATCTAAATCAGATGCGAACTGAGCAAATGCCGCTAACTCACGATATTGAGCCAAATCAAGACGAATACCACCACCAAGTTTCTTGATTATCTTGGTTTGAGCCGCACCACCTACACGTGATACAGATAAACCAGCATTAACCGCAGGACGAATACCCGAGTTAAATAAATCAGATTCAAGGAAGATTTGTCCATCAGTAATCGAAATTACGTTAGTGGGTACGAAAGCTGATACGTCACCACCTTGCGTTTCAATTATTGGTAATGCAGTTAAAGAACCTGTTTTACCTTTTACTTTACCGTCAGTTAATTTTTCAACTTCTGCAGCGTTAATTCGAGATGCTCTTTCTAACAAACGTGAGTGAATGTAGAAAACGTCACCTGGATACGCTTCACGACCTGGTGGACGACGAAGTAACAATGACATTTGACGATATGCCCAAGCTTGCTTGGTTAAATCATCATAAATAATTAATGCATCTTCACCTTTATCTCTGAAGAACTCACCCATTGAACAGCCCGTGTAGGGTGCAATGAATTGAAGTGCTGCAGATTCAGAAGCAGAAGCCACAACGATAATTGTGTGAGCTAATGCATCATGCTCTTCTAACTTACGTACGACGTTAGCAATAGATGAACGTTTTTGACCGATCGCAACATAGATACATTTAACGCCAGTACCTTTTTGGTTGATAATCGCATCAATCGCAATCGCTGTTTTACCTGTTTGCCTGTCACCAATGATTAACTCACGCTGACCACGACCAACTGGAATCATTGAATCAATTGATTTCAAACCTAATTGAACAGGCTGATCCACTGATTGTCTGGCAATTACACCTGGTGCAATTTTTTCAACAGGTGAAGTTTCAGTTGCTTCAATAGCACCTTTACCATCGATAGCATTTCCTAGACCATCAACAACACGGCCTAATAATGCTTCACCAACAGGTACTTCTAAAATTTTTCCAGTACACTTTACTGTATCGCCTTCACTGATATGCTGGTATGCACCCAACATAACCACACCGACAGAATCTCTTTCCAGATTAAGCGCCATGCCATAGCTATTGCCAGGAAATTCCAGCATTTCGCCTTGCATCGCTTCAGAAAGGCCGTGTACACGTACGATACCATCAGTCACACTGACTACAGTACCTTCTGTATGAGCTTCGACATTCACGTCGAAATTCTCTATCTTCTTTTTAATCAGATCACTGATTTCAGATGGATTTAATTGCATGTTTTTTTTACACCCTAATTAGAGTTTCTTAGCTAATTGTTGAAGCTGACCTTTAATTGAACCGTCAATTACCGTATCGCCTGCCTTAGCAAGAAACCCACCAATCAGACTTTTGTCGACTGATGTTGTAATATGAACTTTCTTGTCCAACTTTTTTTCCAGTTTAGAAGCGAACTTTTTCTGTTCTTCTTTAGATAAAGCATATGCACTCATGACATCAACATCGACATAACCTTCATGCTCAGCTTTATAAGACTCATAAAGCTCAGAAATTTGCGGCGTCAATATTATTCTGTCATTTTGAACCAAAAGCTTAACAAGGTTTACACCTTCTTCTTTTAATTGATCCTGACAAATATCTAATAACAGTTCAGTCAATTGTTGCTGACTCACTTTTGGGTTAGCTATAGTTACAGACATTTCCTGATCTTGTATCACTACAGACAGGAAAGCCAGCATTTCAGACCATTCAGCGGCTGAATTGCTTTCTAACGCCCTTTTAAAAACTGCTTCTGCATAAGGTCTAGCCAGTGTTGATAATTCACTCATTGTATTTACCCTAACTGATTAGAGACTTTGCTAACAATATCTTTATGCTTGGCTTTATCAACTTCTTCTTGCAAAATTTGTTCTGCCGCTTTAAATGCCAATGAAGACACTTCTTTACGTAAACTTTCTCTTGCTTGCTGAATTTCTTGCTCGATTTGTGCTTTGGCTGAAGCAATCATTTTTTCACCTTCCAATTTGGCGATATCTTTTGATTCTTCAACAACATCATTAGCACGTTTCTGAGCAAGTGCAATTATATTTGCAGACTCGGCTTTAGCTTCTTTAAGATATTCAATTGCTTTTTTCTCAGCTAATTTGACATCTTCCTGCCCTTTTTCTGCAGCAGCAAGACCCTCAGCAATTTTCTTCTTACGCTCTTCCAGGGCTTCAATTAGCGGTGGCCACACATACTGCATGGTAAACCATACTAGCAGTGTAAATGTGATCATTTGACCGATCAGAGTAGCATTGATACTCACGATTCGTTCCCCTTATTGCTATGAAAAAAAGTAAAAATTAACCAGCTGCTGAAGTGACTGCAGATAGGAATGGGTTAGCGAATGTGAAGAATAACGCCATACCAACACCGATCATAGTTACCGCATCCAATAGACCCGCAACAATGAACATTTTTACTTGTAACATTGGAACCAATTCTGGTTGACGTGCAGCACCTTCAAGAAATTTACCACCTAACAAACCAAAACCAATCGCTGTACCAACAGCACCCATACCAAGAATAAGACCAACCGCAATGGCTGTTAAACCTTGTACATCTGCAATTAACGCTGCAAGTTCCATAATACCTCCGAAAGTATTGTTATATTTAAAGTTAAAAAAGAATTAATGATCTTCGTGCGCCATACTTAAATAAACAATGGTCAACACCATGAATATAAAAGCTTGAAGCACGATAATTAAGATATGAAATATTGCCCATGGAAAACTTAGCAAGGGTTGTAAAAATGCTGGTAACAGGGCAATAAGTATAAAGATAAGCTCACCGGCATAAAGGTTGCCGAAAAGTCTAAGTGCTAAAGAAATTGGTTTTGCAATCTCTTCAACCACTTTTAACAATAAGTTAAAAGGCATCATCCACGGACCAAAAGGTGTACAGGTTAATTCTTTGGCAAAACCAAAAACACCTTTAATCTTGATGCTGTAAAAAATAATGAGGATAAAAACACTGATTGAAAGTGCAAAAGTGGCATTTAAATCAGTACTAGGCACAACTCTCAAATACTCAATGCCCATCAATGAACTAATCAATGACAATAAATCTACAGGCAATAAATCCATCATATTCCAAAGAAATACCCAGCAGAAAATAGTCAGACCCAAAGGCGCAATTAATTTACTTTGACCATGAAAGGTATCTTTAACCTGCTGATCAACAAACTCAACCATCATTTCAGCAAAGTTTTGAGCAAGTCCGGGCACACCTGTTGTCACTTTTTCAGCAACAGATTTAAAAAACCAAATAAATAGGCCACCTAATACCGCTGAAAAAAACAGCGTATCTAAATGTAAGGTCCAAAAACCTTCGCCCACCGACAGTGGTGTTAAATGGTGAACAATATACCCTGTAGTACCGCCTTCGCTAGCCATCTTTTCTCACACTCTTATATTCAAAATCCCGCGCAAAAATAATAAGCGCAAGCCAAAAAACTGATAATACTGCTACAAAACAGACCATTAAAGGAAAAAACTGCACCCCTGGCACCTGAAACGCTACAGCAAATAACGCGCATGTCATCAAGACTTTTCTTGATTCGCCACTATAAAAGGACTGTACAATTTTTTTTGCACTCTTTCCCTTAGATAATGATATTCGATAAGCAAAATACAAATTCGGTAAAAAAGCGGTTAATCCACCAACAATTGCGGATATAGCCATACTTTCTGAACCGACGACTAAAAAAACCATACTCACACTGACAGCAATTGAAGCCTGCATAATCAGCACTTTAGTTATAGTTGAATAGCCAGATTTCTCTGTCATTACTTAACCTATAGAAAACAACCGAAAATTATAGCTTTTTGTCAACATTAAATCAAGTTACAAACCACATCAAACAGACAAGCCTTATATAAATAATCTATCAAATGTTCACTCACTCATAGAAATGATAAACTGCTAACAACCATCAAAAACACCCTTTCTGACTTTTTTAATACACCAAAGCCTTATGCCTCAAAACTCGCTTCGCGTACTTTTTTTTCTTTGCTGCACGATGACTTTCTCAACTTCTTTTTCTGACGACACGGCTTATAGAGTTTTGTATCCAGCAAAACTTCAACAGCAACTGTCCACAGCATTAAATGCCAAAGGTTCTAATTATAAAGCTAGAACGCGGCATATTATTGCTAACCAGCCTATTTACACCAACCGTCTCATTTTTGCTGATTCCCCTTACTTACTCCAGCACGCACACAACCCTGTCAATTGGTATTCCTGGGGTGACGAGGCTTTTGCTACAGCAAAACGCGAAAAGAAACCTATTTTCCTTTCTATTGGCTATGCCACCTGCCATTGGTGTCACGTTATGGAAGAAGAGAGTTTCGAAAACATTGAGGTTGCCAAAATACTCAACCAACATTTTATTTCTATTAAAGTAGACAGAGAACAGCACCCTGATATTGACGCCACATACATGACTGCCGTCACCTTGTTAACTGGACGTGGAGGCTGGCCTATGTCTTCGTTTATCACTGCCGAAGGCAAGCCTTTTTTTGGCGGCACCTATTTCCCCCAATCAGATTTTAAAAACTTATTACTTCAGATTAAATCGGCCTGGGTTACCCGACAGCAATCCATACAGAGCCAGGCAAATCGATTAGCGGATGCCGTTAAAAATGCAACATCATCTCAACACACTGTTACCACCTTAGAACAATCCGCTGTACAAGCTGCAATCAAAAGTATTTTAAGTCGCTTTGACACACAAAATGGTGGATTTAGTCCAGCACCCAAATTTCCCAACGAAACGATTTTATTACTGCTATTACAAGAAGCAGAACGAAATCACGACCCTAAAATAGTCAAGACGATAGAAAAAACCTTATCTGCCATGGCCAGCGGGGGCATTTATGACCAAATAGGCGGCGGCTTTCATCGCTATTCTACTGATTCACTGTGGTTAATCCCTCATTTTGAAAAAATGCTTTATAACCAGGCCTATCTGAGTAGAGTCTACTCCCAAGCCTACCGATTAACCGCAAAACCTTTATATGCTCGCATTGCCAGACAAACGTTAGATTATGTTATTCGTGATATGAGTAACGCAAAGGGCCTGTTTTATTCTGCAACTGATGCTGACAGTGAAGGCGAAGAAGGCACTTTTTTTGTATGGAGCAAAGATGAAATCAGACAACTGCTTCCCCCGAATGATGCACAATTTATCATTCAATTATACGGACTCACCCCAGCGGGTAATTTTGAAGGCAAGAACATATTCTCCTTGTCTCAGTCACTTCAACAATCTGCATATCAACGTGGCGAATCACTCAAAGACTTATTCGATTATCTAGACCCATTACTCGATAGCTTAAGAGTTCATAGAAATAAGCGCATTCCCCCGCTTACTGATAATAAAGTCATCGTTTCCTGGAACGCCATGCTTATTACCGCACTAGCCGAAGCCAGTGATATTTTAAACGAACCAAAATACCTCAATGCCGCCAAAACAGCTGCTATTTCATTATGGAACTTACAGCGCCCCAAACAACATCTGCTATGGCGAATAAATCTCAACAACAAACCATCCATTATTGCAAAACAAGATGATTACGCTCATTTCGCAGAAGCATTAATAACTTTATACGACCTGACAAACGAAATAGCCTATCTGCAAATGGCAGAAGAACTCACTATTGAAATGACCGAGCAATTTCTGGACACTTCATCAGGCACTCTTGCCATGGGTAAAGATCAACTATTATTTACCCAGCCTAAAGATGCCCATGATGGTGCCTTACCTTCTGGCAATTCAGTTGCCTTACGCATTTTTAACCGCCTATTCATGCGCACAGGAAAAGAGCAGTACCGTGACCATGCAACTCAGCTATTGCAAGCTTTTTCCAGTAACATTCTCCGCCAACCTACAGCGTATACTTATATGCTGAGCCAATTAGATGAATTAAAAAACGGGGAAACAAGCCCTCATCAATATGCCGCCCGTGGAGCCATTAAAGTTGATGCAAAAACTCATAAAACAAAAAACAATATTCATCAATTAAATATTCATTTTAAAATCAAACAGGGCTGGCATATCAATGCCCACATCCCCCTGCAAAAACAACTGATTGCAACGACCATTAGCCCGGTTAACAAACAAATATGGCAATTAACAGACATTAAATATCCGCAACCTGAAAGGGTGAAAACCAATTTCAACAAACAACCGTTGGCACTTTATCAGGGCAACTTTTCGATTTCAGCTAATCTTTCTGCAAAGGCAGGGTTTAAAATTGAACCCGTCAAGATTCATCTTAATTTACAAGCCTGCAACCAAAACAGTTGCTTAGCACCTGAATTAATCACCTTATATCTTAATCCAGCACAGGAAGTCTGATGCAGAAGTATATCTCCCTCATTGCCATCGCCATAGCTAGCTATTCCTTTGCCAATGCCAACGAAGCAATCAGCCCTGAACCGGAACAAACCCTGACTTTTCGCTTTGACAAAGTCCCATCAAAACAATCAAATATTCAGTTCAATAACCAGATTATTGAAGATCAAGTTCATAATTTATTTAACTTTTCATACATCTATAATGGTGCTGGCGTTGCTGTTGGTGACATAAATAACGACGGCCTAGCCGATATTTATTTTACTGGAAATCAGGTAAGCAATCGACTGTATTTAAATGAAGGTGACTTCAGTTTTCGCGATATAACCCAAAGCGCCTTTACTGATAAAGATAGCGGTTGGAAAAACGGCGTGACCATGGTCGATATCAACAACGATGGTTTATTAGACATTTACGTTTGCAGGTCAGGGCTCTATCAAAATACGACAGACAGGGAAAACAAACTTTATATCAACCAGGGAGACCTAAGCTTTACCGAAGAAGCCAAAAAATACGGCTTAAATGATACAGGCTTTTCAATCCAGGCCTATTTCTTTGACTATGACCGAGACAATGATCTGGACCTGTTCTTAATCAACCACCGCTATGACTTTGAAAATAACAACCTGGTCACTCCAAGAGATAAAATCCAATATGATGAGTTTAGCTCAGACCAGCTATATCAAAATAATGGCAACAACACATTCACCCGAGTGACACAAAAGTCTGGCATCCTGAATTATGCCTGGGGACTTAGCGCGGTTATTAATGATTTTAATAACGATGGCTGGGATGATATTTATGTCGCCAATGATTATGTAGAACCTGACAATTTATTTATCAATAATAAAGATGGCACTTTTACCGAAAGCATTGCCCAACACATGATGCACACTTCCTACTACAGTATGGGATCTGATCTTGCCGATATAAACAATGATGGCCTGCAAGACCTAATCGTACTGGATATGGTGCCTGAAGATCATATTCGTTCTAAACGATTAATGGCACCGATGAGTACTGAAAACTTCTGGCGCCTAATCGACAGCGGATTGCATTACCAGTATATGTTGAATACTTTGCAATTAAATCAGGGACACGGCCTGTTTAGCGAAATCAGTCAATTATCAGGTATTTCCAAAACAGACTGGAGCTGGGCACCATTATTTGCTGATTTTGACAATGATGGCTATTCAGACTTATTTATCACCAACGGTATAAAACGCGATATTACCGATAATGATTTCTTCAGTCGTCTGCGTAAAAAAACCGAAACAGCTAAAAAACCATTAAGTTTCAATGAAATGATTGCAGAAATGCCAACAAGCAAACAACGTAATTATTTATATCATAACCAAAAGAATTTAACTTTCAAGCAAGTCAACGAACAAGGCAACATTACAGAATTAAGCAATTCAAATGGCGCCGCCTATGCTGATTTTGATAACGATGGAGACCTTGATCTAGTCATTAATAATGTTGATGATCCAGCTTTAGTATACAAAAACAGCAGCAAGCTGACTTCTCAACAAAATTTTATCAAAATCAAATTAGCTGGCCCAAAAAATAATAGCCAGGGGATTGGGGCTATCGTTACAGTCAACCTTGGAGAAACAAAACAAGTTAAAAAACTGGCCTTAAGTCGTGGCTATCTTTCATCAGTAGAACCGACACTACACTTTGGCATAGCCGACAAAAAACTAATTAATAAAATCTCAGTTCAATGGACTGATGGACAAATAAGCGAATTTGAAAAAGCCAAAGCCAATTCAACGCTAACCATCAAATATGCCAATTTTGTCACTCAACAAACACCGGCGACAATCACAGCCACTTTATTTAAAGATATCAGTGCAAACTCGGGGATTAATTTTCTACATAAAGAAAACAACTACAATGACTTCAGAAAAGAAGTATTACTTCCCCACAAGCAATCAGAACACGGCCCCTACCTTTCTGTAGGTGATGTTAATGGTGACCAGCTTGATGATTTTTTTGTCGGTGGCTCAATGGGCTATTCTGGTAAATTATATACACAGACCCAAGAACAAAAATTTATTGAAAACGCCTCTCAACCTTGGGCGGAGCAAGCTTCATCCGAAGACTTAGGCTCGCTGTTTTTTGATTTTGATAATGATGGCGACCTCGATTTATATGTTTCCAGCGGAGGTAATGAACTGGAAGCTAATAACCCAAGCTATCGAGACCGACTTTATATTAATGATGGCCAAGGTAAGTTTTCTATAACTGAAGGTATATTACCTGATTTTATTAGTAGTGGATTACGTGTTGTTGCTGCTGACTATGACAGTGATGGCGATATTGACCTGTTTATCCCTGGCAGAGGTGTTCCCGGGCTCTACCCGACCACACCTTCCAGCTATTTACTGGAAAACAGGCAAGGCCGATTTATTGATATTACAGACACAGTTGCCCCAGCACTAAAAAAAGCAGGCATGATTACGGATGCTCAATTTGTTGACTATGACAATGATGGCGATCTCGACTTAATTGCAATTGGTGAATGGATGCCAATCACACTGTTTGAAAACCATCAAAATCATTTTGTAAACGTGACTCAACAAAATGGCTTAGCAAACAGCTCTGGCTGGTGGTTTAAACTGGCTCAAGGCGACTTTGATCATGATGGTGATATTGATTTCGTGATAGGCAATCTAGGAAAAAATAATAAATATCATCCCAGCCCATTCAAACCGCTCACTGTCTATGCCAATGATTTTGACCAAAATGGTAGTCTGGATATTATTTTAGCCTCCAGGAAAAACAATAAGAACCTGCCTATTCGTGGCCGCCAATGCTCTGCTGAACAGATGCCGAATTTAAACTCAAAGTTCCCAACCTTTCAATCATTCGCCGAAGCCGATATGAATACAATTTATCCCATTGATAAATTAACAAGTGCCCAAACCCTAAAGGCAGAAACATTCAATAGCTCAATTCTTATAAACAATGGAAAAAATGGTTTTACAATTAGAGAGCTACCCATGGCGGCTCAACTCTCTCCAATAACGGGACTGTTAATAAAAGATTTCAATCAAGATAGTCACCTAGATATTCTTTTTACAGGCAATTTTTACGGAACTGAAGTTGAAACCGTACGTTACGACGCTGGAATAGGCGGATTATTACTAGGTGATGGAAAACTTGGTTTTAAATCAATCTCTCCACAACAGAGTGGTTTTTTAACCACACAAAATACACGGGACTTGCAACCCATTCAATTAAACGGAGCAAACAAGGTCTCTGCTTTAGTCTCTAATAATCAAGGAAACCTTCAACTATTCCAATTATTACAACAATAAGACAAAAAACTTAAAATCGAGGGTTTACTTATATTAAAGATAAACCCTTGTCATGATTAAACCTTAAGTTAGACGATATTCTATACTGCCAATAAAACCATACATATATCATTGTTATAAAACATATTTTTATTTATTAGAGAAGTCTTTATCTTACCTATCGTCCTTATTCAAAACTTTATATCGCTAGCCTTCCTAATAAAGAAACTAATTCAACCTTATAACTAAACTATGTTATATAACACTATATTATAGGTTATTTACCTTCTTTTTTGTCATCCATTAACTACTTGGCTATGTTGCATTATTCCGCCCCCTTTTTAAAAGAAGCTTTTTAATCGTACGACACATCTGCTTGAGTCATTGTTTTACAGCTCTTGCCACCCAAAATCTCATTTTTAATAATAATGATTCTCAATATTGGAACACTCCTTGCATTTGTTTTTGTACAACTTGTTGTTGCACAACCACATAAATTTAAGGCTTTTTATGAATTCAAAAAAACCATTATTATTACTCTGCTTGCTACCCAGCATGTCAGTAGTAGCTGAAGGTGAAAAAGACATCCACCGAGGCGATGATATGATTATCACCACCGGTCACAAATTATTTCCAAATACTACCATTGCCACACCTAGCTTTAATGTATCAAAGGAAGATTTGGAAAAAACTAATATGACCAGTGCTGAAGATGCCATCCGTATGGCTCCCAGCGTACACGTCCGAAGACGTTTTTATGGAGATACTAATGGGGTAACCGCAATTCGCGGCTCCACTAACTTTCAAACCAACCATTTCAACATGTATGTTGATGGTTTGCCATTACATAACCCGGTCCAAACCAAATGGAATGGTGCACCTAAGTGGAATATGATTGCACCTAATGCAATTGACTCCACTACGGTATTTTATGGCCCCTATTCTGCTGAACATAAAGGCTCTTTTGGTGGTACTTTTGATCTAAAAACTCGTTTACCAGAAAAATTTGAAATGAGTATGGAGGCTACTGGAATCATTCAGCCTTCAAGTCAAAATGGTCAAAAAGAAGAAGTTTTAACTGGGCATAAAGAATTTATTTCTGCGGGTAACCGCTTTGGTGACTGGACAATTTTCGGCTTTTATAACCACCTTGAAAATGAAGGTCAACCTCAATCTTTTGCTACAAGCACACCTACTGCTGGAGCAGGGGGGACAGCTGTTAATGGGGCTTTCTCAACCCAAACAATTACTGGCGCTCCTAGCGTTCTTACAGGTGATTTAGGCATTAATGAAAATATAACTGACTTATATGAAGTAAAAGTCAGTTATGATTTTAACCCTGATTTAAGAGGCCTGTTCACTATTGCCTTTGAAGATACAGAACGAAACAGTCAATCCAGAACCTATCTAACAGGTGCTGCTGGAAATCCTTTTTGGGGAAACAACACTGCCGTTAATCAAAATGGACAACAGTTCACTGCCAACCCGGCTTCTTTTGGCGTAGCTACCTTAGGTGGTAGCGAAAATGAAAGAAAAACGATGGCCTATGGCTTCAACCTTTCAGGAAAATTAACTGATTCTTGGGATATTGATACGACTGCCAGCTTTTTTGATGCTTTTAAAGATACTCAATATCAAAATTTTGTTAGCCGTAATGACCCTGCTTTTGCCACTAACAAATCAGGTCGTATTAAAGAAATTGATGTCTGGTGGGTAGATTACAGCCTTAAACTTGCAACACAGGAATTGTTTGGTAGAGATGACCTAGGCTTTATGGCTGGTTATCAATTCAACCACTCATTTTTGGATATTGACCAATATAACTCGTCAGATGTTGAAGCTGGCATCAAAGGTACATTACGTGATGCTGATGGTGGTTCCACAGAAACACACAGTGTCTTTATGCAATCAGACTGGGACTTTATTGAAAACTGGAACATCATGGCGGGACTTCGCTATGACCACTGGTCTACTTCAAGAGGCCATATTAATGACCAAAATGGAACAGGTAGTTTAGATGATCGAGATGCAGGCAGAATTTCACCAAAAGCTTCCTTAAGCTTTACTCCAACCGATGATGTAACTTTACGCTACTCTTTCAGTAAGGCCTATCGTTTTGCAGTCGCTGAAGAATTATTCGACAGTTCCAGTAATACTAGTGCTGTTAATATTTCTGACCCAACTCTAGCGCCTGAATCTGGTTATTTTCATGACTTTAAAGTCCAGTACGAGCTTGATCAGGGCTATACCAGTATTTCATTGTTTTACAATACAATTGAAAACGAAATCATGAATACTCAAACACTACAATTAAATGGCTCAACAAGAAACCGGACTCGTGGAATAGATAAAACTGAAACGATTGGTGTTGAATTTGTTTACCAGCAAGATTACATTATGGGACTTCCTGTTGGGCTAAATGTAAACGGCACCTGGTTAAATAAAGAAATTAAGGAAGATTCAAATAGCCCTGATCTTGTTGATAAAGAATGGGTAAGAATTCCACAATGGAGAGCAAACAGCACATTAACTTATCATACAACAGAGCAATGGGATAATAGTGTAGCGATGCAATTCCGTAGCAAACAAACCACTAACCCTGACAACTCTGATTCCATTAGTAATGTATACGGCGCGTCAGATGAATACCTTTTAGTCAACTTCAAATCTGCTTATAAAGTGGATGTTGGCAATGATATGACAGCTAAATTCTCTGTTGGTGTAGACAATATTCTTAATGAAAAATATTATGACTTCCACCCATACCCACAAAGAACTTATTTTGCAAGTATCGGTCTAGATATATAATCTACTCTAAGATTATTTAATCTTATAAAGCTCCCTTGCTCTTGCAAGGGGGCTTTTTTCATTTAAAGCAATAACAAAAAAATGGCTTTCGTGATGAACAAACAACTTTTTTATATTCCTGTTTTATTTCTTATCAACGCATGTTCGGTTTCGCCTGATACTGAAATTTCTGCCTCGCAACATGCCAAATCTGCGCCAGCAAAACAACAGACACATCGTCATAAAAAATCTACTGAAGGGGTGATTAGTGTCGATATTGTTAGCCAAAATGACCAGCTTCATTTACTAACTGGAAAACTACAACAAGATAAAAAAACACTTTGGTATCAATTCAGTAAAGATGGCGGAAAAAGCTGGACTGCTGAAAGTAAAATTTTAAACGCTGATAACCTAGCAATAAAAATGACACGGGGTA
>Ga0209707_1001235_pt1 | contig 14683 bp, 15 predicted proteins | sample EN4Hudsemesocosm_FD_184630 | JGI IMG/M metagenome (GOLD analysis project Ga0209707, IMG submission 184630) | Methane-oxidizing microbial communities from mesocosms in the Hudson Canyon - EN4B Hudson Canyon (SPAdes) (version 2) | ecosystem: Environmental > Aquatic > Marine > Cold seeps | place... | reverse complement strand
CTTTAGAATATTACGCCATTAAATGTTTAAGCTTTTTCATCGCATTATTTTCAATTTGACGAATACGTTCAGCAGATACTTGGTACTGGCTTGCCAAAGTATGTAGCGTAGATTTACCATCATCATTCAACCAACGCTGGCTAACAATATCTCGGCTACGGTCATCTAATGTCGCTAATGCATTTGCTAATTTTTTCTGCTGATTTTCAGCGAGATTAGATTGCTCTAACTGCAATGAAGGATCAGAGTTTTCAGGGCCTGTTAAATATGCAGCAGGGGAAAAGCTGTGCTCTTCTTCATTAGCGTCTGAAGGTAAATCAAATGAAGCATCAGGTGAAGCAAGACGACGTTCCATTTCCATTACATTATCAGCGGTTACACCTAAATCTTCTGCTACAGCTTCCACTTCTTCTTGATTTAACCAACCAAGACGTTTTTTAGCGCTACGAAGATTAAAGAATAATTTACGTTGTGCCTTAGTTGTAGCAATTTTAACGATGCGCCAGTTACGAATCACATATTCATGAATTTCAGCACGGATCCAATGAACAGCAAATGAGACTAAACGAACACCTTTTTCAGGATCGAAACGTTTAACTGCTTTCATTAAACCAATATTACCTTCTTGTACTAAATCTGCGACAGGTAAACCATAACCGCTATACCCTTTGGCGATACGATTTACAAAACGAAGATGTGACAATACTAGGCGTTGTGCAGCTTCAACATCGCCATTTTTTTGTAAACGAGTAGCAAGGTCATACTCTTCTTCAGCCGTTAATAACGGTGTGTTATGGACGACTTGAGTATATGAACTCAAGTTGTCAATAGGGGCTAAAGCTAAATTGTAGTTGGCTACATCTGTTGCCATATTTGTCGCCTCCTTAATAAGTTATTTCTTCTATAATAACATTAACTAGTAAATTCAAACACTAAGACATGATATTTAGGAGAAAGTTCCTTGTGAAAGCTCACTTTTTATTGGCTTAGAATGAGTAGCGTTTACAAAATAGATGAGATTTAATGTGGTTCAATAGCACTTAGATGGCGGCCAACAGATATCCACGCCCCTAATACGCCTAAGAGTAACCCTATTAAAGGTAAGACAAGCAAAAGGATGGCTGATGACCAATGCAGCGTGAATTGACTGCTATATAGTTTTGCTAATTCATTTATAGGGCCATTAACGAGGCTTAAACTAAAGCTCAAGGTGAGCCAGCCCATTATCCCGCCAAGAAGACCATACCAAAAACCTGTATATAAAAAGGGTCTGCGAATAAAGGCATTGGTGCCGCCGACTAATTTAATAACGCGGATTTCACTTTGACGACTGAGTATTGCTAGGCGAATTGTATTACCAATAATCAGTAGAACACTGAGAGATAAGAGTAGGCCTAAAATACCAATTCCGCGTTGAGCAGTTTCATTAATACTACGTAGGCGTTGTAACCATTCCATATCAAGTTGAGCTTGTTCAACTTCAGGCAAAGCCTCAAGTTTTGCTAATAAGCTACCAATAGCATCAGAGCGAAGATCTGTTTGATCAGGCTGGATGATAATAACAGCAGGTAAAGGGTTAGTCGGCAAGGTATCAAGTAATGATCCTAGACCTGATAATTGACGAAACTCTTCTAAAGACTGGCTAGACGATTGATAGTGTGCCTCAGTAATTTGAGGCCAACTGTTTAATTTCTTATTAAGTGCTATTGCTTGGTCAGGAAATACATCTTGTTGTAAAAATAAGGATATTTGAGTGGCATCATCCCATTGGTCACTGACTTGTTCGACATTATTTAATAAAACATAAAGGCCAGCAGGCAGGGCAAATGCAATACCAATGACAATGATGGTCATTAGGGTAGAAAGTGGCTGTCGCCATAATTGCCCTAAGCTAAACAACATCACTTGCACATGACGAAGTAGATAATTTTTAATATTGAATTTAGCGAAAATCATAAAGATTCTTGCTCCGCTAAACGGCCTGAATCCAGAATAATCTGACGATACGGTAATGTATTAATGAGATCAAGATCATGAGTTGCAATAAAGACGGTTGTACCAACTTGGTTAAATTGTTCAAATAAATGCATGATGTCACGTGATAACTCAGGATCTAAATTACCTGTCGGCTCATCTGCAAGTAAGATTGGAGGGCGATTAACTACGGCTCTAGCAATACCCACACGCTGCTGTTCACCACCAGATAAGGCGATGGGAAGATTACGCTCTTTGCCAAGTAGACCTACTTTATCTAAAGAGGCACGCACACGACGGCCTATTTCTCGATGATTTTCGCCAGCAATAATAAGTGGCAAGGCAACATTATCGAATACTGTTCGGTCATGTAATAAATTGTGATCTTGGAATACGATGCCAATTTGACGACGATAATAAGGGATTTTACGTTTGGGTAATCGCGTTAAGTTTTGATTGTTAACTAAAACCTGCCCGTGAGAACTTCGCTCAATTAATGCGATGAGTTTTAGTAATGTACTTTTCCCTGCGCCAGAGTGTCCCGTTAGAAAAGCCATTTCTCCATCGTTAAGATGAAAACTTAGCCCTGACAAAGCCTCATAATGATTAGAGTAACGTTTATAAACGTCAGTAAAGCGAATCATAGTTATACCCGTATTCCATGATGATTCAGGTTTTCTGTCATCCATAATGAATGCATTATCGGCGTTATATTATCTAGCAATAGAGTGGCTATTGCGGCGATAACATGCCTTGTTAACTCACCCATTTTGAACCCCAGCGAAACAAAATCATCATGGAGTACGGGTATCATCTTCACGCCCTAAAAGTGCATCTACAAATTCTTCTGCTTGGAATGTTCGCAGATCATCGATTCCTTCACCCACGCCAATATAACGAATAGGCAAGCCTGTTTTCTTTGCAATGGCAAAAATGATTCCACCTTTAGCTGTACCGTCTAATTTAGTGAGTGTGATACCTGAAACGCCAGCAGCAGCATTAAACTGTACTGCTTGTGATAAGGCATTTTGCCCCGTACCTGCATCAAGTACTAACATGACTTCATGAGGTGCACTATCATCAAGTTTCCCCATGACGCGGGTAATTTTTTTGAGTTCTTCCATCAAGTTTGTTTGGGTATGTAAACGTCCTGCAGTATCTGCAATTAGAATATCAATATTACGTGCTCTAGCAGATTGCAATGCATCATAAATAACAGAAGCAGAGTCTGCACCACTATGTTGAGAAATAACAGGGATGTCATTTCGCTCACCCCATACTTGAAGTTGTTCTACTGCAGCTGCTCGGAAAGTGTCGCCCGCCGCGAGCATGACTGACTTACCTTGATTTTGGAATTGTTTGGCCAATTTACCGATAGTGGTTGTTTTACCAACACCATTGATTCCCACCATTAAAATAACATAGGGTCCTGCTTGTTCTGGAATAACTAAAGGTACACTGCTTGGTTGAAGTATCTGAACCATATCATCACGCAGCGCAGTGAATAAGGCTTCTGCATCGCCAAGTTGTTTGCGGGCAACACGTTGAGTAAGATCGTTAATGATAGTTTGAGTCGCATCAACACCTAGATCAGCTGTTAATAATTGAGTTTCAAGTTCTTCCAATAAATCATCATCAATAATTTTTTTGCCGAGAACGAGAGAGGCAAATCCTTCCGTTAATTTAGAGCTAGTGCGATTAAGACTATTCTTTAAGCGGCCAAATAAACCTGCTTTTACGTGTTCTTGTTCGGGTTCTTGGCTTTTCTCGTTAAGATTACTTGATTCAACTTGAGGTTCTATAGCATCATTTGCTTGTTGAACTTCATCGGTGGCTTTATTTTTTTTTCTTAGGAAACTAAACATATTCTCAGCTTGTCGTTACACTTGTATTGAATGCTCATGTTACAGGTATCATGGGCGAGATACGTAGAATTTTATCATGTCAGAGTTGTGAGAGGCAGATGCTAAGTAAATTTAAAAGAATAATTGGATTATTGTTAGTTGTACCGACTGTTGCTATAGCAAATGTGACCGAATATCAGTTGGATAATGGCTTAAAGCTAATCGTTAAGGAAGACCATCGTGCGCCTGTTGTGGTGTCACAAGTTTGGTATAAAGTGGGTTCTAGTTATGAGCACAATGGTATTACGGGGATTTCACACGTACTTGAACACATGATGTTTAAAGGTACTGAAAATTTAGGTCCCAATGAGTTTTCGCAGATTATTGCAGCTAATGGTGGCCGTGAAAATGCGTTTACGGGTCGTGACTATACCGCTTATTTCCAAACATTAGAGAAGGATCGTTTAGAAGTAAGTTTTCGTTTAGAAGCGGAACGAATGCGCAAATTGGTGATAGATGAAGGCGAATTATTAAAAGAGCGTGAAGTCGTGGCTGAAGAACGAAGAATGCGGACGGAAGATAATCCTCATGCCTTAGTTCGTGAAGCATTTAATGCGGCTGCCTTTGTGAATAGTCCATACCACCATCCCGTTATTGGTTGGATGAGTGATATTAATAACTATCAGGCAAGTGATTTACGTCAGTGGTATCAAAAATGGTATGCACCTAATAATGCGACGTTGGTCATCGTGGGCGATGTTGAACCTGAGAATGTGCATGCTTTAGCACAAAAGTATTTTGGTCCACTAAAGCCTGAAATCACAGCACAAGTAAAACCTCAAATTGAAGTTGAACAACGTGGTAAACGGACAATCAATGTAAAAGCACCCGCAGAATTACCTTATATGATGATGGGCTGGAAAGTGCCTGTTGTGAATACTGTTGATAAAGAACAAGAGTGGCATCCCTATGCGCTAGAGATGTTAGCAGGCATCTTAGATGGTGGTAATAGCGCTCGATTTTCGCGAGATTTAGTACGAGGTGATGAAATAGCTGCAAGTGTTGGCGCGGGCTATAGTTTATTTTCACGCTTAGCGGATATGTTTCTCGTTGTTGGCACGCCAGTAAAAGGAAAATCACTTGCTGATCTTCAAGTGGCTGTCATGGCTCAAATTAAGACTTTGCAGACAGAAGTAGTGAGTGATGATGAGTTAAAACGCATTAAGGCGCAAGTTGTCGCAAATGCAGTCTATGAGCGCGACAGCGTGTTTTATCAGGGAATGCAGATTGGCATGTTAGAAACAATAGGACTTGATTGGCGCTTGAGCGATGATTATGTGAAAAATGTACAAGCAGTAACAGCTGAGCAGGTTCAAACTGTCGCTCAGCAATACTTTAAAGATAAAGGACTTACAGTGGCTGAACTGATTCCATTACCTTTAGATGGCAAACAAAGATCGGTATCAGCTGGAGGTCGCCATGGACAGTAGAGTTTTCGGTGTTTTACTGACGTTATTGTTTGTCTCATCCATTCAAGCTAGCCCTAAAATTGAACATTGGCAGACAGAAAATGGTGCTAGAGTTTACTTTGTCCCGGCACCTGAATTAGCAATGGTTGATATTACTATTGCATTTGATGCGGGCGCCGCGCGAGATGGTGCTAAATCAGGCTTAGCCTTACTGACAAATGCCATGTTGAATGAAGGTGCTGCTGGCTTAAATACGGATCAAATAGCCATAGAATTTGAAGATGTGGGTGCTCAGTTTAGTAATTCATCACAACGAGATATGGCAATATTAAGTTTACGGACTTTGACTGACAAAACAGCATTTGAACCAGCACTCGCTATGTTTAATAATGTTTTAACAAAACCAGACTTTCCGTCAGAATCATTTGAACGGATACAAAAACAAATGATGATTGGCCTGCAAGCTGAGAAACAATCGCCATCAGCAATTTCTTCACGTGCTTTTTATGGCAATTTATATGGTGATCATCCTTATGGTTCCATGCCAGCAGGTACGGAACACTCGGTTTCGCAGCTAACACTTGAATCATTGAAACGCTTTTACCAGCAGTATTATGTCGCTAACAATGCTGTCGTTGTATTAGTCGGAGCACTGGATAGTGCCCAAGCAAAAATAGTCGCCGAGCAACTATTATCAGGTCTTGCTGAAGGTGAAGAAGCAAAACCTCTAGTTCCAGTGATGCCCTTATCACAAGGTAAAACAATTGCTATTGAACATCCCTCTACTCAAACTCATATTGTGATGGGCCAGACGGGAATAAGTCGTGGTGATGCGGATTATTTTGCACTCTATGTGGGTAATCATATTTTAGGTGGGAGCGGTTTAGTTTCACAGCTTAGTAATGAGGTGCGTGAGAAACGTGGTTTATCTTATAGTGTGTATAGTTATTTCAGACCTATGAGAGCGCTAGGACCCTATCAATTTGCTCTGCAAACGAGAAATAGTCAGGCGAATGAAGCCTTAGATGTGATGAAAAAGACCTTGAAAGATTTTAGTGTTAAAGGCCCAACGGATGAAGAGTTATTAGCCGCTAAACAAAACATTACAGGTGGTTTTGCTTTAAGATTAGATAGTAATAGTAAAATTGCGGGTTATTTAGCGATGATTGGCTTTTATGGTCTGCCATTAGATTATCTAAATACATTTAAATCTAAGGTAAATGCAGTTTCTGTTGAGCAGATTAAAGAAGCTTATTCACGTCGTGTTCAAACAGACAAAATGATAACGGTATTAGTTGGTGGCAAAGCAGAATAAACAAGTAGGGCAATTACGAATAATTGCTGGCAGTTGGCGTGGACGAAAGCTCTCTATTGCAGAAGTTGAAGGCTTAAGACCAACACCTGATAGAGTGCGTGAAACCATCTTTAATTGGCTACAGCCCTTTATTGGTAGTGCCCGTTGTTTAGATCTGTTTTCAGGTAGTGGGGCTTTGGGGTTTGAGGCCGCTTCTCGGGGGGCTGAGCAAGTCACCTTAGTTGAGCTTAATAGATCTGCTGTTAAGAAATTATCAGAGAATCAAGCATTATTGCGAGCAGAAAATTGCTATATTGAACATCAATCAGCACAACAATTCTTAGCAAGTAATACATTAAAATATGACATTGTGTTTATCGACCCTCCCTATAATGCAGACTTATGGACAGAGATTGGACGGTTACTTGTTGAACGTGAAACCTTGATTGATGGTGCTCATATATATTTAGAATGTTCTAGCAAGAGTGATTTACCAAAGCTGCCAGAACATTGGCAGTTAATAAAAGATAAAAAGGCAGGCGAAGTGCGTTATTGTCTGTTTTTAAACGATGTGGGAGAGACTGTATGACAACGGCTATTTATCCAGGTACCTTCGATCCTATTACGAATGGTCATATCGATCTTGTTGTACGTGCTAGCAAGTTATTCGATCGCGTTATTGTTGCCGTTGCGGTAAATCCAAGCAAAGAGCCCATATTTGACTTGCAAGAAAGAGTTGATTTAGCTGAGCAGACCTTATCCACATTAGAGAACGTTGAAGTCTGTGGTTTTGAAGGTTTATTAGTGGATGTTGCCAAGCAAAAAAAAGCAGATGTAATTCTCCGAGGTTTACGTGCTGTTTCTGATTTTGAACATGAATTCCAGTTAGCTGGAATGAATCGCAAAATGCAGCCAGACATTGAAACGCTATTTTTAACGCCAGCAGAACAGTTTACCTACATCTCATCGAGTTTAGTTCGTGAAATTGCGGTGTTAGGTGGTGATGTATCAGACTTCGTGGCACCTTGTGTAGCACAAGCATTAAAGACTAAATTGATCTAATCTTTGAATCCCCCTAAGATCTACCGAATAAGATTTAATTTGGAGTTTTAAATGTCGTTATTTATAACGGATGAATGTATTAATTGTGACGTATGTGAGCCAGAATGCCCGAATAGTGCTATTACCCAAGGTGATGAGATCTATGAAATCGATCCAGCCCTTTGTACAGAATGTGTGGGTCACTTTGATGAACCGCAATGTGTAGAAGTATGTCCTGTCGATTGTATTCCTAAAGATCCAGATAATGAAGAGACAGAAGAACAGCTTCAAGGAAAATATGAGTTATTAATGGCTGCAGGAAAGTAATTTAAGGATGAGATTACTTTTTTGTTAGAGATTCATATAACTCTCATGTAGTATATATAACTTAAATCCAATGGAAGGATAAATGTGATGAATGAGATTGCAACAGAAATCGGTCAGCTTTCTGAAAAGGAATTGAACAGTTTAATTTTGAAATCAAAGAAACAGATTAAAAAAATAAAAACAAAGCAGACACTAGAGTTAAATAGTAAAGATACAGATGTTATGCATGTCGCAGATGCGGTCCGTACTTTATCAAAGCAGAAAAAAGTCGCACCAGCAACAGCACTTATTGCGGTTGCTAAATCAATGCGAATTACCATTACTGCAAACCGAAAACCTCGCGCTGAAGCCGAAGTTAAATACCGTCATCCATCTGATGAAAATAAAACATGGAAAGGGTTTGGTAAAAGACCACTGTGGCTGGTTGAAGAGCTTAAAAACGGTCGGGATTTGGAAGAATTTTTGGTATAGATTTATTGAAGTGATTAACTTTCAATCACTTTATCCTCACGGCGAGGCATGAGGATTTTTTGGCCAGGATAGTCATTTTGAATTTTGTCTAAGACAGCTTGGTCGATGATAGAACCTAGGCTTAGAATTATATTGCCATCTTGATTAATCAAATCTCCAAATTCAAGATGACCAATGTTTAAATAATGCATGCTGTAAAGTTTTAATTCATTATTATTTAAGGGTTGATATAGCACGGGAGTTTGCTGCAATAAGTCTAGAAATACATCTGTTATTTCTGGATCAAGGTGCTGACCTTTAGCCTCAATAAGTTTATCTTTCACCTGTTCTGGTGAAGAACGTTTATCACCAAACATTTCACCAACAAGTAACGTGTCATAAAAGTCTGCAACCGCAATAATACGTGCTGATAATGGGATATTTATTCCTACAAGTTGATCAGGATAGCCTTCACCATTAAATTTCTCATGATGTGAGCGAATAGCTTGAACTACCATTGCTTGCTTGATCAGCCCATCAGTAAGTTCAACACCCTTCATCGAATGACTGTGAATAAGATCTAAGTCAGAATTTTGAGCCAATCTCATTGGTATATTGCTGAAGTCTAATTCAATTTTCAAAAAGCCAATATCATGCACAAGTCCTGCGAGTAATATGTGTTGTAGGAACGTCTTATCCTGTCCTAGTGCTTTTGCCAGTTCATAAGAAAAACAGGAGACCCGTTTGCTGTGCAAGGCTAGTTGCGGGTCAGCTTTGTATTGGGCCAGCATTAGTATTTCTAAAATTTTATTATTCATAAGTGAAATAAGTTTAGGCTTCTCATACGGAGACATCAATGATTATAAGTTTTTTCTAATTTAACGTGATGCTAATAAAGACGACTCATCGGTGCCAATTCAAACTGAACTGTCAGTAAAAAAAGCATGTTTTAATGGCGAGGCAAGGCGACCGCATCGATAATGATGTTTATATTTTTTGCTCGTAAATGTGAGTGTTTATTGAATGTAATGCCTTGGTAGCGCATTCCATGACGCCATTTTGGCTCATAAGCAAGTTCATAACGATATTCGTAGCGACGTCCCCGGTTATGATCGAATGTTAATATGCCATCATCATATTCAACTACGACATCCGTTTGATAGTGATGCTTCTTAGGATGATGGAAAGTAATTGTTTTCCTTTCGCCATCAACAATACGGAATGAAACAGGTTTATAAGGGCGATGTTTACCATTGATATGAAGTTCACCGCCTCGAATCGTCACACGTAATAAATCACCTCGAATACCGCGTTCGCCACTATATATTTGTTCAGCATGAGCTTGGCGGATCTCCATATCTAATAGACGTTGTTTTTCTTGCTCGGCTGCTACTTTGGCATCTTCAATACGACGGAGCTCACGTAAACGTTCCATTTCTTGATGATGGTCAATTGCTTTTGCTCGTTCTTCAGTAGATAAAACAGCCCATTGTTCTTCAGATACACCGTAGATTTTTGCAGCACAACTTGTCAGAGAAAATAGAGCTAAAGCAATAAGAATTAGGCGCATAATAGTTAACCTGACTAAGGAATTGATTAATGTACAGTTATATCGACCCAATAATAATGCCATAGTTACAACTTTATTTACGGCATTTCTTTTAGCGATGTGTTGGGTACGGTATCCTTATAAGTTCTAAGTCCATATTTTAAAGATATCCATGCAACAAGAATATAAGCCAGCCGAGATTGAAGCATCTGCACAACAACTGTGGGAAGACCAAAAAACGTTTCGTGCAGTAGAAGATTCCACTAAAGAAAAATACTATTGCTTAGCGATGTTTCCCTATCCAAGCGGTCAGTTGCATATGGGCCATGTACGTAATTACACCATTGGTGATGTGATCTCACGTTTCCAACGTATGCAAGGTAAAAATGTATTGCAGCCTATGGGCTGGGATGCGTTTGGTTTGCCTGCTGAGAATGCTGCAATTAAAAACAAAGTCGCCCCTGCTGCATGGACATATGACAATATTGATTATATGCGTGACCAATTAAAGCGTTTAGGTTTGGGCTATGATTGGGAACGAGAACTCGCTACGTGTACACCGCAATATTACCGTTGGGAACAATGGTTATTCACTCGTTTATTTAAAAAAGGCTTGGTCTATAAGAAAACCGCAGCGGTGAACTGGTGTCCTGTTGATAATACTGTGTTGGCAAATGAGCAAGTTGTGGATGGTTGCTGCTGGCGTTGTGACACCGTTGTAGAAAAACGTAAAATCCCTCAGTGGTTTATGAAAATCACTGATTATGCTGAGCAACTTTTAAATGATTTAGATCAATTAGATGGTTGGCCTGAACAAGTTCGAACGATGCAGGCTAACTGGATTGGACGTTCAGAAGGTCTACAAATTCAGTTTGGAATTAGTGGCAGTGACGATATGCTAGATGTTTACACAACTCGCCCAGATACATTAATGGGTGTGAGTTATGTGGCTGTTGCCGCAGAACATCCACTAGCCTTGAAAGCAGCGGAGTCAAATGCTGACTTACAGTCATTTATTGAAGAATGTCGCAAGATGGAAACATCTGAAGCTGCATTAGAAACGGCTGAGAAAAAAGGCGTCGCTACCGGTCTCACGGCTATTCACCCTGTAACAGGTGAGCGAGTACCTGTGTGGGCGGCAAACTTTGTATTAATGGGTTATGGTACGGGTGCCGTGATGTCTGTGCCCGCACATGATCAACGTGATTATGAATTTGCTAAGAAGTATGACTTAGCTATCAATCAAGTTATAGAGCCAACAAATGATGCAGAATGTGATTTAGACAAGGCTGCCTTTACTGAAAAAGGTCGTCTCGTTAATTCACAGCAATTTGATGGTCTCACATCTGAAGATTCATTTAATGCCATTGCAGACTTTTTAGAGCAACAAGACAAAGGTGAACGACAAGTTAATTATCGCCTTCGTGATTGGGGCGTCTCTCGTCAGCGTTACTGGGGAACACCGATCCCAATTATTAACTGTCCTGATTGTGGTTCTGTACCTGTTCCTGAACAAGATTTACCTGTTCGACTACCAGAGGATGTGATTGTTGATGGTAGTGGTTCACCGATTAAATCAATGCCAGAGTTTTATCAATGTGCATGTCCTCAATGTGGCGCAGATTCGGAACGTGAAACAGATACCTTTGATACCTTCTTTGAATCATCGTGGTATTACGCTCGCTTTACCTGTCCTGATAATGAAGAAGCGATGTTGGATGAACGAGCAAACCATTGGTTGCCTGTTGACCAATATATTGGTGGTATTGAACATGCGGTTTTGCATCTTTTGTATGCACGATTCTTCCACAAATTAATGCGTGATGAAGGCCTAGTGTCCGGCGATGAGCCTTTTAAGAACCTACTAACACAAGGCATGGTACTGAAAGATGGCGTTAAGATGTCGAAGTCAAAAGGCAATACGGTTGACCCTCAAGCCTTAATTGATTTGTATGGTGCTGATACCGCACGTTTATTTATGATGTTTGCAGCGCCACCTGAGCAATCATTAGAATGGTCTGATAAGGCAGTTGAAGGCTCAAGTCGATTCTTAAAGCGTTTATGGAAAACCGTATCTGATCATACTGAACAAGGTGATGTTGTCGCCTTAGATGTTGATTCTTTAAGTGATGACTTGAAAGCGGTACGCCTTCAAACTCATCAAACACTGACTAAAGTAAGTGATGATATTGGTCGACGCCATACATTCAATACTGCTATTGCGTCAGTGATGGAGTTAATGAATGCCTTAGGTAAACTTAAAGATGAAAGTGAACAAGCTTGCGCGGTTGTTCAGGAAGCACTAGAAATAGTGGTCTTAATGCTGTCACCAATCACGCCTCATATTAGTCATGAATTATGGCAGGCTTTAGGGCATGATGAAGCGGTGGTAAATGTAGCGTGGCCTGAGATAGATGAGTCGGCCTTAGTTCAAGATAAAGTTGAGCTGATGGTGCAAGTCAATGGTAAGCTACGCTCTAAAGTTTCTGTTGCTGCTGATGCAGCTAAAGACGTCATTGAAGCATTGGCGTTAGCAGATGATAATGTACAAAAATTTATCGATGGCAAAGAAATTCGAAAAGTGATTGTTGTGCCAGGACGTTTAATTAATATTGTGGTCGCAGGTTAAGGAATTGTTGAAATGAATCGTACTCTGACAAATAGTTTAATTGGTTTTATGCTTCTTGCTTTAGCAGGGTGTGGTTTTCATTTACGTGGCTCGGCAAGTCTGCCTGATAGTTTAAAAACAATGTATGTTCAGGGCATTAACTTGCAACAAGGCTTAGGGCTTGAACTCAAACGTGGTTTGACTCGAAATGATGTCGTTGTGGCTGAGACGTATCAAGAAGGTAATACTGTTTTGACAGTATTAGATAATAAGTATGAACGTCGTGTGCTGTCTGTAGGTTCAAATGCTAAAGTGAGTGAATACAGCTTACATGGATGGTTAAGTTATAAAGTAACGGATGGTTCTGGACAGGTATTGGCCAATGACCAAAAAGTTGAAGCACAACGTGATTATCAATTTGATCAAGAGCAAGTACTTGCGTCGGGTCAAGAGGAAGAATTATTACGTAAAGAATTAAATCAGCAATTAGTTCAAAGTATTCTACGACGCCTGTCTGCATTAAAATAAATGAGTTATGCGTCTTAGAGCTGATCAGTTAGCAGGCCATCTGCAACAAGCATTATTACCCGTTTATTTAATCTTTGGTGATGAACAAATGCTGGTGGAAGAAGCCTGTGATTTGGTCCGTCAGAAGGTACGTCTGCAAGGTGCTGATGATAGACAAGTGTGGCACGTCGAAGGGCGATTTAACTGGTCAGAAATACAGTGGCAAGAGCAGACAATGTCCTTGTTCTCTAGTCAACGACTATTAGAAATACGACTTCCTTCAGGGGCGCCAGGAAAAGAGGGCGGTGAGGCCTTACGACGTTATGCTGATAATCCACCTGCTGATACAACGCTGATAATCATTAGCGGTAAGATTGATACGCGATCTCAAAAAAGCAAGTGGTTTACTGAACTCGATAGAGTCGGGGCAACTATGCCTGTTTGGCCTGTGGATTTAGTCAAGCTTCCTAGTTGGATTCTTCAACGTATGCAGCAACATGGCCTGCAAGCTAATCACGAAATTGCGACACTGATTGCGGAACGTGTTGAAGGAAATCTATTTGCTGCAGCACAAGAAATCGATAAATTAAAATTACTGTGTCCTGATGGACACGTCGATGAGAAAACTGTTTTAGCTTCTGTTGCAGATAATGCTCGTTTTGAAGCATTTGGTTTGATGGATGCGGTACTTGCTGGGCAAGTTGCAAAAGTCCCGAGAATGATTAGCAGCTTACGTGCTGAAGGTTTAGATATATTGTCAGTCTTCTCCGCGGTGTCATGGTCATTACATCGACTGGTTGATATGGCTGTGCAGTTAGAGCAAGGTGGTCGACTAGAGCAGATATTTGCATCACAAAAGCCACCGGTATGGGAAAAAGCTAGACCTATGACTCGTCAAGCCTTAGAGCGACATAATAGCTTACAATGGCAAGGCTTTTTGCAGCAAATGGCACTCGTAGATCAAGCAGCAAAAGGGATTGTTAAGCGTTGTCCTTGGGCATTATTAGAAACATTATGTTTGCATGTTGCAGGCATTCAAATCATTAGAAAAAATTAGGAGCGTGGCGTTGGATATTCAAAATTATATGCAAGCCTTAGGTCAGCAGGCTAGAATTGCAAGTAGAGCTATATCTCGTGCAGGTACAAATGCGAAGAATCATGCGTTATTGGCGATTGCGGGTGAAATTAGAAATTCAGTTGATGAACTTAAACTGCAAAATCAATTAGATATGGAAGCGGGAAAGACTAAAGGTTTAGACGCAGCATTACTCGATCGCCTAGAGTTAACAGATGATCGTATTGAAGGTATGGCTGAAGGTCTAGAACAAATTGCAGCACTTCCTGATCCAGTAGGCGAAATTAGTAATATGAATTATCGTCCGTCAGGCATTCAACTTGGTCAAATGCGTGTACCTCTCGGTGTGATTGGTATTATTTATGAATCGCGTCCTAATGTAACTGCTGATGCAGCAGGTTTATGTTTGAAATCAGGCAATGCCACTATTTTACGTGGTGGTAGTGAAGCGATTAATTCGAATAAAGCGGTTGCAGCATGTATTCATCGCGGCTTAGAAACAGCAGGTCTTCCAACGTCAGCCGTTCAAGTAGTTGAAACGACTG
>Ga0209707_1001233_pt1 | contig 14692 bp, 10 predicted proteins | sample EN4Hudsemesocosm_FD_184630 | JGI IMG/M metagenome (GOLD analysis project Ga0209707, IMG submission 184630) | Methane-oxidizing microbial communities from mesocosms in the Hudson Canyon - EN4B Hudson Canyon (SPAdes) (version 2) | ecosystem: Environmental > Aquatic > Marine > Cold seeps | place... | reverse complement strand
TTGAGTTTAATTGCTTTAGCATCAATTTTTCTGGATCACTGGTCAAAAAATCACGCAATAAATCACCGTACTGCTCTTGAGCGCGAGCAACATCTACACGACTAATTTTGACAGCTTCTTTAGGATCGTAAGCAATGGCCTCTAGGTGAGGGCTAAAAAGTGTTACACCTTTATTTTTATTGGCCTTCAAGGTAGTAACACTTTTATTAGAGTTTTAAGGCTTTTAGAAAGGTATTTGAGCACCTTAGATTCTAATCTGTTACTGATGATGTTTCAATCTTTCAGCAAATCCATTTCGTTCAGCTAGTATTTGGTCATACATTCCATAAATTTCTTGAATATGATTCCACAAGATTTCATTTTGTTTTTTATATGATGAAACCAGTTGTTTAGAGTCGACAGAAGTTTGTTTCATTTTCTGAATTTCCTGTTTTAGTTTTTCTATTAGCTGATGGTTCATTACCGATTCATTTTTCTGTTTTTGACTTTCACTTGCCTGATTAATTTTATTAACTAAGTCGCGATAGTGATTGTAAATTAATGAATTGGATACATTTGCCTTTTTAGCAACACGGCTAATGTTAATTTTTTCATTTGCATCAATGAGTTCCTGAAGGGATTTTTCAATCGCTACTTTTTTATTTTGTTCCACTTTTAACCTCTTCGTGTTGAATTGTTAATTGCTCGATGATTGTATTTGCAGCACATAAGTTATCATTTAGTGCTGTACTAAATGATAAAAACCGTGATTTCATTTCATCTGGGAATTTTTCAAAAGCCTGCAGCTGTGTTTCACAACGCTGCTTTATAACTAGCCAATGCGGAAGGTGCTTAGGTGTCGCAATATAAGAATCACAAAAAACACAATGACTTGGGTCTGCTACATTTCTTACCTTGCACGTATTGCCTTTAGTGCAATACCCATGAGATAACCCTCTAAGATTACCGCTATATTTGGATGTAAATGATACTAATTCCTCCATACTGGAAAAATGAGGTGTGTTTCCTGTATTCAAATTACCATTTAAAATTTCACCTAAACGCCCCATAAAGCTCTCTCCACCTCGACCAGCTAAAACTCCACTTTCTGCCGCTTGAACCATGTCTGTCATTGCCTGAGAAATCATAAATTCAGAAAATCTATCAGTTAAATTCATTAAATCATCCATTGATTCATACCCTCTTTGGCTATAAACATAGGTCATACAGCTATCTAAATGTTTAAATTGGTATTTAATATCATCTAAATCTCCTAAACGATTAGCAACAATAAACCACGCAAAGGTATGCCGAAACTGGTGAGCAGTAAAATTAAACAAGTCACCGACTTGATACTTCTCTTTGAATCTTTTGTGCTCATGACATATTGATTGATAGTTACAGTTCATATGATTCAATAAATCAATATCTTCATCTGTTACAGGAATTGAAAACAACATATTTATATCGCTAAATATTTTTTTGGAATATTTAATGTTTTTTTTAAATTTACAAGACTGTCTCTCATATTTTACGTTAAATAATTTCTTATTTTTGACGCCAAACATCATATTCATTTGATGCTCATAAGGTAAAGCCTCAGCATGATGTTCTAATAATAATTTTGCTCGCCTTCGATAGACCTGATTAGTTTTTGATAATAACTTTACTGCATCATGTGTGATTTTGTTTGTGACCCATTCTAAACATTGTTCGTCATCAGTCGTTTTAGAAAGCATTGTTTTTAAGAAGTACTTTCCATCGTGCTCAAATGCTGCATCATCGAGTAATGCTATTGCCTCACGATATCTCATACCGGTATAGGCAATCACTAAAGTATAAACATAACTCTGCAGAGGTTTTATTATGAGATGATACTTATCAAGCTCATTTTTTTTATCCGAGGATAAAACATCAATGAAGGTATTTTCCTCAAAATTTATCGAGGATAAATTACCAATAGTTCGATTAATATTTAATTGAGCATCATGCCAAAGTTTAAAAGCCTGTTGAGATTTTTCTATCTGTAATTCAGATTTATTTAGCACTATTTTCAAAATGCGGGGAGGAATAATCGAATGCTTATTCTTGCGTGCTTTTGCTATTGAAACATATGGCTGTAAATATTCATCCACTAAATCATAAATACTCGGGCTATTGATTAACTTATACGTGCGGACCCAGTATATGCTTGCTAAAAAGGCTACAGCTACCCCGGGGGACTCTTTTAATTTATATTCGGAAACCAGTTTAAGAATCATATTTCTGGTTTTTAACTCTTCCCAGTGATCTAGTTCATCTAACCCTGAAATTCCATATTCACTATAAAGCCAACACCCAAATCGCTTCAGTATAGATATGTCATTTCGTATAGTTACCCAAGATAGTGGCACCATTCCTTCGCCTGCACCCTGCGTATGCATTCCTAAAGTCATAGCTTTAAGCTGAAATTTAAGTTTAGGGGTACATTTATTAAAAGTAACTGCCTGATGATTGGCGGCCGACTTCCAACTATCATCTCCAAATTTAGTAATATGGTGACTAAATGCGTCATCAAACTCCCATAAATCAATAGCATTTAAAATCGACACTGTCTCAGTATCATAAGGTTTTATACTAACCCTCCCATTGATGACTAGTGCTAAATCTACTGCATGAGATAACTCTGTCATTACTTTATTCCTTGTCGGTTAGTTACAGTCACTGAAAATAACCAAAATGGATGTACTCCTTTGACTTCTAACAACTTAGTTCCTTCAATTACAGCCCTTTTATCCTTCATTTCTAATTGAGCCAAAATTGAGTTTACCCGGTCTTGGAGAGCTATTATCGCCTCAGTTTGAGCGTCATTATTTGCTACATTTGACACACTCGATGCCATATCAGAAAGAACATAGTCCCGATAACTTAATAACTGCCACACATGTTCAGCATCTGCAACTGTGCGAAAATGTTTACACCAGATACAAGCAAGGTAATCACTACACCAGGCTGACTGATTATCATATTTTTTATGAAGCTGCTTGTGCTCCTTACTATATTGTTTCGATTCTTTATCATTACCTACTGAAGCGCACTCGCCTGTAGGGGTTTTCTGCAAAGAATCATCATCACCCATAAGAATCTTTATTTTTGGATCAATTTCACGACCTGTGAAATATTTTTGCATTACGTCAACAGCACCATGCAAAGTCTGTTGGGTTTTTACTTCATTAATACGTTGATAATATTTAATAAATGTCGAATAATCATGTCGTATATTTGCTTCATAAGCACGCAAGTTTTTTTCCACTTTCTCATAGATATAATTGGCACCACTTTTTCGTATTATTATCGAGTTATAATTAACCGAACACCCTACTTTTTTTAATAAACCATCGATATAAGAGACTATACTTCTTGGATCTAAGCGTTTAACCTTATTTCTTTCCTGGTAAATAAAAAGATACTTTTTTACTATTTTATTTCCAGAGTTACGAAAATTTTTAGTAAGGGTATCTCTGATATACAAAATATCATGCATCACACTACGAACAGAACGACCATCAAGCTGGTAACAATCAATATTATATTTTTTTCTTGGTTTTTGAGTGATCACACTAATTGCTTTCTTTGCAGTAGGTAACTCAATTTCAGAGATATCTGATACCTCTATATCTGTTAATGGTGAAGTATTCCAACATGTCTTAAGTTGAATTCGTGCAAAATAAAGCGCTACTTTTTGTTTATTATCCGTTGCCATTTCCAACCCCTTTTCAACGTGAAAAACAAGTTCTCGCAACTGCTCCTCAGTATATAAACCTTCCATTTTTGATCGCTTAGCGTGATATTGATAGCGTTTTGAAGATAAACAAAATGCGTCAACAACTTCTTGACCTGTTATCTTCATGAGCCAACGTATGGCTCTAAAGTATGATTCTCCCGTTCGCAACCCTATTTTCTTACTTTTCACATCAGACTGAATTTGCTGAAAAATACTTTTCTGAATACGGTTATCATTTGCACTCAAGCACTCTAATCCTAAACTATCGGACTCTTTCCTATATTTTGGAATAACAAAATCAATTAGAATCCTTTTCAACTTAATGAAATGAGTATGCAAACTCTCTATACTACAATTTTTTTCTGGCAAAAGGCTGATTTCTGACTTATGTAGCAAGCGCACCTCATGAAATAATCGAGGTGATTTTTCCGCCAAATCAGAACAATAAAGAACTCGACACTTTTCCATCTTTGGAAAATAAAATGGTAATAAATTAGGTAAATAATAATGTTTTGGCAGAGGATGTTGCCAATAATCCTCTAGCAGCAAGATTAATTCGTTGAATCGAAAATTACTCATACTTCCTTTAGAACTTTTAAGAAAAGCATATTCATCTTCTTTAAAAGCGTCTAACCCTAAATGACAAACCTTCATATTGTGTCTGTGCTCTATAAAAAATAGGGTCATGCTTGAGAGTATTGCTTTAAAGCGACGAATCATGGATGCTTTGCTATGTCCTTCTTCTCCTAAAACTCTAGGGCTGGATGACAATAAAACCAATTGCTCAACACAAACCGGAGATAGGTAGTACAAATCTGTTACATTTCCTTTTTTCTCATTAAGCAATGAAATTTCATGTTTTTTAAAATTATTGGGATTGAATGCCCCCAAAACTACTAGCAATGAAGATTGTAGTATCTTTTTGGGGTCATTAATTTCCAATGCTTTAAATATCAAGTTATATTCAGCCGCATTAGAGAATCTAATTAGCCCACCAGAACATAGGTTTATTGACAAATCATGACTAGAATCCATTATTTTACGTAAACACTGTAATGCACTTTTGACCACGGACTTCCTTCTACATGGAGAAAATTGGCTAGTATGCTCCCATTCAGTAATTGCTTTAACAGTGTCATTACCTAATATGTATCCATATTTTCTAAATAGATTCAGGCAAGAAACATTATCACATTCCATTATTACCATTGATGGACGGTGAACTTTATAATTTATTGCACTAATAAAAGTCACTAGACACCGCCTAAATACAACATCATCTTTATGGTTAAGGCACTGTGCCTCAACCTCTAATTTCAGCCAATAATCATTTGATTTTAAGGCTGAAACTCCTGATGATAACAACTCTTCTGTTTGAACGCGTAAAAATGGAGACGATTTTAAAATACGAAAAAAGAAACGTAAGTGATCTTTTAGTTGCCGCTTATTTTTATCAAAAATATACGGCTCTAATGATTCTCTGAGAACACCTTCAGAAATAACACAATCAAGCATCTTTATTGTCTCCATTTGATTCAAGCAGAATTTCCTGTAATGGTTCTAAGTCCTCACCAAATAACTTATCTACCCAAGGGGCCATCTGCTTATCAAATGTTTCAGATTGAGAAAAATTGATATATTTTTGAGTAGTTGAAAAATTTGTATGTCCCATTAGGCCCATTAACTTATGTTGAATAAATCCAATAGGACAATCATTCTTCAACATAAACCCCGCTAGATTGGTGGCAAAAGTAGCCCTTAAATCATGAAAGCTCTTATTTAATTCAAACCCTTTCTCACTTAACTCTTTACTAGCAATGAAGATCAGATTGCCAACAGATTTAGCTAGAATTTGATCTCCAGAACGATTTAAAAATAAGGGGGCACCGTCACAATTCCCATGCTTCATCTGCCATTTTTCTAGGCGGTACTGCCTAGCCTCACAATTAGCATACTCCCAAAGTGATTGCATTAAATGACGAGAAACAATAACTGTTCGTAACTTATTAAATTTTCCAGTAATCTCCACAAAAAAAGATTTTTTATTTGATAACCTAGGGTCTTCCGTATATGAGGCTAAAAATGAAGCAACTTCAGAAGCTCTTAATCCGGCAAGGATAGCTAAGTCTACTTTGAGTTTAGCTCCATTTTTTGCTAATGCAGATGTTGAGTATAATTCTTGAATCTCTTTTTTACTATAGGGTGAAAGCTCTGAATTGTTGCCTTTTTTTTGCTTATATTTTCTTGGAATCAGAAGGTCTGTTGTAGTAATAGTAATTCCCTTTTCTTCGACAGCATAATTTGTAAATAACAAATCAATATCCCCATCAATTCGCTTTTTCTTAATAATTTTTGTCTCATATTTAAACGGAATTTTATCTATACGGCGCTGCTTAAAAGCCCACTCATAAAACTGGCGAACATGATTCATATATAAGTTTGCAGTATCTCTATCAATTACATTACTGATAACTTTGTTAATTAAATTTTTTCTGTATCGGTAAACAGGCAACCAATATTTAGCTTTTTCACTATCACTAATGGCATAAACCTCTTGCCAATTAATGTCATTCTCTTCAATCCACTGTAAAAAAATACACATTGAATTTGCGATCGATCCTACAGTCAATAAAGTAATTCCACCTAAAGTATTACTTCTTCCTCCATGCTTAGAGGGCATAAATTTCCCTCTATAGCGATGCTCCATAAATAAATTAATTTCCAGAGCATCATTAACCCTAATTAAAGATACAACGCGAGGAAATTTTTCAACCCAATTATCTTCATGATATTTAATAATTTTTTCTCCATTCGTATTTTTTCCATCAAAGTAGGGTAAATTTCCGAGGTTTACAGTTTGTTTTACAATTTTCGGGTAAGTGTTATTTTTCATATTTAATGCTCCATTTGAATACTGCATTAAATACTACCAAAAAACTTCTTATTGTCAAATTATTTTGCATCATTAAAATACTGCAAAATAATTTGACAGCGAAACCGGTTTCATTCATTATGATTCGAACTAACTACAAGTTAGGGTTGCTTGAATGCAAAATCTGTAGGAAGCTCTCTTTCCGAACCGCCTACACAGACCTAAATTTAAATATATGTGACATGAAAAAAATAAAACTTGCCGACCTAGTAACTATAAGTGCTGGACACCCTTTTCGGGGGACCATTACTACAATACCGAATGCTAAAACACATGTAGTACAAGTACGTGATATTAATGCTTTCGGCGAGATTTCTATCAAACAATTAATAACAACGGAATTAACAGGGCGTAAGAAACCAGACTGGCTTAAAACTGGTGATATTTTATTTATTGCTAAAGGAGCAAAACACTTTGCTGTCTGTGTCGATCAAGTACCGGAATATACCGTTTGCTCACCTCATTTTTTTATCGCTAGAATCAAACCAAAGTTTTCGAAAACAATCTGCCCTAAATTTATAAGCTGGCAACTTAACCAATTATCTGCACAGCGTTATTTCCAAATCACTGCAGAAGGCTCGTTGTATGTAAGCATTCGTCGCCAAGTATTAGAAGACACCCCCATCAAGTTGCCCTCCTTCAACATTCAAGAACAGCTTGTAGCGCTGCATAATTTAGGGGTAAAGGAGCATAAAGTTCTGCAACAACTGATTGAAAACAGACGTCAACAACTGAATACCATTGCACTGGATATTTTGAATAACCAAGACCTTAACCAATAAATAAACCTAAAAAACGATGCCAAATACGCAAATCAACCAAGATGATATAAACAAAGCTGTCTGGGGAGCCTGTGATACTTTCCGAGGCACGATAAGTCCGGATATATATAAAGACTTTATTCTGACCATGCTATTTCTCAAATACATCTCAGATGTTTATAAAGATGAATACGACAAGCTAGTTGAGCAGTATGGCGACAAACCCGAATTGATTAATGCCATGATGGCCAAACAGCGTTTTGTTTTGCCTAAAGATGCTAGTTTCTGGGATTTGTATGAACAACGTCATGAAGCGGGTAATGGTCAACGGATTGACATGGCTTTACACGCGATTGAAGAAGCCAACGGCACTAAATTAAAAAATGTGTTTCAAGACATTAGTTTTAACACCAATAATTTAGGTGCAGAAAAACAAAAAAATGAGATTTTACGTCATTTGTTAGAAGATTTTTCTAAAGATGTACTTAACTTACGCCCTAGTCGTGTCGGCACCTTAGATATTATCGGTAATGCCTATGAATATTTAATAAAACACTTTGCTGCGGGTAGTGGTCGTACTGCGGGTGAATTTTATACCCCACCTGAAGTCTCTGATTTACTCGCCACTTTATTAGACCCACAAGAAGGTGATGAAATTTGTGATCCTGCCTGTGGTTCGGGTTCTTTATTAATGAAATGTGGGCGTAGAGTGCGCGAGAGCTTTAATGGTTCTAAAAAATACGCGCTCTTTGGTCAAGAGTCCATTGGCTCGACTTGGTCGCTGGCCAAGATGAATATGTTCCTGCATGGCGAAGATAATCACCGCATTGAATGGGGCGACACTATTCGTAATCCACTGTTAAAAGATGCTAGTGGTAACGGTTTATTACATTTTGATATTGTCACCGCAAACCCTCCTTTTTCTTTGGATAAATGGGGACATGATGGAGCCGCAGACGATTCTTATGGCCGTTTTCGCCGAGGTACACCGCCTAAAACCAAAGGGGATTATGCCTTTATCTCACATATGATTGAGACGCTTAAACCTGAAACAGGTCGCATGGGTGTAGTTGTACCGCATGGGGTGTTATTTCGCGGTGCATCTGAAGGTAAAATTCGCCAACAATTAATTGAAGAAAATCTACTGGATACAGTGATTGGCTTACCTGAAAAACTGTTTTTTGGCACAGGGATTCCTGCGGCTATTTTGATCTTTAAAAAACAAAAAATTGATAACACCGTATTTTTTATTGATGCCAGCCGTGAATTTAAATCAGGTAAAAATCAAAATATACTTAGCTCTGAAAATATTGAGAAAATCATTGCAACCTATAAAGCACGAGAAACGCTTGATAAATACGCCTATCTTGCCAGCTTAGAAGAGATTGCAGAAAATGACTTTAATCTAAATATTCCGCGTTATGTCGATACCTTTGAAGAAGAGGAAGAACTGGATTTAATGGCGATACGTGCTGAGCGTTTAGGCTTGCAGAAGCAATTGGTTGAATTGGAAGTAGAAATGGCTGGGTATTTGGAGGGGTTGGGTTATGCAGAATAAAGGCTATTCTGTGTACCTACATTTAGGGCCTATTCCAAACGATTGGCATGTCGTTAACGCCCAAGACATATGTACGAAAATTACTGATGGAACACATGATACACCTAGCCCAACTAAACACGGAGTTCCATATATAAAATCTGTTCATATTAAAAAAGGAACTATAAGATTTGATGACTGCCTTTTCCTATGCCAAGAAGATCACGATATCATTTTTAAGCGTTGTAACCCTGCAAAGGGGGACTTATTAATCGTAAATATTGGCATAGGTAACATAGGCCACTGCGCTTATGTGGATGTCGATTTTGAGTTCAGTATGAAAAACATTGCACTACTTAAACCAGACCCTAAACTAATAAATGACAGATATTTATATCATTACTATAAATCAAGACAACAAAAAGTAACCCATAGCACTAAGACAGGTGGAGCGCAGCCGTTTCTATCCTTACGTGACTTAAAAAAACTTAAAATTGTTGTTCCTCCAATTTTGGAACAATGCAAAATATCTCAAATCCTTAGCACATGGGACAAGGCAATTAGTACCACTGAATCTCTAATTGCAAACAGCCAACAGCAGAAAAAATCCTTAACGCAACAATTGCTCACAGGTAAAAAACGCTTTACAGAGTTTGGTGATGAGTGGAGCTTAGTTCGATTAGGAAGTTTATTAATTGAAGGCAAAGAAAGAAATAAATCAAATACTATTTCCCGTGTTTTAAGTGTTACAAATCATAGCGGGTTTGTTTTACCCGAAGAACAATTCTCAAAACGGGTAGCAAGCAAAAATGTGACAAATTACAAAGTTGTACGAAAAGGACAATTTGGCTATAACCCATCAAGAATAAATGTTGGTTCATTTGCTCGATTAGACTTTTATGATGTAGGCTTATTAAGCCCGATGTATGTTATTTTTTCAGTCAATGAATCTCAATTAAATAGTGATTATTTCATGAACTGGATGTCTTCAAATGAAGCTAAGCAACGAATATTAGGAAGTACACAAGGTTCTGTTCGAGATTCAGTAGGGTTTGATGCATTAAGTAGTTTTCCTTTTAAATTACCATCATTTCCAGAGCAACAAAAAATCGCCTCAGTCCTGACCGCTGCCGACCAAGAAATAGATACCCTACAACAAAAACTCAGCCACCTAAAACAAGAGAAAAAAGCCCTAATGCAACAACTGTTAACAGGCAAACGCCGCGTAATAGTTGATAACGAAATGGAAGCCGCCTAATGACTAAAGCCCTTGTTCCTCCACAGTTACTTAATGATTTAAGGTCGCTACTTAAACAAAGTCGCCAACAACTGCAACAAAACATCAATACTGCTATGGTTCACACCTATTGGCAGGTAGGTCGTTTAATTGTAGAGCAGGAACAACAAGGCAGTGAACGAGCGGCTTATGGTAAGCAAGTGCTAAAGCAATTATCAATTGTATTAACTGCCGAGTTTGGCAAGGGTTTTGATAGCTCAAACTTACGCAACATGCGTAGTTTTTATCTGATTTTCCCAAAATATGACGCAGTGCGTCACAAATTGAGCTGGACACATTATCGCTCACTAATCCGCATAGACAATGACCTAGCCAGACAATGGTATTTATCTGAGGCTATCAGTCAAAACTGGTCTGCCCGTGCCCTAGACCGACAAATAAGCTCTCTGTATTATGATCGCCTTTTATCCAGTCAGGATAAATCGCCTGTAGAACAAGAGGCACAAGAAAAAACAGCCGAATTAGCCGTCACTCAAAAAGATTTTCTCCGTGATCCGTATATCTTCGATTTTTTAAATCTACCCCATCAATCCTTAGTAGAAAGCGAAGTTGAACAGGCGTTAATTGATAATCTACAAAAATTCTTATTAGAACTGGGTAAAGGTTTTGCCTTTGTAGAACGTCAACAACGCATCAGCACCGAAGATCAGGACTTCTATATTGATTTAGTGTTCTACAATTTTAAGCTGAAATGCTTTCTGTTAATTGATCTAAAAATCGGCAAGCTTAATCATCAAGATGTTGGTCAAATGGATACCTACACACGTATGTATGACCAACTAAAAAAAGAGCCAGATGATAACCCAACCATCGGTTTAATTTTATGCAGTGAAAAAAGTGAAGCCGTGGCTAAGTATTCAGTTCTTGCTGATGGGAAACAATTATTTGCTTCTAAGTATTTACCCTATTTACCGACTGAAGAAGAACTGCGTAAAGAGTTAGAGCGTGAACGACACTTATTGTTAGGGGGTGAGTAACATGACACAAGTATTAAATCAGATTAAGAGGCCACTATGTTAAAAAGCATTATCATTAAAAACTTTAAAAGCTACGCAGGTCAAGCCTTACCACTTGCGCCTTTAACACTTATGATTGGTGCAAATGCTTCAGGTAAAAGTAATGCTTTGGAAGCCTTTCGTTTTTTAAGCTGGTTAAGTCAGGGACAAAAATTAACGGTTTTAAAGCACCGTGTTGATGATTCGGAGCAAGTATTACGCGGTCAATTAAAAGATTTAGCCTATCTTGATAACACCGAGTTTACGCTGGGCTGTCAAACAGATGATACGGATTGGAATGATTTTCAGGTATCCATTGCGATTCGCGAGCAAGAATTACATATCACTCAAGAATACATTCAAGGCAACGATAGTAAAATGCCACTGTATAAAATTAGAAAGGCTGCAACAGGGCTCCATAGTGATGTAATCGTTGCTTACAATAGTTTTTCTGACCAGCAGCATGAGCCCTCAATTGCTTGCACCGACCAAATTTCGCTACTTAATCAACTGGAAACGCCTGCCGCCTTCGCTTCACAAAAATCAAGTCACGTAATTCCTAAAACAGTTAAACGTTTTCAACATTTATTAGAAAACACTTTGTTTTTAGACCCTGTACCCTCTTTAATGCGGGGTGATAGTTTTCCTGATAAAAAACTAATGGGTGATTGTTCTAATTTATCGGGGGTGTTATATCAGCTTTGGCAACAAGAAGCCTCACGAACCATCATCATTGATTTCATTAAAAGTTTACCAGAGCAAGATATTAGCAATATTGAGTTTTATCAGGATAGGCGAGGAAAAGTCGCACTAGAATTGGTTGAAAGCTTTGGGGGTATTGCTAAGAAATGGTCAGTTGAGTTGCTTTCCGATGGTACTTTACGTGTGTTAGCTATTGCCGCTGCATTGCTTTCTGCGCCTGAAGGAGCCACCGTTGTGATCGAAGAAGTTGATAACGGTGTACATCCTTCTAGGGCGAAACAACTCTTACAAACAATGCGTGAACAAGCAAGTCTACGTAATATTCGCCTATTATTGACAACGCATAACCCAGCTTTAATGGATGCCCTTCCCGATGAAGCCTTAGCAGATGTGGTTTTTTGTTATCGAGACCCCACTCAAGGGGATAGTCGCCTTATTCGTTTAGCTGATTTACAAGATTATGCAGGCTTAGTCTCACAAGGCCCTTTAGGTGAATTGGTGACACATGGCATTATTGACCGCTTTATTAAATCGCCCGTAACGCCCGAACAAAAGAAACAAAATGCATTGGATTGGCTAGCGAAAATGCAGGGAGATAACGTATGAATGTCGTGTGTTTAATAGATACCAGTGTATTTTTAAATATATTAAATGTACCTAATCGTAATCAAGATAAAGAGACAATCGTTGCAGACTTTAAAACTTATGCTGAATCGCAAGCGACTTTTATTTTACCGATGGCCACTATTTTGGAAACAGGTAATCACATTGCCCAAAATGGTGATGGCGGTACACGCAGGCAAACAGCGCAACGTTTTTGTGAAGCGGTTATAGGAGCCTTTCAAGGTGAAACCCCTTGGCAGCCTAGTGAGTTCCCTAATAGTATTGAGGTTTTAACTTGGATAGCACAATTTCCTGAACGTGCAGGGCAAAATAAATCACCCACTAAAACCACAGAAGGCACTAGCTTTGGTGATTTAAGCATCATTAAAGAATACGAAAAATGCTTAACAAGATTTAGCTTATCGGAAGTCTTTATTTGGTCATTAGATTCTGACCTGAATCAATATCACCATCACCCTTCAGGAAACTAAAATGTGTCAGTCACTCCCTGATTTCAAAGAAGAAGTTAGCGCCAAAATCCCAGCCCTAACCTTATTAACGACTTTGGGTTATCAGTTTATCTCGCCTAAGCAATGCATGGCTATGCGAGGAAATACAAATCAGGTCATGCTGGTTTCGATTCTTCGAGAATTCCTTAGCAAGCAATACTTCCCTTTTGCAGGCAAACAACACCCTTTATCCGACACTGCCATTGATAAGATTGTTCATGAGCTAAGCCCTGCCATGAATGAAGGGTTACAAGGAGCAAATGAAAAACTCTATAACGCCATGATCTATGGTGTAAGCGTCACTGAGTTTATTGATGGAAAAAAAGCCAGCCCAACCATTCAATTAATTGATTGGCAAAATATTGAGCTAAACCAGTTTCACTTTACCGAAGAAATGGTGATTGAAAATAGCCAAGCAACAGATCATCGTATTCCTGATATTGTCTGCTTTGTAAATGGTTTGCCTTGGGTGGTGATTGAGGCAAAGCGTCCTGATTCTAATAAAAAAGGTAAACCCACTATAAAGTCTGGGGTTTCCCAACAAATCCGTAATCAAGGGCAAGCTGAAATTCCTCATTTGTTTGCTTATAGCCAATTATTGCTTTCTATTAATGGTCATGATGGTTTGTATGCAACCTGTGGTACACCTGAAAAGTTTTGGGCTAGTTGGAAAGAAGAGCTTATTCCTGAGGTGGAATGTAATCGCTTAAAAAATCAGTCTTTAACGGATAGTCAGCTTGATATTATTTTTAATCATCGCCCTGTAAAGTCAAAAACTGACTATTTCGCCCTGCTTGCTGGAGGCGACTTAGCCGTTACTGATCAGGATCGGTTATTAATCAGTTTGTTGCGCCCTGAGCGTTTATTAGAGCTGGCTCGACTGTTCACAATCTTCGATAAAAAAGCAGGAAAAATTGTCGCTAGGTATCAGCAGTTTTTTGGTATTAAAGCATTAATTGAACGCGTGTCTAATTTTGATGACCAGGGTGCGCGTGAAGGCGGCGTTATTTGGCATACTACGGGTAGTGGTAAGTCATTTACTATGGTTTTCTTATCTAAGGCGCTTATTTGGTTAGAAGCTCTAAAACAATGCCGTGTGATCATTGTTACTGACCGTGTTGATTTAGAGGACCAACTCAGCCGTACCTTTGCTTCTGGGGCTGTATTAACAGTACGCGATCAAAAAGAAGCTATGGCAACCTCTGGCAAGCGCTTAGCCGAGCAAATAGGTAAAGGCAATGAGCGGGTTATTTTCTCAATCATTAATAAGTTTGGTTCTGCGCTTAAAGACAAACAATGTTTTAACGACAGCCCTAATATTTTGGTGTTGGTTGATGAAGGTCATCGTAGCCAAAATGGTGAAAATAACATCAGGATGCAGCAAATGCTACCGAAAGCGGCTTTTATTGCTTTTACTGGTACGCCCTTATTAAAAGAGGATAAAACTCAGAATAAATTTGGCTCGATTATTCATTCTTATACTATGCAGCAAGCGGTTGAGGATAAAACGGTTACGCCTCTGTTGTATGAAGAGCGTATTCCTGATCTAAATGTTAACGAAAAAGCCATTGATGCTTGGTTTGACCGTATGACCTCTACGCTGACTGATCAGCA
>Ga0209707_1001232_pt1 | contig 14700 bp, 11 predicted proteins | sample EN4Hudsemesocosm_FD_184630 | JGI IMG/M metagenome (GOLD analysis project Ga0209707, IMG submission 184630) | Methane-oxidizing microbial communities from mesocosms in the Hudson Canyon - EN4B Hudson Canyon (SPAdes) (version 2) | ecosystem: Environmental > Aquatic > Marine > Cold seeps | place... | reverse complement strand
TATTTCATGAGAGACAAAAGGTATTTAATGTATTCTTTTAATTTCTTACAGGCAAAAAAAAGCCTCTGCTAAAAAGCAGAGGCTTTGTCTTTAATCTATGGCGGAGAGGAAGAGATTCGAACTCTTATCTCCGGTAGATCCCCCCATCCTTCAATAAAAAATCACCACCAAAATCCACAAAATAACTATAAGATCATGATATTTAATCAATTATTTTAATTTAAATAAAATAAAATAACCAAATAACAACTTGCATTTAGATGCACCTTGTCTCAATTAATAGATTTTTCAAAAAGGATGCTGTCAATCCAGACTGATGTGGTCACACTAAACAGAACATTCTTTACAAAATATCATTACTAAACTTAACCTAATAATAAGGTTTTTTCTCTTTATACTTTGACAGCTCTGCATCAATTTCTTTTCTTATTTGCGTGTAAAGTAACTCTGGTATTTCCAATTCATCACAGTCTCTACGATTACTCACTTTCATATTATGAGATTAAATTACAGTCTCCTACCTCACAAATAGAGACAAAGTACCAAAACCTGTCACAGAACAAAACCTTTTAGCTCGAGTAATTGCAACATAGAGCAACGATCGCTCTCTTTGCTCATGCTCTCGGATAATTGTCGAATCATCTGAATTCAGGATATTCAGAGGCATTACTCCATCATTAACACCAGCTACATACATATTATCGAACTCAAGACCTTTAACTCGATGCATTGTCGCAACCCGAACCCCTTTATGGTGATTATTATCTAAGGTATTATGATCGACTTTATAGTAATTGATACCTGCAGCGGCAGCGGCAATACAATAACGTTCAATATCTATATGACGCCTAACTGCTATACAAGACTTATCTAACTCTTCAGACGTCAAGGCTTGTAATGAGTTAATAATAAAATCCGACTCCTCTTGAACGTTATTAAAACACTGAATTAATGGCGCTTCACCGGTCATTAAAGAGCGGTAACCTTTTTGCTCATCAACACCATTATCTAAATCATCAAACGCAATGCCATCTAATATACTAACGGCAGTATGGCGAATTTGCTCGGTGGTACGATAGTTAATTTTCAATTTATGACTGCGACCCACAACTTTAATATCACAATGGCTGAGCACCACTTTACTGCCATAAATGCGTTGATGCGAATCACCGACAATAAATAAGTCATTTACATGTTCAGTCACCATATGCCGCATTAATTTAAAGGCATTTAAACCAAAATCCTGCGCTTCATCAACGATAACTGAATAATAAGGTAACTGAAGACCTTTTGATTTAATTAAGGTCACCACATCACGATACGCATCTTCGGTTTCTTTCAATCCAGCATCATTCAATCCTAAACGGTAATTTTCAAAAACGGGCCAAATTTCTTTACGCACTGCCCTGTCCAATCGAACACCGCGTCCTAAGCGTCTAGCTTTAAAGTACTCTGCTAAATTACTAATGCTTTGCGGTTGAATGACTTTTTCCCATTCTTCTAGATAAAAAGAATTTGGTAATTCTGACTCATCTGGTTTTAAAATTAACGCTTGCTCCCACAAGTTCTTTTTTTCTTTATCATCAAAAGCATACTTTATTGGATAGCCTTGCTTATCTAAAAATCGTTTCACCCAAGCATCTAAATTAATCACTTCTATTTTTCGCATAACCTCTGCAGAACAGATGTTTTTCAAATTATGCTCAATATCTACTGCTAAATTCTTAGTGTAAGTTGTAAATAGTATTTTTTTGTCACGGTCATTCAGTGTTTGTTCCGCAAGCCACTTTGCTCTATGCATGGCAACAACCGTTTTACCTGTACCTGCTCCACCCAGCACACGAACAGGGCCATTCCAATCACGAAAAATCAACTTCCTTTGTAGCGGGTGTAAAAAAACTCGCCATTTTTCTAAGGGGGCATCCAGCATATTTTGTAAAGCTTCATCGTCAGAAGCCAATAAAAAACGACGTTTACTTTCCACTCGATCCAGCGCACTAGAAAAGTCTTTAGTATCAATAACCTCGCCAGATTCCACTTCTTGCAAGTTAATATCATATACTGACAACACATCATCTAAACTATCGCCATCGGCTAACATCGATAAGGCCTCATAAGCCTCTTCTGGAATTTTTTTCTTTAAAGCATCAACATCAACAGGAATTTCAACTTTTCTGACTAAAGGAATTAATTCTTCCGGAACACCTAATCGGATCAAATGCCTATCTCTAATAGCGCAAAATAAGCCCTTAATATCTGTACTTACATTACTTTTTAGCTGCTGAGCCTCATCAATATATTCCGCTTCTAAAAACTGTAAGGCACCATTCTCAGGGTTAATTTTTAAAACTTTTTTTTGCGCCCATGCATACGCATTATCATGTTTATCAGCCCACAATAAAATATACACATCACCCTTTTCAGGTGCTAACACAATGGCTCGATAAAATTGATCAATGCGTACCGAACGCAAATGCTTATCTCTTGCCGCTTTTATAGTTTCATAATTTAAGCCAGGTGATTGTGGATCCTGTCTAAATTGCTCCATAAATTTTACGGCCTTATCTTGCTGTGTTTTCGGCAATTTTAAAACACTGGTAAAAAACTCTGATGATATTGCTACCTTAGGATTAACTGACATTTCTATTCCTACTTCACTTGAATGCTTTTAAAAAGTTGGCACTGCTATTAATCACTTCTTGCTGAGTAAAAACATCCCACCCCAGCTCTATAAATACTATTTCACCTTCAACTGCCTCATCAAATATAACGCCTAAGGTATCGCGACCAAGCGATAAATCCTTCGTCATAAACCTCCCGCTTACTCATTTTCAAGCCCATACCCGAGTACTGATATAGAAAAAATTCAAGACAGGAAATTAACTTAATATAAATTCGATTTTATTACGTTATCCGTGATTTGAATTCAGATAAATTATCCATGGCCTGCTTCAGTGTCCAAGCAGCCCACCCATGCCTAGTTGCTACCTCAATATCATCATTACTAATCACAACACACTGCATTTTACTAGGCCATGCCAATTCTAACTCAGCTACGATCTGATCAAGATCTCCTAGAACTTCATAAGCAACAGTAGGAATACTGCCACCAATCTGCTGACATTTACTTAATAGGCCGTGCATAGACGGGTCAGAAAATTCATAAACCTCTGTCCAGTCATTAGTTTTTAATATTTTCTGCTCTTTACGTAAATGATTGATCAAAACAGTATTTGCTTTAGGAACAAATAAATGCCCATGATACGGCTCTTTACGGTGACAATCAGCGCATAAGGCGACCAGATTTGACTTGCTATTATCACCTTTAATACCATTAATATGGTGGACATGTAGTAAGTGTTTTTGACTGGAAAGGTCAACAAAGCAATGTTCACAAACAAATTGTTTGTCATTTTTATATTGGCCAGAAATAATATTCCAATCACTCGAATATTTTTCTTTTAATTTACTATCACTATAATTTTTCGGCAAATAAGCAAAAAGGGAACTATAAGTAGCAAAAAACGCCTCTAAATTAAACTCTGAAAAGACAATTGATCTATTTGTAGCATAGCTTCTATAATTCAAATAATTTAAACAGTTTTTACAAACACAAAGCTCTGTATCACCTTCTTCATAAGCGCCAGTTAACTGGTTAGTACCTGCTATAGGAAAAAAACCTGTTAAGTTAGTCATAATAACGTAACGATCATACCGTTTCCGTGCATTTTCCCTATAATCTCTAATAGTAGTGCAGTCAGCGACATGAAACTTATTACCTTTACTACCATCATTTAAAGCTACAGTAACCTTATCTCTGTATGAATGGTCTTTAATATAAAGCAATACTTGACGACCTTTATGGCTAGCTAAGCCAGTATCAAACTCTATATCTTTTAATTCAATTTCTTTACCTGATGCTAATTCGATATCAACCGGATCAATGACTGTATGCTGAAGATGCAAATCAATATCAACAGGCTTAGCACCCATTTTCTTGGCCGCCTTAAAAAGGTCATCAAAATTAACATTCAATTTCATTTTTTCTTTAACCGGTCTATAACATTTTTAAGCTGCTGCTCTGCATTTGTGATAACCCGAAATTCAACACGCCGTGATCGTTCTTTATCTTCCTTATTATTTTCATCAATAATAATTTTTGATGAAGAAAAGCCAACGGCTGCAATATGATTCTTGACCCAAGGTTTATCATTCACTACAGCGCCTATACTATACACATGCTGTAAAACTGAGCGTGTACGCCCCTGTGATAGCCACATATTATTAAAATAGGCTTTATCGGGCTCAGTCGAATGATTCCAGATACTACTAGTATGACCCTCTATCCGAACTTCTTGAATAAATGAATTTTGTTTATTTTGATCACCCTTATCTATCGAAATATCAAATTTCTTTAGCACTTTAAGATATCGGGGGAAAAAATCATCCAGTATCTTCTTGAACCCTGACTTAATTGTAATTTCACCCGTATCAAATAAAACATCTGGCGATTTAAAAACGAATGATAGTGTCTTTTCATTAATTTCAGCCCCCCAAACATCTAAATCTGGGTCAAATTCTTGATGTAATGCTTCATGCAAAGCTACTTGAGTATTGGTATAAGAGTTTAGTAAATCTTCAATATCTATTGTTGTTTTTTTAGCATCTCTAATCAACGCGACAGAAATAAAAAGAAAAACCATCATCAACCCAGCCATTAAATCCGATACTGAAAGCCAATGAACCTCATCATTATTAGACTCAGATTTAGCATTTAAAAATGATTTATTCTGACTCACTTACTTATGCCCTTGCTGATTAACAATATCGGCCATTGCATTCACTAATCGCTCATAGTCATTGGTAAATTGTCGGCTGATCATAGCTAATGCATTACCCATAGATTGCATTACTTTTTCAACTTCCTGCTCCATTGTCTTATCAATCATCACCATTTGCTTATTAACTGCCTCTCCCGTTAAACCTACTGTAGACTTCACTTCGTCCTCTAAAGCAACAAAAGTTCTTTTTACCTCTCTAACTTGAGCTTGCAAAACATCTTCTAACGAAGTTTCTAATTTATTTTGCATTTTCTCAATATTCATCACAACTTCATTTTGCACCTGTTGAAGATTACTGTTTATTTGCTGATTAGCATCTTGTAAAGTAGAAGAAAGGGTTTTTGATTCATCAACTACTTTTGCCGCCATGTCGCGCACATTCGCATTAAGTTCCGTAACTGTATCTTGCAAATGCTCGCGAATTACACCTGTTTGCTTACCAATTTCATTTGAGGTATTTTGTAAACTATCGTTGGTATCATGCACTGATAATTTAAACTCATTAGCTCCCTCTTTAATCGCCTGCATAAACTCTTTAGAACTATTATTTAATTCTTGAGAAATTTTTTCAGTGCCTTCTTGTAAGCCTAATTTAACAGCGCCTATGCCTTCTTTAGCCTTCTCTGAATACTCCACTAATAAATCTTTAGTCGCCTTATCATGCTCCATCAAATGCTGATTAATCAATGTATCCGATTTTTCCAGTAACTGGTTATAATGCTCATTAGCGGCTTCTGTACTGCGTGTTAATTCAGTACGCATTAACTCATTTTTCTCGCCAATTGTATTCGATGTGCCCGTTAAATTTTGATTGGTTTCAGAAACTGCTTGTTTAAATTGATCAGCACCTTCAGTTATCACGCCCTTAACCTCTGCGGTACTTTGCTTGAGCTCTTCACCTATTAACTGCGTACCTTCAATTAAACCAGTTTTTACCGCTGTAATACCTTCCTGAGTATTAGCAACAAACTGCTCCAACAACTGATTAGACGTATCCACATGTTGTTTAATATATTGATCTGACTCAGTTAATAAAGTCGTGTAATGCTCATTTGCCACAGTAACAGAATGAGCAATTTCCGTAACCGTAGCCTCCACCTGCTTACGAATTTCCGGTACCGCTTCAACAGCACGATCACGCATATCCTTAAACGCTTCCAAATGACGTTCTAATTCCTCTACTTGATGCTGATTAACCTCCATGACTTGCTTCAAATTATTCATGGTTTCTGGGATATGCGCAGACTTATCACTGATAATGCTCACCGAGTCTTTTGTCTGGTTGATTGCTGTCACACCTAAAGCATACTGTTCAACCATTTGTTCAATTTGCTGACTATAATTTTCCTGCCACACCACTAACTTTTTCACTGACTCATCGAGCGCCTTAAAGTTTTCACCGAATTGCTCAATCAAATTATTATTAAAATCTGTAATCACATCTTTTAGGGCTTTAATGACCTCTTCTGTAGCTGATTTTGCAATAGTATCAGCAACATCTTGTAATTTCAGCCATAACTTATCGGAAAATTGCTGAAAATTTTGCTGCTGTTCAGTACTCACCGTTTGAATGATCGCTAACCTCTCATCCATTGCTTTCGCAGTTTTATGATTATCATTCATATCACCACGCAACAACTTCACCTGACTGACTAAAGTATCATCTTCACCGCCTACAATCGCGCGTTTTAAATCCGTTAATAACCCTTGTTGAGCTAAAGAAGACTCCAGCATCTGGCGACCTTGCTCATTAATTGCCCGATAAATATCATCAGCGCTTGCACCGCCTTGAACTTCTGAGGCTTCCGCTTTTACAAACAGGCGAATAGTCCCTGTCACCTTAAAAACAATAGAGGCAAACATGCCAACTAAACTAGTGATAAAAGCTGTTTTCAACCCCGATAACAAGCCGCCGATACTTTCATCAATATGTGCCGAGTCAAAATCCAACAAACCGACAACAATCCCAATAAAAGTCCCTAAAATACCTAACGACGTAAGTAAGGTCGCTGTATAGTGCACAAATTCAGTTGCTCTACCTATTTTCCTAGCAATAACAGCGATCAGTAGGCTTACTAGAATAACCCAAAAAAAAGCTTCTGTAATTGCTTCTGCGCTTGCGCCTGTCAAAAATTCTTCCAATATTTTAGACATCTTTTTCCTTAAATTTCTCTTGAAATTACTTGATTTTAAAATTATTAACTATACTCGCCCACAGTTCCGGTATCGACTGAACCACTGAGTGCTCATGCTCTCAATAAAACATCTAACAGCCTAAATGTAGTGTAGTATTTTGAATAGTCGTGAAATACTGTAAAACCTTTATTCAAGGCAAATGATACAAATGTTTTTACCCTTTCTAACTACCAAAGCTTCTTCAACTATGTCAATCATCTAATGATAATTTTCAGGCATTTACACCTCCTCTTTTCATGAGGTGAATGATTTTTTATGACTGTATATAACTATCTACTTTAATTCATAAGTGCGTATAATTTCCTTTTGAGATACCTGTGATTCGTTTAAATTTATCTGGAGTATTGTTAAAAAGTTTTCACATTATTTAGGAAATGTGCCTAATGTTTATTTTCGGCCTCAGTAATTTTCTTATCTAGCCACTTACCCGTTCCTATTGCTAGATTTAAGACTCCTTTTCCAACAGCCTTAACAGGCTTTGCAGTGGCTACTTTATATGCAAGCTCACTTGTATCGACCACACCTTTAAGTGTTCCCATAACTGCTAATTCAATCCCTTCACCAACGGCAGTTTCAGCATCTCCATTCTCATTATATGTTTCAGATGCATGATTAATACCTTTTAATGTAGCAAAAAGCCCCAAGAAACCAAGCCCCTCTACAACACCACTCAAAGCCATATCACTAAAATCAATTACCGAGCCACCAAGTGCGTCGATAGTAGATTCTGTAATATCAAGGTTACTGATTCCACTATCAATGGCATCAGTTTGCGCCGCAATTTCAGTAGTAGAAATGACAGGAATATCATCATCAACACTATTTATATACCCGACACTATCAGTAGCCTTGAGTTGATAAGCAGTTCCGTCAATAATAATATCAGTATCGGGATGGTTAAAATACTCATGTAGTTGACCGCCTGTTTGATCTGCAACAAGCTGTTCAAAATACGCACCTTTAGTTAAGCTAACTAAGCCCGCAAGGCTTTCTGGCGGCATACATAAGCAATCCCACCATATTTCCAAATCAGACATTTCAGAAAAATTGTTATTTACATCTCGAAGTACACCGTAGATATTATTAGCACTATATAAATCATCAAATATGGACGCTGACATACCAAAAACTCCACCAAATAATCCGATATAAGCCAGCTGGTGTGGTGATTTATCAGGTTGCGGATAAAGGTCTAATGAATTGTATGACTGCAAGTAAGAGCAGTGTATTCTAGATATTATCTGTTTATATTTATCATTATAAAAAGATCGTATTTTATCAACATCTTTTTGATAATTTATTTTAAACTTATTTTGTGCAATCTGCATATCATTGATTGCGTTATCTATTTCAGATGTATTAAGCGTATCGCAATTTAATTGCCCCCACCACGTTAAATTTTCATACATTTTTTCCCAGTTACCTTGAAGTTCAACTTTTTTTAACTCGAGGTAATCAATGTTTGTATAAAATAATTTTTCTAATTTAAGTAAAGGGTGAGTTTCTAACTTTTTATTAATATCTGTCGATGCTCTTTTTTTTGCCTTATCAGTTATTTGTTTTAACTTAACTTTATTACGCTTATTTTTTAAACAATAACTTCTGTTATAAAGTTCATTCATATAATAACTATAAAATGCATTTTTACTAGACATAGGTAGTTCACTAGATATAAACTCCATACAGAATCCTATACCTTTATCAACTCTTTCTAAATCTGAACTAGAAATTAGTACATTTAAAAAATATTTATCATTCTGAATTTTATCAAGCTTATTTGACATACCTGATAAAATTGAAATTTCAAATATAATAAAAAAACAAACGCAAACTAAAGGAATATAAAAATAATTATCCCATTTAATTACTTCAATTAATTCGTAATTTATTAAAGAAAGATATAAAACTGCAACTAAAATAGTAAATATAATTATTTTATTAAAAAACCATTTCTGTTTTGAATAATCAACTTGTAGCTCAGATTCATACCTTTTAATCATATCTTTTATATCTTCTGTTTAAAATAACTTATCATTACAAATAACATTCAAAAACTCTTACAACCTTACTCCAACCATTTATCCACTCACCCTTTTTTCGATTAATAGATCCTAATTCAACAAAATTATCTTTTAACCTAAAATATTCAACAAAACTATCTATACGCATATTTTTTTCAATATTTATATAAGGACTAACACATATAAATATATTCTTTCCAGAAAATGAAGAATCCAGAAGCTTTTGCAAGCCTCCAAGTGAAAAAGTTTCAATATCTATAATATTAGATAAAAAATGAATTTTTGTAGATTCACTATAAACTTCAAAATCATCAATTGTGACCATATCTAAATCTTTATTTATTGTTTTTATAGGAATTAAAGAATTATATTTTCTTATATGCAAGGATGCTCTAGACAAAGCAACGCTCGATGGCTCTATTAAATGCACTTTTTTTATTGCACCTTGTGAATCAACTTTTTTTTCCAAAAAACTCATACTAGCAATGCCCTGCCCACACCCCCAATCAATTAACTCGACCTGACCCACATCATGTTCAATATACTGAAATGCTGATATAAGCTTGTTATAGTGCATAGCTCCATATGCTCTCATATAATAAAACAATTGATTTTCATTTTCTAAAATACAAACACCACGATGTAATGAATAAAAATATTCATCATCGCCAATTTCAATACATTTAGTAGTGGATATACCCTTGATAGATGAGAAACTTTTCGTACATAATTTTAATAATTCTGAATATTCTGTTCCATCTTCAATAATAAAATTATTTATTTCATAGTCTATTTCAACTAATGGCCTACGCAAAAAATCATCTAATAATTTATGTATACACTCTAAATACTCTTGTGAAGAGTTAATATTTTCAATCGACAATATTTTCATTACTATCGAATCGTTTAAAAAGGATTTTTTATCTTCTAAATTTAGATAAATTTTATCCCTTATTAATCCTATAGATTTCTGGTTAAAATCATAAAACTCAAAAACAACAGTTGAATAAAAATTAACAAAACAAGATATCGTTTTTTGTGAATTATCATATTCATCACTGTGTGATTTAGATAAATTAGAGTATATATCTTCATACCTATCAATATAATCATCAACACTTTTTACTTTTATTAAAAATAAAGCGGCAGCTTTTGTTCTAAAACTCAAATCTTCAGTTAAATTATTCTTTCTTATGTGCTCATAGATATAAGTAAAACAAGACTTCAACATAAGCCTTTCACTGACATCTAGTAAGAGTATTAAGAAATAGAAATTATTTTTTTTAGATATATCTATCTGCAAAATAACCTTTCTATTAATTTTTATATATTCTTCTATGTCATTTTTCTTTGACTGAATGTAAGAGTATCTATTATTAGAAAACTCATCATAAATATTTTCAAATTCTGATTCAATAAAATCATCTAATGATTCTTTATTATTACTTATTAGTTTTAGTTCACTTAAAATATTCATTCCCAGTTATTCACCAAGTATAATATTAATTATACCTTTACAAGTCATTGTAGATTCAATACTAAAGCCATTTTTTACTGCCCAATCTATTAATTCAGGTTTTTTAAATTTTTTAAGTTCCTTTTCACCCAATAAAGGTTTATTTATAACAGCAAATTCATTCAACGCATCATCCATCAGTGATTCACTCACTACTGCTTTGCTACCCTCTTTATTACTAGTTTCATGATTTTTTTCATGCTCTACATTCTTAGCGGCCAGTTCACTCTCATATACCTTTAACTGCTCATTCTTTTCTGTAATTACTTTCTGACTTCCTTCCAGCTCTAATATTTTTTTATCTAGCTCTTCAGTCTTTCTGGCAAGTTCAGTCTTGCCACTGCTTAATAGCTCGTCCTTTTCAGTAATCTCTTTCTGACTGCCTTCCAACTCTAATATTTTTTTATCTAGCTCTTCAGTCTTTCTGGCAAGCTCAAGCTTTCCACTACTTAATAGCTCGTCCTTCTCAATAATGACTTTCTGACTGCCTTCCAGCTCTAATATTTTTTTATCTAGCTCTTCAGTCTTTCTGGCAAGTTCAGTCTTGCCACTGCTTAATAGCTCGTCCTTCTCAATAATGACTTTCTGACTGCCTTCCAGCTCTAATGTTTTTTTATCTAGCTCTTCAGTCTTGGTGGCAAGTTCAAGCCGTCCATTGCTTAATAGTTCGCCATCTCTTTCATTTATATGCTTATGTAGATAAGATATTTCTTGCTCATACGGGCCAATTTTAGTATTAATCTTATCTTGAATTTCCTTTTCTATTTTATTATTTTCTTCTTCTAAATATTTTTTTTTATCCATACTAAATATATCAAAAATTTTCTTCGAAAAATAAGTACATAACTCTAAAAATAACTTTACAGTTAAAGATGAATTTTCTTCCTTTAAAAAATAATTATCTAGCACTCGAAACTGATTAGTAACATCTATTTTTTGAAATGGTTTAACTGGTATCCATTCATCTAAGTATGGATACGTTTTATTTTTTTTATTAAAAAATGTAATCTGGTATATACCTTCAATAGCATAGTAATCTAATTCACTATCTAACTTAAACTTTGCGATGAAATTATTTTTACCACTGCTATATGAATTATTTAATTTTTCATATCCTATATGCAAACCAAGCATATAGAGTATAGCTCCATAATTTTTAACTAGCTTTCCACTTTGTAAGTCTTCAATTAAATCCTTAACACTTTTTCTTGAGCTTTCTTCGCAATAATTACAGAGTACAGCAGACTCATAGAGTCCTGAATTTTTATCATCAAATTCTAAATTCAAATTTCCTGTAAGTTCATCACTTTCTATTTTGATCTTCTCTTTTTTGGCAATATCTTGTATAGAATTTTTATCTACAAAAATCTCTTTGTATCTTTCAATTACTTTCTCTCTTTTATTACTAATTGAAACTTCGTCACCTACAAACCCAGTATATTGCTTTAAAAGTTCTATATATATGGAGGATGTGCACTCTTCCTGATTGTTATCAAAATGAACGCATGAGAGACTTCCAAGCCTTTGATAAAATAGTTTAATATTTAGATAATACTCTTGTTTAGGAGTACCTAGGATATTTTTATCATAATTCCCCATCAATGTTGGTGATACAGAACCATCTATTTCAATTAATCCATCTGGTATATATGCAGTAGCTTGCGTTATATTAGAGATTGTTTTTATACGTATATTTTCGTCTTTAAAATAAATTTTTTTAACTCTTGATATAGGTATAGGCTCTTCAAAAAAAAATGTGTCACCATTAAAGTCATTCTTCTGACTTTTAGATAATGCTATTTCTAATGAGCAGTCTACTGAATTAACCCACCTTTTTTTGGAACTAAATATATAGTTATCATCTATATCTTGAATACTATCATTTGGTTTATTATTAATATATTTTGAAGGTAAAATAAGTCCGCAGTTAAAGTAATGTGCTAACGTCGTAGAGTCGATAGGGATATAGTATCTATCCATTACATTTCTACCTTTTTATATGTCATTTTTTTTGCTTCTGAGTCTTCTAAATTTTCTAAAACCCTATCACTAATTACATATAAATTTGTTCTAGCTCTAGTCAAAGCTACATAATATTCTTTTTCTACGGATTTATCTTTGTTGATTCGCCACTCTACCATATGAAATTCCGGAATAATTACCGTATCAAACTCTAGACCTTTAGATGATTTTAATGTTGTTATATGTATATTTTCTAGTGCTTCAAACTTACGCATATTACTTTGATATTTAGATAAAGAAATATTTTCATCATTACTATATAGCTCACTAAGACTATCATATAATTTATTAACTTTATCCATTGATGTTACTAATATAGCGATATTATGTGTACTTGAATGGAGTTGTTCTATTATATTTTGAATTACATCCATTGGTTTTTTTGAGATAACTATGGTCGGTAATGGTTCATTTGATGCGCTTTGATTGGGGTCAACTCGCATATTTGGCATAACCGCTCTAACAAACTGTAAAATCTGGGTAGAATTTCTAAAGTTTTTATCTAAATGATAATGATTGTTATTAGAAAATGCCTCTGTTAACTGTGTTTCGCTTGACCCTTTCTCTTCATAGAGTGATTGCTGATCATCTGCACCGTATGAAACGGAATCAGCCCACGTCTTAATTGAATTGCAAAGATCGATACTAACATCTTGCGCCTCATCAATAATTATTTCATCATAATGCTGTGTTTTTCCTTCCTCATATGACCAGCATATTAACCGATCAACAGATTTCCCTGCCTGTTCATTCTCAGATGCAGCACAATTTTTTAAGTAAGCTTCTAATGATTTTGTATACGTTAATAATAAACTTTTTTTTCCATCCTTACAGGATGACACATGCCTCCACAACGAGACTAAACTTTTTCCTGTGCCTGGACCACCGGATATATTAAGTGCCTCACTTTCATTAACTGCTGCTTGTTGATCAATCGTTAATTCAGTAATTTTTGGTAATCTAAAAAAATACGGCATTAGTTAATTTTCCTAAATGTTAGGTTAATTCTTATATCTTTATCTTTTTTAGTTTTTGGTATTTGATGTTGCCAATAATGCTGTAGCTCCCCTTGCATTATAAGTAGGCTCCCATGCTCAAGCTCTAAACTGACCTTTTCTTTTGTTTCTATATGTCGCATCTGGAATACTCGAGCCTCTCCAAAGGTTACTGAAGCTATCGTTGGATTTTCACCTAACTCAGGCTCTGCATCAGTATGCCATGAGATCGAATCGTCCCCATTTCTATATTGATTTAAAAGCACACTGTTAAATTTTTCCTGTGTTTTCTGTTCAACTTTTACCTTTATTTGCTCTAGTACTCCAGCCCATGGCTCTGGCTGCAAAGTAATTCCGGAAAAGCTATATGGCTTATCATTATCACCATACCATGCAGTTAACCTTGGAAAATTTACATTTTTCCCATACATATTCATTGATTCTTGCTTCCATGCTATTTCATTTTTTAATGACTTTAAGTAATTATCACTATCTTCTTTAGTAAAAAAGTTAGGGATATAAAGGTACTCACCATTTCTGATTTTTTTTATATCATGAGTATTGTTACTATAATTAGTATTATCACTAAACATGTCTTGCTGCATAACTGCTTCACCTTATTTTAAACCTTACTTAAAGTGTACCATGCTTAACCCTAGCGTCCATCATTGACTTACAGTGTATTAAAATAAAAAAACCAATTAATTTTAATAAAACTAATATTTAAACCAATACCAAATAAAACAACTACTTGAATATATAATCGTTACAAAAAAACGGCTCTTCCCGATTTCGTGGGGTGATCACTACATCTAGGATTAGTAGGTATTTTAGGTAAATGATAACCCATAAAATCCCTTATTAAATCAATTGACTAAAGAAATTTTTATGCATGTGGTATTGCATGCAAAACTACATGTTAATTTTACCCCGCGAAATCGGGAAGAGCCAAAAAAACCTATCATTCAGAATGGAATATATCCGTCAAAAGCATCATTTGAAGTAACTTCTGAAAAAGGTGAGGTACCGGTAGGTTCATTACCCGATGGTTTAGGTGAATAGCCACCTCCTTCACCTTCGTTTTTACTTCCTAACATCTGCATCTGATC
>Ga0209707_1001231_pt1 | contig 14703 bp, 14 predicted proteins | sample EN4Hudsemesocosm_FD_184630 | JGI IMG/M metagenome (GOLD analysis project Ga0209707, IMG submission 184630) | Methane-oxidizing microbial communities from mesocosms in the Hudson Canyon - EN4B Hudson Canyon (SPAdes) (version 2) | ecosystem: Environmental > Aquatic > Marine > Cold seeps | place... | reverse complement strand
ATTAATGCATTATTTTAAGCAACAAGGTTTATCCGTAGTTGGGATGAAACCTGTTGCAGCAGGTTGTGAGTGGATTGATGAACAGCTAAAAAATGAAGATGCCTTATTATTACAGCAACATTCATCTATAGAGTTAGCTTATGAAGAAATAAACCCTTATGCTTTTGAAGCGCCTATCTCCCCACATTTGGCAGGTGTTAAAAATCCTGTGCAGTTTGAGGTGTTGTTACAGGCCTATAATAAATTAAAAAATAAAGCAGATGTTGTTATTGTTGAAGGTGCTGGTGGTTGGCTGGTTCCCCTAAATAATAAAAATGATATTGCTGACTTTGCTATAGCGTTAGATGTCCCTGTTATTGTCGTAGTTGCCATTCGCTTAGGTTGTATTAACCATGCTAGGTTGACGGTTCAATCTATTCAACAAAGCAAAGTCAATTGTGCAGGATGGTTGGCTGTTTGTATCGATCCTGATATGGATAAGCAGGCTGAAAATATTGAAACGCTGAAACAAAAGTTAGATATACCTTTGTTAGGAGTAATTCCCTATGCTGAAAAAATAGACTTTGGAAGGCAGTCAGAAGATTTAATTGAAAGAAAATTGATCTAGGTCAAAGCTTAAAAAAATATAAGCCGCATAATTGCCGCTCCTAATTAAAAAAACAACTTGGAGAAAAGATATGGCTTTAATTACTTGGACTGAAGCACAGCATGGAACAAAAGTAGGTTTTATTGATACTGAGCATAAAGAGCTTTTTGATTTGTTGAATAAAGTATATGACGATGCAACAGGTGGTGCAGAGCGATCTCAAATTGGTAATTCATTAGATGCATTAATTACTTTTGTAGTTGATCATTTTGCACATGAAGAAAAAGAAATGATAGCGGCTAATTACGATGGCTATGATGCTCATAAAGAAGAACATACAAAATTATTAGAAGTTTGTGGTGGTTTGCAAACTGCTTTCCATGCAGGTAATGCAGAAGTGACAGTCGAAGTGGGTAATATGGTAAAAGATTGGTTGGATAGCCATATCCCAACTTTTGATGCTGCAACAGCGAGTGCTTTGAACTAAGAAAACCATATTTAATACCTCCCAAAAAAGGCCTATAAAGTTATTTTATAGGCCTTTTTTGTGCCTTGAGGAAACTGATCAAGTAAATCTCTCTGGAATAGAAAACCTTGTTAGGGTAAAATTGAACAGTTAAATTGCAAATAAAAATAAATAGCTGAAGGAATGGCTAAAGAAAAGGCTTGTATTCGTTAAACGAAAGAGCCTTTTTTAATAAAAAAAATATAACGCATACAAGTTTATAATTAAAAACAGGGGTTTCTTCGTGATAAAAACTAAGCAACTATTCGCTGCTCTCACCCTGATGGTGACAGGTTTGAGTTCTGCTCATGCGGATTACACACTTAATCTAATGGAGGGGGCTACAGAGCTCAGTAGAGATGTCTACGGCCTTCATATGTGGGTTTTCTGGATTTGTGTAGTCATTGGCATTATTGTATTTGGCGCCATGTTTTATTCGATTTACTATCATCGTAAATCAATGGGGCATAAAGCTGAACAATTCCATGAGAGTACAACAATAGAGATTCTTTGGACAATTATTCCAACAGTAATATTAGTGGCAATGGCTATTCCAGCTACCAAACTAATGTTAAAGATGGACAATGTTCAAGAATCAGAGATGTCAATTAAAGTAACAGGTTGGCAGTGGAAGTGGGAATATGAATACATGGATAATGGTATTCATTTTTTCAGTACTTTGGATGAGGCGAGCAACAAAGCCCGTCAAAAAGATTCAGGTATTGATCCTCGTTCAGTACCTCATTACTTATTAAATGTTGATAAACCTCTAGTGGTTCCAGTAAATACAAAAATTCGTTTTTTGTTTACAGCTGCTGATGTTATCCACTCTTGGTGGGTGCCTGATTTAGGTTGGAAAAAAGATACTATTCCTGGTTTTATCAACGAAGCATGGACTTCAGTAGAAAAAGCAGGGACATATCGTGGTCAATGTACTGAGCTATGTGGTAAAGATCATGGATTTATGCCTATTGTTGTAATCGCTATGGAAAAAGAAGATTACCAAGAATGGGTGATGGAACAAAAAGGATTAGCATTAGAAGAAGCAAGTGCAGCAACAAAAGAGTGGACTGCTGATGAATTGATTGCTAAAGGTGAGACTGTTTATACCAATAATTGTTCATCTTGTCATATGGGTGACGGCGCTGGAATGGCGGGAACTTTTCCTGCAATCACAGCAAGTTCAGTTGTGACAGGTGATATAGATGCACAAGTTGAATTAATGATGAACGGAAAAGGTATGATGCCTGCTTTCGGTCAAATGCTAAGTGCAGTTGATTTTGCAGCGGTTTCGACATTTATCCGTAATGGCTTAGGAAATGAGGTGGGTGATTCAATTCAACCATCAGCAATTCAAGCTAAACAGTCGGCACTACCAGAAGATGAAGGCGAGGATGACGACGAATAGTCGTTACGTTAAATTTTCTTAAGTCTAATCTTTCAAATTTTATAAAGAGGTATTGAATATGTCTGCTGCAACAGCTGAACATGATGATCATCACGATCACGGTCCTGAAAAGGGTCTATTAAGGTGGATAGTGACCACCAACCATAAAGATATCGGAACTATGTATCTGATTTTTGCACTGGCAATGTTTTTTGTTGGTGGAACGATGGCTTTAATTATTCGTACTGAGCTTTTTGAACCGGGTATGCAGTTTGTAGACCCTCAGTTCTTTAATTCAATGACAACCATGCATGCGTTAGTGATGGTATTCGGTGCGGTTATGCCTGCATTCGTTGGTTTAGCTAACTGGCAGATTCCATTAATGATTGGTGCGCCAGATATGGCTTTGCCTCGTATGAACAACATGAGTTTCTGGATGTTGGTTGCTGGTGTATTATTACTAGCAAGTACTTTATTCATGGAAGGTGGCGCGCCTGCTTCAGGTTGGACTTTATATCCACCTTTAGTTTTGCAAACAGGTAATGCATTGCCCTTCGCTATTTTCTCTGTGCATTTATTAGGTATCTCATCAATTATGGGTGCGATTAACGTAATCGCAACTATTTTTAATATGCGTGCACCTGCAATGACATTAATGAAAATGCCATTGTTTGTATGGACATGGTTAATTACAGCATTCTTATTAATCGCAATTATGCCTGTATTTGCTGGCGCGGTGACTATGCTATTAACTGATCGCTTCTTCGATACTAGCTTCTTCGATGCTGCGGGTGGTGGTGATCCAGTTCTTTATCAACATATTTTCTGGTTCTTCGGACACCCAGAAGTATATGTAATGATTTTGCCAACATTCGGTGTAGCATCAACAATTATTCCTGTTTTTGCTCGTAAGCCTTTGTTTGGTTATTCTTCAATGGTTTATGCAACAGCAGCGATTGCTTTCCTTTCATTTATTGTTTGGGCGCATCACATGTTTACAGTGGGAATGCCAATGGCGGGTGAGTTGTACTTTATGTATGCCACTATGCTGATTGCGATTCCAACAGGTGTAAAAATCTTTAACTGGACTGCAACAATGTGGAAAGGGTCGATGACTTTTGAAGCACCTATGTTATTTTCAATTGCTTTTGTTGTTCTGTTCACACTAGGTGGATTTACAGGCTTGATGATGTCATTAGCACCTGTTGATTTTCAGTACCATGATACTTATTTCATTGTTGCTCATTTCCATTACACATTAGTTCCAGCTTCTGTCTTTATTTTGATGGCTGCAGGTTACTTCTGGTTACCTAAATGGACAGGTAATATGTATGATGAAAAGTTAGCTAAATTACATTTTTGGTTATCAGCAATCTCTGTAAATATTCTTTTCTTTCCACAGCACTTTTTAGGTTTAGCGGGTATGCCTCGTCGTATTCCTGATTATGCTGTACAGTTCGCTGACTGGAATATGATCTCAAGTATTGGTGCTTTTATCTATGGTCCTAGTCAGCTGATATTCGTTTATATTGTTTATAAAACAATTAAAGGCGGTACTGGTGAGAAGGTAACAGATGAAGTGTGGGAAGGTGCTAAAGAACAAAGTCTAGAATGGACATTGCCTTCACCTACTCCTTATCATACGTTTGCTGAACCACCTAAAGAAGTACCAACAATGAGTACTGGTAGGTAGTCGATAAAACTAAAAGACACTTCACTCCTTGTGAGTGAAGTGTTGGATAATAGAATGAATATAAAACAAAAGAATATTTTAACGGCTGTTATTTTAATCGCCGTAGCAGCATCAATTTATGCGTTTGCAGTAATGAGAGTCATGGGATATGAGTGATGATTTAGGACAAAAAAATACTAAACTTGTTCGTAAGTTAGTATTTATTGTTCTAGGTATGTTTGGTTTTGGCTATGCTTTAGTGCCTATTTACGATGTGTTTTGTGATATTACAGGGCTTAATGGTAAAACAGCATCTGAAGCGATAGTTGATGTGGTTTATGAAGTTGACCTCAGTAGAGAAATAACGATTGAGTTTATAACCTCTCTTCCAAAATCAACCTCTACCATGGTATTTCGTGCTGAAAAGAATAAGATAAAAATTCACCCTGGGAAATATTACACGGTAAACTTTTATGCTGAAAATAAAACAAATAAAAAGATGGTTGCTAGAGCAGTACCGAGTGTTACGCCCGGACTAGCAGCAGAATATTTACAGAAAACAGAGTGTTTTTGTTTTACGGAGCAAACATTCGAACCTAATGAGGTAAAACTTATGCCAGTTCGTTTTGTGATAGATCCGGAACTTCCAGAAAGATATAAAACAGTCACACTTGCATATACTTTTTTTGATAATACTGAGAAATCAGTAAAAAAATAACAGGGGTAGCGATATGTCTACAAATGATGCTTATTACATTCCCAATAAGGCTGTCTGGCCAATTATTGGTACAGTAGGTCTTATGACCACTTTAGCTGGCTTTGCAAATTACTTAAATGGTAATGCTGGCGGATCAACCTTTATGATTATTGGGTTGGTTATTTTTATCACGATGCTGGCTGGCTGGTTTACATTACAGTCTACAGAAAGTGAATCAGGTATGTATAACCATGGGGTAGGAATTTCTTACCGTATGGGAATGATGTGGTTTATTTTTTCAGAAATCATGTTCTTTGCAGTTTTTTTTGGTGCTTTGTATTACACACGTAATCTATCAACTGATTGGCTGGCTGGTATTGGTGACGGCCCCGGTCGTTCAACAGGCATGTTATGGGAAGGGTTTACTAATTCATGGCCAACAAATGGTCCTGGAAATATAGGTGGTGAATTTGAAGAAATGGGAGCTTTTGGCTTACCATTAATTAACACCTTATTACTATTAACAAGTGGTGTTACATGTACTTGGGCACACCATGGCTTGCTTGCTAAGAATCGTAGCCAACTGATTAAAGGCTTAGCCGCAACAGTGGGTTTAGGGTTTATTTTTGTTGCTTGTCAAGCACTTGAGTACTATGAAGCGTATCATGAAATGGGTCTTACTTTAGGGTCTGGAGTTTATGGTTCAACATTCTTTATGTTAACTGGTTTCCATGGATTTCACGTTTGTGTAGGTGCAATCATGTTATCGGTCATACTATTCCGTAGTTGGAAAGGTCACTTTACACCAGAAAATCATTTTGCATTTGAAGGTGCAGCTTGGTACTGGCATTTTGTTGATGTGGTATGGCTAGGTTTATTTATTTTTGTTTATATTATATAAATAAATAAGTAGACATAAAAAAAGCGCAGTCATTATGACTGCGCTTTTTTTTTGCCTAAAATGTTTGTGCAAAAAACAGAATTAAGGCAAGGTCGGGTGATAGCTAGAATAGCAAAAACTGTTAAATAATTAATACAACAGATGAAAAAATTATGGGGTTTGAGCTGTATTAGCTAAAAGTTTTTGCTGTTTTTGCATTTGAATTCTTGCTCCTATACCTTCAGGTTTAATCATTCCTGTTATCAATGCAATATAGAGTAAAATAAATAATACCAAGGACATGCCAATTCTATAACTCAGTGCTTTAACTGTTTTGGCAGAATCATTTTTCTCTTTGCGGATAACTAAATGGTATAAGGCAGAACCTAAACTAAATAGAATAAACAGAAATATGATAATAAAAATAATTTTGATAGACATGTTTTGCAGTGATTTTGTGAAAGTTATGAATAGAGTAATATAAAAACATGAAATTAACTATTGCTAAAACAGAATTCCAATTTAGTGTTTTTTCAATATCATTATATGTGGTTCTGATCATTTTGTTAGTATCTCTAGGTTTTTGGCAGTTAGGCCGATCAGAACAAAAGCAAGTTTTTATAAATAAACAATTGTTATCTGCAGATAAAGAGGTTTTAAAATTAACAGATACTATTGATTTAAATAAAAGCAGATATAGAACAACGGAATTAACTGGCTACTTTGAATCTAGCAAGCAATTTCTTATAGATAATCAAATTGTAAATGGAGTGGTGGGTTACTTTGTTATAACACCGTTTAAAGTTTTGGAGTTAGATCGTTCGGTATTAGTTAATAGAGGTTGGGTTAGATTAAATAAAGATCGCAGAGTGTTACCTGAAATAGCAATTGAAGATACAAAACGAACAATCATCGGAAGAATAAATCATTTTCCTGCTGTTGGTTTTCATTTAGAGGGTGCAGAGATTCCAACTGAAAACTGGCCATCGGTCGTACAAGTTGTCGATGTTAAAGTGCTTGCAGAAAAATTAGGATATTCATTATTTCCTTTCCAAATTGAACTGGATAAAACAATGAGTGATGGTTACAGTCGTAACTGGAAAAATAAAACCATCATGCCACCTGAAAAACATGTTGCTTATGCCGTACAATGGTTCGGTTTAGCTATAACGTTAACAGTATTATTTTTTGGATTTAGTAGAAGACGTAAATGAACGAATTGAACGAACAACAAAAGAAAAACAATCGCACGGTAATTATTATTTTTACCATGTCGATTATTCCTTTTTGTATTGCCTGGTATTTATCAAGCAGTGCAACCTGGATGGGTGGTGGAACAAATAATGGTAAATTAATAACGCCACCTATTACAACAGAATTTAATCAATTTGTTGGGTATGATGAATTTTCTACAAAGAATTTACACGAGATAAAGGGGCACTGGGTATTAATGAATGTAGTACCTAATAAACAATGTAATGAAGTGTGTCAATTTGCAATATTTAAAACCAAGCAACTAAGAGTAATGATGGGCAAAGACCTTACTAGAAGTCGTCGTCTAGTACTTGTCGCTGCAGAATTTGAACAAACAGTTGAGCAATTATTTTGGAAAGAAGAGAGTAAGACTGGCAAAACTGTGCAAGAAGACAAAAGGTTGTTAAGAGTAAAGCTACTACCTGCATTACTGGATAAATTAAACAAAGTTAGAACATCAGGGATACCAGAAGGGATGCTTTTCTTAATGGACCCATTAGGCAATGTTATGATGCAGTACGAGCCAGAGTTCGATCCGTATAAAGTTAAGGATGACTTACGTAAATTATTAAAAATATCACAGATTGGTTAAAGAAATGTTTAGAAAAACTACGTTATTTACCTTAGTTTTAGCGTTAATTGTTATTGTTTTTAGTTCCACTGTTAGATTGTCAGATGTAGCAGCGGGTTGTCCTGAATGGACTGGTTGGCCAGGATGTTATGGCGAAGTATCTACTGTAGATAATGCTTTTACTCCCCCCTCAATAATACCTGCTGAAGTTAAAAAAGCATTTAAAGAATGGGTTACTTACCAGTCTGTCATTGTATTTTTAGGTGTTTTAGTACTGTTATTAACTGTTTCGGCTTGGATGCAGGCGGGGTATCGTCTGGCTGCTGTTATTTCTAGTAATGTACTGCTGGTTGTGATGGGAATGCAGTTAGTACTAGGAATGTGGGCTGTTAAAGCTAAATTGATGCCTGCTGTAGTAACAGGACAATTATTATTAGCTTGTATTTCAGTTTGGCTTTTATTTTGGATGTATTTACGTTCAAACTCAGAAATAAAACCTAACGAACAGGGAAGTACTGGACCTAAGTTGTTAGCAAGAGTTGGTTTTGTAGCTTTGTTTCTACAAATTACTCTGGGATTTTGGGTGAGTACTAACCAAGCAGGTTTAGCTTGTGCCGGTTTCCCTAACTGTAGTGGTGAATGGTTACCCGCAGTTGATTATTTATCAAGCCTGAATTTATTTTCAGCACTGCAAAGTGGATATACAGGAATCCTGTCGTTTGATGGGCAGGTAGCAATACATTGGGCTCATCGTATTGGGGCTATCCTCAGTTTTGTTTTGTTGACTATCATTACTTTATCAGCAACATCAGAAAACTATGCAAGGCCTGTAAGAAAGTCTGGATTATTGCTAAGTCTGCTGTTATTAGTAGAACTTATGTTGGGTATCTTTAGTGTCAAACTAGAGTTGCCAGTATTCTTTGTAGTTGTTCATAATCTATTTGCAGTGCTATTGATGTTTCCGTTAATAGCCATTAGTTTTTATAGTAAATATGGTTTTATTGAACCAGAAACTGAAGGAGCTATTGATGTTGTCGTAGAGCCTGATGTTGTTGCTACGGCTGATGAAGTAAAAGAAATTGATGAAGTAGCAACAGCTGATTCTTTATATTTACGTTTAAAATCTCAATTAAAGAAAACACGAACCGGTATAGGCGGTGTTTTATCAGCAATTCCTGTTGGCCAAAAAGCAATAAACCAAGATCTTTTAGAAGAAATTGAATCAAGCTTGATAATGGCTGACCTTGGAATAGAAACTACAAGTGTAATTATTGCTGAATTAACAGAACGTTTAGAGCGTAAACAATTAAATGATGGGGAAGCTTTAGAGGAAGCGTTAAAACAAACCTTATTAGATATATTGGAACCGTGTGATAAAGCACTGGAAATCCCCAAACAGGATATTCCTTTTGTTATTTTAGTAGTGGGTATTAATGGTGTTGGTAAAACGACAACTATAGGTAAATTAGCTAAACGTCTAAAAATGCAAGGGCATAGTGTCATGTTGGCTGCTGGGGATACTTTTAGAGCAGCGGCTGTTGAACAGCTTCAAGTATGGGGCGAACGCAATGAAATTCATGTTGTCGCTCAACATACAGGAGCAGATTCAGCCTCGGTAATTTTTGATGCAGTTCAATCTGCCCAAGCTAAAGGTATTGATGTACTTATTGCTGATACAGCAGGAAGGTTACATACTAAATCTAACTTAATGGAAGAATTAAGTAAGATTAAACGCATCATGAAAAAAGTGGATGAAACTGCGCCGCATGAGGTTTTATTAGTATTGGATGCTGGTACAGGTCAAAATGCTCTATCACAAACAAAAACCTTTAATGAAGTTGTTGAACTATCAGGGTTGGCAATAACAAAATTAGATGGAACTGCAAAAGGTGGTGTTATATTTTCTCTGGCCAATCAGTTTAAACTACCTATTCGGTTTATTGGAGTTGGTGAAGGAATTGATGACTTGCAAGACTTTGATGCAAAATCCTTTATTGAAGCTTTATTTGTAAAAGATTAATTAATCTTATTTTAATGCTCTTTCTTGTAGGGAAGGGCTTAAGAGCTATAATGATAGGGTAGAAAAGGATATAAAGTTGCTCTAAAGCCCTCTCTTGATGGAGAGGGTTGGGTGAGGAGAAAGTAAATAGATCTCTTTTTCAATGATTCTCTATGGATTAAGAGATAAAGCAAAAACACTAGTAAAACAACGCTTAACAGTGGTAATGTTTAAAACAAATGCTTAAATTTGATCATGTAAGTAAACGATATGCAGATGCTGGTGATGCACTATTAGATGTGAGTTTTCACCTAAAAGCAGGTGAAATGGCTTTTTTAACAGGGCATTCAGGCGCGGGGAAAAGTACATTGCTTAAATTAATAGCAATGATGGAACTCAGTACGCGAGGAAATATTTTATTAGATGGTCAAAATCTAAATAAAATAACAGAAAAACAAATCCCCTTTATAAGAAGAAAGTTAGGTTTAATTTTTCAGGATAATAAGCTATTACAGGATAGAACTATTTTTGATAATGTAGCTTTACCTCTTGTAGTATCAGGATATAGTTACCAAGAAATTGGTCGCAGAGTAAGAGCATCATTAGATAAAGTTGGCTTGCTAGGCAAAGAAAAAAAATATCCCTTAGCCTTATCAGGTGGTGAACAACAGCGAGTAGGTATCGCACGGGCAGTCATTAATAAGCCTCGATTGATTTTAGCTGATGAACCTACTGGAAATTTAGACCCAGAATTATCAGCAGAAGTTATGCATTTATTTGAACAGTTTCAGAAAGTTGGAGTTACTGTATTAATAGCAAGCCATGATGTCGATTTATTAAGTCAAATGGGGCATAGAATATTAACTTTGGACCATGGTCAGCTAAAAGCTAGTTAATAATGAAACATAATTCTCGACAGATAAAAAATAAAGATAACAACGGTTTTTCAGAACAGTTAAAAGCTTATCTGTTATTGCATGCTCATGCCTTATTTTCCAGTCTTGGGAGAATGGTAAGAAATTCATTTACTTCAATAATGACTATTATTGTTATGGCCATTGCTATTTCACTTGCCTCAGGTTTTTATCTGTTAGTTGTTAATATGCAGCAATTAACGGGTGAACTTGAAGCGACCAATCAAATATCATTGTTTTTAAAAACAAATGTAAGTGATAATGCTGGTGAAAAATTAGCAGAAGAAATCAGAAAAAATAATGCGATCGATAAAGTTGTTTTAATTACCAAAGAACAAGCGTTAACCGAATTTAAACAATATAGTGGGTTTGGAGATGTTTTAGATATACTAGAAAACAACCCATTGCCCACAGTTATACAAGTTTTACCCAGTAATACTCTAAATGATATGCAGGGCATCGAAAACCTAATGAAGCAGTTTAATCAACTGGAAAAAGTTGATTTTGCACAACTGGATATGAAATGGGTGCAACGATTGCAGTCAATGATGGATATTATGCAAAAAGCAGTTTTTGTATTAACTATCTTATTGGGTTTTGCCGTTGTAGTTATTACAGGTAACACCATAAGGCTAGAATTACAAAATAGACAAGATGAGGTGCTGGTTGCTAAATTGGTTGGGGCGACTCATGCTTTTATCCAGAGACCTTTTTTATATACAGGATTTTGGCTAGGGTTTATTTCAGGACTAGTTGCCTGGGTTTTAGTCAGTTTCATCTTGCTTATTTTACAAAGCCCGATAGAAAAACTTTCCATTCTTTATGATGCTAGTTTTGATTTAAGTTATTTTAGTTTTGTAGAGGTCTTATCCTTATTGATCCTGTCATCAATACTTAGCGTTGTTGGAGCATGGGTAGTTTTGCATTATCAATTGCAAAAAATAAAGCCTAAGTAAATTTTTGCTTATCAAATATAATTGAACTTATAAAATTATTAGCACTCTGATCGTTTGAGTGCTAAAATAAAATAACTTTATAATTCAAGGGGCTTCAATGAATAACACAGTAGCTTTACCATCAAGTCTAGAAGTAGGTACTTTTGATTCATATTTAAGTAAAGTCAGTCAAATGCCAAAGCTGACTGCTGAATATGAAAAAGAATTAGCTGTTCGTTACAGAGAAAATGGAGACTTAGAAGCTGCCCGTGAATTAGTCATGTCAAACCTTCGATTTGTTGCTCATGTTGCTAGAGGTTATAGTGGTTATGGCCTACCTTTAGCCGATATTATGCAAGAAGGTAATGTTGGATTGATGAAAGCAGTAAAACGTTTTGATCCTGATGTGGGCGTGAGATTAGTCTCATTTGCCGTTCATTGGATTAGAGCTGAAATACATGAATATGTGATAAAAAACTGGCGAATTGTCAAGGTTGCAACTACAAAAGCGCAACGTAAACTGTTTTTCAATTTAAGAAAGTCTAAGAAAGGTTTAGGCTGGTTATCAAAAGATGATGCTGAAGCAATGGCAGAAAATTTAGATGTCGACCTTAAAATAGTTTATGAAATGGAAGAGCGCCTAGATGGTCGTGATATGGCATTTGATTTACCAGCAAATGAATCTTCAGAAGAAACAATCTCAGCACCTGTTAATTACTTAGAACAGCAAGAAGCTGATCCTGCATTATTGTTAGAAAATGCTGATTGGAAAGGGCATGAAGAGGGTTTGTTGTCAGAAGCCTTGTCTGAGTTAGATGAGCGTAGCCAAGATATTTTAAAGAGCCGCTGGTTATCAGAGAAAAAATCAACATTGCATGATTTAGCTGCACGTTACGGTGTTTCTGCTGAGAGAATTAGGCAGCTAGAAAGTAATGCGATGAAAAAATTGAAAGCAGCTGTTGTTTTAGAAGCTTAAGCTAAAAATAAGCTAGCAACAAAATTAAAACTCAATTATAATACCCGTTCTGTGCCGGGGTGGTGAAACTGGTAGACACGTCGGATTCAAAATCCGATTTCTTCGGAAGTGCCGGTTCGATTCCGGCCCTCGGTACCATAGATTAATAAAGGCTTTGTGAGAAATCACCAAGCCTTTTTTATTGCCTAAAATTTACCGTGTCACACTCATGTCACAGTGACCGCAATACAAAACAACACTTCAAAAGGCAGTCATTGCCAGACTTCAAACTTATTTTTAATACATTCAATAATAAAATTTTGCCGTTTTTTAGTAATGGTGTGACGTGAGTGTGACAAATAAAAATTAATTTTATTAAATACTTTAAATAACAGATGGTTACTATTAAAAGTAATTGGATTAATTATCCAATATTGCTTATAGTTGTCTAGTGTTGTAAAGTTTAGCCTTGTATTTAAGGAAAACTCATGTCTACGATCAGAAAGAGAACAAATGCAAAAGGTGTTGTGTCTTATCAGGCTCAGATAAGATTAAAAGGCTACCCAGCTACAACTCAATCTTTTGCACAACTAACCCTTGCAAAGCGTTGGGCTAATCAAACGGAAACAGAAATTTTAGAAGGCCGTTACTTTAAAACCACCGAAGCAAAAAAACATACTCTTTCTGAATTAATAGAGCGTTACATTAAAACCACCTTACCAACAAAACCAAAAAGTATTGCTACCCAAAAACCTCAGCTTGAATGGTGGGATAAAGAAATTGGTTTTAAGTTGCTTTCAGATATAAGCCCGTCTCTATTGGCAGATTGTAGAGATCGATTACTCATGCAAATAACCATGAGGGGAAAGCTCAGGTCACAAGCCAGTACAGTTCGATATATGGCTGCATTAAGTCATGTCTTTACAATAGCTGTTAATGAGTGGGAGTGGATGGAATCAAACCCAATGAAAAAGGTAAAAAAGCCAAAAGAACCGCGTGGTCGTGTTCGTTTTTTGAGTGATGAGGAAAGAGGGCGTTTATTCCAGGCATGTATTAATTCAGAGAATCGATTGATATACCCTGTGGTTTTACTAGCTATTTCAACAGGTATGAGAATGGGGGAGGTGACAGGAATAAAATGGGCTGATGTTGATTTGAAAAAAGGCCGTATTACATTACATGAAACCAAAAATGGAGAAAGGCGCGCAGTTCCTTTAGTTGGTAAAGCGTTTGAGGTAATAAAGGAGCATGGCAAAGTAAGGCGTTTAAATAGTGAATATGTTTTTCCTAGTAGAAATGGACAAAAACCAGCACACATAAGAAACGCATGGGACAAAGCAATATTAGAAGCAGAAATTAATGATTTTCACTTCCATGACCTAAGACACAGCACTGCATCTTATTTAGCTATGAATGGGGCTTCTCTTGCTGAAATAGCGGAAGTATTGGGGCATAAAACACTAGCAATGGTGAAACGCTACGCCCACCTTTCAGACTCTCATGTTTCAGGTGTTCTTGAAAGCATGAATAAGAAAATGATGGGGTGATTGTGGAAAAACTAAAGTTGCCCGAATGGCTGAAAGAAATTGAAAGCAACAAGCCGTTAATGAAAAACATTGAAAGTGGACGAACATCCAGAACTAAAAAGGGTAAATTGTTTCTTATGCTTTTATCTGACGATCCATCACTTGAATCAATGTGGAATTCTTTAAAAAAGCGTGATGATGATCTTTGGTTTTTAAGTTTTATGCATGATGTTGAAATGTCTTTATCAAGGACAAGATTTTGTAAACATACAAAGGAGCAAAGAAAAACACGTGCAGATAAAATTTCTAAACTATCTAAAGCATTAGCTAGAGAGTTGAAGGCTTCTGATTTTGATACAGGCATATATAATGCTATGAATATTAAAACTCAAACTAGGTTATCGAAAAATATACCACGAAACGAGTCTGGTTTTTTTAATGAGCCTTATGAGTTGTTAGAAGGTCAGACCGCTTTTTTATGGGTATCTGATTTTTTAGAGGAGGTTTCTGAAATGGCACAGAATAAGAGTAGTGACCCTGATATTGTACAAGTCAGCGAAACTATGAATGCAACACAAACCTATTACATCCGCCACCTAACAAAGTGCATGAGAAACAGATTTAACTCTCCTATGAGGGTTGTAGTTTCTATTTCAGCCTCAATAATTTTTAAAAACCATAAAATAACTGTTCCTTATGTTGCTAACATGGCTCCTTAAAGAAAATAGTCTAAAAATCGTACTTTTCTTTAATTATGTAAGATAAAAAAAACAATCAAAATACCACCACGTTTTGCAACACGGCAGAGCAATACATTGTTAA
>Ga0209707_1001230_pt1 | contig 14704 bp, 13 predicted proteins | sample EN4Hudsemesocosm_FD_184630 | JGI IMG/M metagenome (GOLD analysis project Ga0209707, IMG submission 184630) | Methane-oxidizing microbial communities from mesocosms in the Hudson Canyon - EN4B Hudson Canyon (SPAdes) (version 2) | ecosystem: Environmental > Aquatic > Marine > Cold seeps | place... | reverse complement strand
AACTCAAAAATGAGTTAGCTGAAAAACAAGAATTAGCTCTTCAAAAACTATCTAAGCAGGCTAAACGAAAAAAAATAGGATTGACAGTTTCTACCCCAGGAGGCTACCGACTTGCCGCTCTGAATGGGGCAGACCCTCATACAGTCGATAGCTTTGCGAAGTTATCAAAAGAACAGCAAGATGATTTTGAAGATGTTATTGGCAAGATGGAAGTTAAATTGCGGGGTGTTCTTCGCAAACTGTCTATTTGGGAGCAAGAATACGCTGATAATCAGGCAAAGTTGAATGAAGAAGTTACATTAGGTGTTACTAGCCATTTGATAGGTGCTTTAGAGGGTAAGTACGAAGCTCATCGGAATGTAGTGGAACACCTGGCAGCATTGCAAAAAGATATGATTGATAATCTTGATATTTTTTTAGAAGACAGTGAGGAGCAAGCCGCATTTGCTTATGCTGCTCTTGATAAAAAAATGCCTCGTCGCTATCAGGTTAATGTGCTGGTTCATCATAAAGATAAATCTTCACCTGTTGTTGTGGAAGAGAGCCCTACCTATCACACCTTATTTGGCTACGTAGAAAATGTTACTTATAAAGGAACTGTTTTCACGGACTTCTCGTTAATACGCCCGGGAAGTTTGCATAAGGCCAATGGTGGTGTTCTGTTGATGGATGCGATTAAAGTCCTTGAGCAGCCCTATGTATGGGATGGGCTTAAGCGTGCCCTAAGAGCCAAAGCCTTGAATATTAGTTCACTGGAACGTGAAGTGACCTTATCCGGAACGATTTCTATCGAGCCCGAACCCGTACCAATGGATTTAAAAATTATTCTATTTGGTGACCGGGAAACTTATTTGTTGTTACAGCATTACGATCCTGAGTTTAAAGAACTGTTTAAAGTAACTGCTGACTTTGAAAATGAAATGCCAAGAACAGAACGAACTGAGCTGCAATATGCAAAATTCATTTCTAGTTTGGTGCATGACAAAAGCCTGTTGCATTGTGACCAGAAAGCAGTGGCCCGAATTATTGAATATAGCTCCAGACAAGCTGAAGACCAGAATAAGTTATCACTTCATGCCGCAGATATTGCGAACTTGTTAAGGGAGTCAAACTATTGGGCTCGTCAGGCCAATGCAAATATGATTCGTCTGGGTCATATTGAAAAGGCACTGGACAGTGAAGAGCACCGTAGTAGCCGTATCAAAGATAGCATGTTTGAGACCATTAAAAATCGAACCACATTAATGGATACATCCGGCTCAGTGATAGGGCAGATTAATGCGCTCTCTGTGCTATCAACCGGGGGCTATGAGTTTGGAATGCCAAACCGCATTACAGCAACGTGTCGTTATGGTGATGGAGACATCATTGATATAGAGCGTGATGCAAAACTGGGTGGTACTATTCACTCAAAAGGCGTGATGATACTGTCTTCTTATTTGGCCTCTGTTTTTGCTAAACGAGAGCCTATGCATTTGTCGGCCAGTATTACTTTTGAGCAATCTTATGGTGAGGTGGATGGCGATAGTGCCTCTCTTGCTGAACTTTGTGCGTTAATATCATCTCTGTCTGAAGTGCCTATTAGACAAGACCTAGCGATGACAGGGTCGGTGAATCAGTTTGGTGAGGTGCAACCGGTAGGGGGGCTCAATGAAAAAATTGAAGGCTTCTTTGATACTTGTGAAATTCGAGGCTTTACGGGTACTCAGGGGGTTATTTTACCCTCAACTAATGTCCATAACCTGATGTTAGATAAGCGAGTTATCGAAGCGGTTAACAAAGGTAATTTTAATGTCTATGCCGTAAAAAATGTGTCAGAAGCCTTATTCTTGCTAACGGGGCTACGTAGCGGAAATGTAAATGCTGAAGGTCGATACCCTAAAAACTCTATTTACGGAAAGATACAAGCTTTGCTTGATGAACTTCGGGAAGAAGATGAAGGTGAAGAAGAATAGAAACATAAGTTAGGAATATTTAACTAATGCTTGATTAGGCGGAAGGTCAAATTAATACGTGGCCCAACCGCCTTTTTTGTTTTTGTAACTTGATGAAGCCACTTTTTCTGAATCGCTCCAGCCATAACTAACAGCGAGTTGTGTGGTAGGTTAAGTTTTATTGTTTCGTGTTTATGTGATGTATGTCGAAGTTGAAATTGGCGAGTTTCCCCTAAAGACAGTGATGCAATAATAGGGTTGGCTCCTAGCTCTGGTTCATTATCCTGATGCCATGAAACGCTATCACTTCCATCTCGGTAATAATTGGCCAGAACACTATTAAAGTGATAACCCGTAATCGTTTCAATTTTTTGCTTTATCTCAAGTAATTCCTTGGTCCACTCTAAAGGTTGCAGGGTTATTCCTGAATAAGCATAGTGACTTTCTGAGTCTCCGTACCATGCCTGTAGGCGAGGGACAGGAACGCACCTCCCTCTGATGGTAATTTCATCTTGACTCCATTTTAGTGAATTCTCCAAGTGTGAAAATAAATTGCTAGCTGAATGTTGTGAGAACAATGAGTGCCAAAGATACAGTTCCCCGTCATCAATGGGAATTACTTGCTTAATAGACGGCTCCTCAAATAATGACTGCATCATTATTTTATTCTTACCCCCATCCTTCTTGCTCCCCAATGCCCTGGCTGAGCTTCAAATAGACCCGGTAGTTCAGCATTGCAACGATTGCAGCAACGTTTATTATCAAGATTCCATTCACCTAATTGATACCAGTCCCGCTCAATGAGTCTTTGACCGCAGTGATAACAGTAAGTACTGCTTCCTTCAGTATCATGTACATTTCCTGTGTAGACGTACCTTATACCATTGCTCATTGCAATTTCTCTGGCTTTGGTCAGCGTTGAGGGGGGCGTGGGTGGAATGTCCATCATCTTCCAGTCTGGATGAAATGCGGTAAAGTGAACAGGGACATCCGACCCTAGATTGTCTACTATCCATTTTGACATTTGCTCTATCTCAGAGGGCGAGTCGTTCTGGTCAGGAATAAGTAGTGTTGTTAATTCAAACCAAACATCTGTTTCATGCTTTAGATAGAGCAGGGTGTCTAAAACGTCTTTAAGGTGGCCACCGCATAGTTTGTGATAAAAAGCTTCACTAAAGCCTTTTAAATCAATATTTGCTGCGTCCATGTATTTAAAAAACTCGGCACGTGGTTCAGGGCAGATATACCCAGCGGTAACGGCAATATTTTTAATATTGTGTTTTCTGCACTCTTTCGCCACATCAATGGCATATTCAAGAAATATGACCGGGTCATTGTAGGTATAGGCTATGCTGCGGCAACCTAGCTCCACAGCTTTCAGTGCTAACTGCTCAGGCATAGCCGCATCAGCCAGAGTATCCATTTCCCTTGATTTACTCATATCCCAGTTCTGACAGAACTTACAGGCTAAATTGCAACCTGCCGTACCAAATGATAGAACCGGTGTTCCTGGAAGGTAGTGGTTAAGTGGTTTTTTCTCGATAGGGTCGACACAAAAACCAGATGATCGACCGTAGGTAGTTAACACAACCTTTTGGTCTTGGCAGGCTCTAACGAAGCAGAGGCCTTGTTGGCCTTCGTGTAACTTACAGGCTCTAGGACATACATCGCACTGAACCCTTCCGTCATCAAGCGTATGCCAGTATTTGGTGGGGAAGCTATCTGGAGGTAGTGTTTTAATATTCATACTTAAAGTCCTCTCGTATAGTTATGGGTGATTTTTTCAGGAAATCAAGCAACTGTTTGGTCAAGAGGGCTTTTACAGTAAGGCGTGTAGCGGTACTATCAGATTACTGACATTCTTTTTTTTGTTATTAGTGGAGTATTTGTTTGTTTAACATCCGTTTATTGATTATTTTTGTTGCTTCGTATTTAGCTTTTATGCCTCCAGTCTCTGCGCTTGAAAAAGAGCTACCTGTTATTTTATCAGGGTCAAAAACTCAAGGTGGGTTGCTTATTGGTCAAGTAGACTCTAAGGCTAAGGTCTACTTGGGAGAAACTCCGGTGAAAGTGGCTGAGAATGGTGTGATTGTTTTAGGTTTCGGCCGTGATGCTGAGTTGGCTCAATCCCTCACTGTTATCTCTCCATCTGGACAGAAGCATATAGAGGCTATTAATTTAAAAAAACGAGACTACAAAATTCAGAGGGTTAATGGCATATCAAAAAAAATCATGAGCCCCAATAAAAAGAATCAGGCGCGTTCACGTGCGGATGCTACGTTAGTTCGTAAAGCAAGAGAGACCAATTCTGCTAGACAAGACTTTTTAGCTGGCTTTATCCAGCCAGTTGACGGCCCTGTTACTGGCGTTTATGGCAGTCAGCGCTTCTATAATGGACAGCCCAAACGGCCACATTTTGGTGTTGACTACGCAGCGCCTGTGGGTACGCCCGTCATGGCACCGGCTTCAGGTAAAGTGACGCTGACTCATGATGACATGTTTTATTCTGGCGGCACCCTTATGGTTGATCATGGGTTGGGGGTATCGTCAACATTTCTACATTTAAGTGAAATATTGGTTAAGAAAGGCGAAGAGGTGGAGCAGGGCGATATTATTGCGCTTGTTGGTAAAAGTGGGCGTGCGACGGGTGCGCACCTTGACTGGCGTATTAACTGGTTTAAAGTCAGGATAGACCCTCAAGAAGTATTGAGAATAAATTTAATAAAGGTGGAGTTATAGCTAATGACGGATAGTCAGCAAATTGTTTATGTCGTAGAAGATGATGAAGCAGTTCGGGATTCGCTAGAAATGATGTTGGTTTCTATGGAGCATAACGTTGCAACGTTTCCTACTGCCAATGCCTTTTTAGAGGAATATGATGAATTGATGGCTGGCTGTATTGTGCTGGACATTCGCATGCCAGGAATGGACGGCATGGAACTTCAGAAAGCGCTTAATACTAAAAATTCCATTCTCCCTATTATTTTTGTGACCGGTCACGGTGATGTACCTATGGCCGTAGAGGCAATGCAGCAAGGCGCTATAGATTTTATTCAGAAACCTTATAGAGAGCAGGAATTACTAGAAAAAATAAAGGCAGCATTAGAGCTTGATGCGGAGCAAAGAGCCTCATTAATTGAGAAAAAAGAGATACAGCATAAGTTAGAAGAGTTAACCCCTCGTGAGCAGGAAATTATGGATATGATGATTGATGGCCATGCAAATAAAGTGATTGCCATTGATTTAGATATAAGTCAGAGAACAGTGGAGATACATCGTTCTAGGGTGATGCATAAAATGGGGACACACTCACTAGCGCATCTGGTTCGAATGATCATGTCGGTAAGGTAGTTAAAGGTTGAATGAATGACTCCTGTTGACGTATGCGAACAAATTTTATTGGTTGATGATAATCCTCAAAATCTGAAAATTCTTTATGAAACTTTGGATGGGCAGGGCTACCGTCTTTTATTAGCTAATACTGGTGAAAAGGCCTTAGCTATTGCAGAACACTCAAAGCCTGACCTTATTTTGCTTGATATCATGATGCCAGGCATGGATGGCTATGAAGTGTGTGAAACCCTCAAACTTGCTAATGGGCTTAGGGATATCCCTGTTGTGTTTCTTTCTGCTCTGGATGATATTGATTCGAAGGTTAAGGGTTTTGAAAAAGGTGGCGTCGACTACATTGCCAAACCTTTTCAGCCCAGAGAGGTCATCTCTCGGGTTGCCACTCAGATAAAATTACGTCGTCTTGAACAAGAACTTAAAGAGAAAAATCGTGAATTAAGTGCCGATAATATAGATATGCGGCAGAAACTCGAAGCACAAAGAGAGCAACTGGCTCACGTCTCGCGGTTAAGCACTATGGGTGAGATGGCTGCAGGTTTTGCTCATGAAGTGAACCAGCCGCTTACTGCAATTACTAATTATTCAAGAGTGGCTCATAGGTTGTTAGCAAAACTACCGGGTGATGCTTTATCTGACGTTAACCGAGCAGATAAAAAAATGCTGGCCACCACCCTAGATAAGCTTGAAGCCCAGTCGCACAGAGCAAGTGAAGTTATTCAACGCATTAGAGGCTTTGTTAAAAAGCCTAAAGCCGGAAAGGAAGCGTTGGATATTCGAGCGTTACTGGCAGACACGGTGAAATTTGCTGAGGTCGATGCTCGTAACAACAAAGGAACGGTGGTGCTGTCACTTCCTGATGCATTACCCATAGTTGAAGCCGACGCAATTCAGGTTCAACAGGTTGCATTGAATTTAATTCGAAATGCCTTAGAGGCTACCTCTTCATTGCAGCAAGAGGGAATGCCTTCAGACGAAGATCATACGGTACATGTAAAGGCTTATGAAGATCAAGAATTGTTATGGGTTGAAGTTATAGATCATGGCTGTGGTTTGGCTCCAGATGCTGAGGAACGCTTATTTCATCCTTTCTATACAACCAAAGGGGATGGTATGGGAATAGGTTTGAGTTTGTGTCAGTCACTTATTCAAGGACAGGGTGGGAAAATTGGTTTTAGGAGAAATGCAGGTAAGGGAACGACGTTTTTCTTTTCATTACCTATTAGCTAGACAGTTGTATAGCCCATTGTAGGGCATACCCTACAATGGGTGCTTTTACTATCTAACCATTTCATTAAGGCGTATTTTCCCTAATCGCAACAGCCCCTCATACACTTCTTGATAAATCGAGTCAGCAGACTGTTTTTGGGTCGACTTTGCCTTGATTTGATGAGATATTTTTTTCCGAATAGGTGATAGTTTTGGTTTTACGAATGAGAATGTTACATCGATTCCCTGCTTGTGGTTCATACAGTCAATTTCGATGTTCTCAACCTTTAATTTTGATTGGAGGTCATCACCCATTGTGTATTTTATTTTAAGAACTAATGCTTCTACGTCGCACTTTGGCTTACCAAATGTGAACATCCATATTCTCCCTGTAAATGTTAACTAGATCACACTAGTAAGGATAGTTTATGGAATGGGTATTTCCAGAAAATAACATGACTATTCAATGCTACTTCTGATTAACTGTAACCAAAGGCATGTCCTGGTAGCTATTCGTGGCTTGAGTACGAAAAGACGAAGGTGAAACGCCAGAGACCTGTTTAAATATTCGACTAAAATAAGATGGATCTTTAAAGCCTACTGCATAGGCCACATCTGAAATTGAGGCGCTCGGATTTTTAAGTAAACGCTGAGCTTCTTGTACTCGTTGTTGTAATAAATATTCTTGAAATGTTATACCTCGAGCCGCTTTAAACATACGACTAAAGCGAAATAAGCTCAAATGACATGTTTCGGCAACGGTTTGTTCAACAATTTTTTCGCAAAGATGGCGCTGTACGTAGTCTATTGCAGGGCTTACATCTACGGATTTAAGCTGACTTTTACGAAACCGGACTTCATTCGGTAGTGTTTGAAAATGATGCGTAACCACTTCACTTTTACTACCCCTGCTTCGACGTTTTTCGCAAAGTTCATTGAGTGAGTCTACAATATTTTTTATTTGCTGATCACCAACCGGTTTAACAAAATAATCCCATACCCCCGCTCTAAATGCCCATACGGCCATGGCTTCTGAGTGTTGTTCAGTAAACATCATAACCGGATACGAAGGATGTTCCTGCTTGGTTTTCATCATAATACCGAGACTGGAAAGGTCGGGGTAATCATATTCAAAGCAGATAAGATCTGGAGCGATTTGTACGATGGTATGAGGGTGGATGTCATCAGCTGAAATTAGCTGAACTCGACAATATTTTCTGAATACTGCAGGCAATAGAGACTGTGTCTCAGAGGTATTCAAATTAATCCATAAAACTAAAGGCTTATCCATTACAGCATCCTTGACCCGCAGTGCTCCATCTAAAGAACACATACAGTCTTTACAGGCGTTAGCGGATGATTAAATGATTAAGTTTCATTTGATCATCTCACAATATCTACTCACTCAACCCGTTGATTAACACTGCCTCTTAGCTGGGTAGATTATCAACGTTACGATTTCTGTTTCTATGCCTTTTTCTTTAGTTTGCTGAATTGATCAGTCTATTTGTTTTTTAACTTTAGACCCAAAACTGGAATATGAACAATGAATAAAAGTTAAAAACTGTAAAAGATTTTTATTCTTATGTGTTCGTGTAAGGGGCTCCGGTAAATTTAAGTTGTGCAAAATTTCACCAGTTTTTGTACAAGATTCTCCTAACGACTATTTTTGATTGTTGCTAATTTTGATGTATCTGATGTGAGACCTGCGAGTTGTTTTGACTTAGTCGAGATGAATAGTCAGAGAAGTCAAACCAGGGTAGGAAACATCAGAGACTGAACGTTCAGGTGACGGCGAATTGGTGAGTAGTTTCTGAAAATATCAAAAAGTCGTATCACTTTTTAAAAATAAGATGCGAAGTGGAGAAGGAAAATGATTTCATTTAAGCAGAAATTATTAGAGTTAATTAAAGAAGAAGAAGGGTTGACTACGGTTGAATATGCGATTGCTGGTAGTTTGGTGGGGGCTGCCGTTGTTATGTCATTCACCGAGCTTGGTACTGCCGTTGGGGGAGCTGTTCAGACGATGTGTACCGCTATTGATGCTGCTGCTGACTGTAATGGTGCTTAGGTAGCACAAGATTAAGACGGAGAGCTCCCTCCGTCTTAATCAATTTGTTTAATTAATAGATAACATTCATGAAATAGAAAAAATCAGGAGGAAAGTCAAATGTTAGCTTATGTTACTCACGATTTTTCAACTGTTCTAATGTTACTCATTCTATTAATTGCTCAATGGTTTGATTTTAAACAACACAGAATTCCTAACCTTTTAACCTATGGAACTATGTTGACAGGGCTCGTGTTGCAATCGTGGCTCCTAGGTCTAGATGGTTTTTTAACTGCACTTTATGGTTTTGGCGTTGGTTTATTAGTTTTATTGCCATTCTTTCTTGGTGGGGGAATGGGCGCTGGCGATATTAAGATGATGGCTGCACTAGGAACTTTATTAGGACCAATGGATATTCTGTTGGCGGCTGGTGTTACGTTGATCGCTGGATCGGCGCTTGGACTATTAATACTCATCGTGCGAAGAGGTTCAAAGCGCTACTTTAGCCGCTATTTCCTGATTCTAAAGCATTTGTTTTATACCGGGAAACTGATGTATTTCCCACCAGCCCAAGGAGAGGCTGCAACCCTAAGATTCCCTTATGCAGTCGCCATTGCAACAGGTTGTGTTGTTACTTTGTGGTGGACTTCAGCTCTGGATTTTACATTTCTAAAAATGCTTATTGCCTCTAATGGTTTGTAAAGACAGCAAGGCCCAATAATGGAGATTAGTCATGAACACTGAAAATAAAGAGACTCAAATAGAATTTTCAGAAAGACTAGCAGAACAGTACGACAATGATGTATCTGTTCTGGATGAAGTCAACGAATCTACTGAAGCTAATCTATGTAGCGATGGCTTAGGTCAGAATAAATCTCCTGTTATCACTCGTCCCACCAGCATTGAAGAGACTGGACTAAGTACAGAATTTATTGCCTCTCTGGTTGGCAAACACCTTTACGATGGTGGTGTGCTTACCATTAGCCAGCTAGTACAACGATTAGGTCTAGCCGGTAGTATTATTGAAACCGTTCTACAGTTTTTACGAAAAGAAGCAAGAATTGAAGTTCGTTCAAGAGAGTTAGTCAATGATAGTGTGAGTGTAGGTTTACGTTATGCGTTAACTGATCTTGGTCGCTCATTGGCTATGGAATCTTTAGCTAAAGATGGTTACTTGGGGGCTGCGCCGGTGCCACTGGAACAATACAGAGAGGTGGTAATGGCTCAGTCAGTTCATTACTGTAAGGTCACCCAGGGTTCTATTCGCACGGCGTTTTCAAATGTTGTGTTAAAAGAGTCTCTGCTTGATAAGCTAGGACCAGCAGTCACTTCCGGTCGTGCTATTTTTATTTATGGCCCTGCGGGAACCGGAAAAACCTATATTACACAACGGCTAACGCGCTTGTTTACCGATAGCTGCCTAATACCCCATGCCATATCTATTAATGAAGCTATTGTGCCTGTATTTGACCCTATTCTGCATAAAATTTTAGATAATGAGCAAGGCCAACCCGAATTGATGTTAGACCAGGGAGATGATCCACGTTTTGTGCGCTGCGCGCGTCCGCTGGTGATTTCGGGGGGGGAATTAACCATCGATATGTTGAACGTGAGGTTTGATAAGGACACTAAACTTTACCATGCACCTCTCCAGTTAAAAGCCAATAACGGCTTGTTTATTATTGACGATATGGGACGACAGCGGGTATCACCCGCAGAAATTTTTAATCGCTGGATTGTGCCACTGGAGGAGCGCAAAGACTATTTGTCTTTAGGGGATGGTCGTCACTTTGATGTGCCCTTTGATGAGGTTCTGGTGTTTTCTTCTAATATCAACCCACTAGAACTGGCCGACGAAGCATTCCTTAGAAGAATTGGTTACAAAATTCATTTTGGGCATCTGACCGACCAAGAGTACAGCATTATTTGGCAGCAGGAGTGCGATAAATTAGGCATCGCTTTTAATATTGATGTACTTAATTTTGTGCTTTATGAATTGCACAAGCGAGACAGTATTCCTCTTTTACCTTGTCATCCACGAGATCTTTTAAATATAGCTCATGATCAGGTTCGTTATTTATGTGATGACGAAGGTATTGGTATGGAGGCTATTAGTTGGGCATGGGAAAACTACTTTGTTCAGTTGAAATAATAACCCTAAAGCAGGGTTTGAATAACGTTAAAAAACTAACTTAGATGAGTGTATTTGGGAGGTTTATCATGTTTAAGCGTAGAACGTTTCTTTTATTAACATTAGCGGGTTTACTTGCCGGTGGGTCCGCCTGGTATGCAAATAATTGGGTTACTAATACTCAAACACCGATGGTGGTTGAAGAAAAACGACAAAATGTGGTGGTGGCGGCTATTGGTATTCTCTATGGACAAGCGGTTGAGGTACAGCACCTGAAAATGGTGTCTATGCCTGAAGAACTGGTGCCTGAGGGTGTATATACCGATATGACTGAAGTGGAAGGGAAAATCGCCACAACCCCCATATTGGAAGGCGAAATACTACGTCAGGAACGTTTTTCAGAGCATTTGGGTGGCAGTACACTGGCAGCGCTTATAGACCCAAAAAAGCGTGCTATAACCGTTAGGGTGAATGATGTTGTGGGTGTTGCTGGGTTTCTTCTACCTGGTAATAAAGTCGATATATTGTCGAGTAGAAAGGTTAATAAGCGGGTTGTTACTGATACGGTTTTAGAAGGTATTAAGGTACTTGCTGTTGATCAGACGTCTAACACCGATAAGAACGAACCTGTGATTGTAAGGGCTGTAACGCTGGAAATGAGTCCAAAAGAAACAGAAAAGCTGGTGAAAGCCCGTGATGAAGGGACTATTCAGCTAACACTTCGCAACCCTGCTGAGGAAGTAGAACCTCCGAAGAAAGCGGTGGTAAGAAAAGTGAGAAGACCAAGAAAAGCAAGCCCTCCCCTGGTAACTGTTATTCGCGGGGTAACGGCAGAAAAAACCAAAGTTAAGCTTTAATACATACCAGTAACGCACTCTAACCAATAAAAAATAAGGCGGTTGTTATGTGTGATAAGAAATTAGAGTTAGTGAGTAGTGTCCGGTCTATTACCTGTTTTGCCATATTCGCAACACTATTGTTGTCATGGAATAGCGCATGGGCGCTTCCTGAAATGGCGGTGAATTCGAGTATGAGTTACGGAGAGAATCTTCAGGTACCGTTGAATAAATCAAGGGTAATTAACTTGAGTCAGCATCCCCGAAAAATCTCTGTGGGTAATGCCGATGTCGCCGATATTCTTATATTAAAGTCCAAACAAATTTATGTTTTGGGCAAGCAGCTGGGCACCACTAACGTACTGTTATGGGATAAGGATCATGAGCTGATTGATGCGGTTGAAATAGAGGTAATTCATGACTTAATCATGCTGAAGTCTAAACTGCATCAGCTATTACCTGGTGAAGCGGTTAAGGTACATAGTGCACAGGGTGCTGTAGTGTTGAGTGGTGAGGTAACTAGCCTGGTTAAGATGGATACCGCCGTTTCTATTGCCAGAAGCTTTGTAAGGCAGACCGCGCCGGGTAGTGAAGAGAGCGCGGAACGAACGGATGAAGTGATTAACCTGATGACCGTAGGGGGCACTCACCAGGTAATGTTAAAAGTTACAGTGGCGGAGATGTCTCGTAGCACAATGAAACAGTTAGGCATTAAGTTTAACGCCATGGGGGTTGGCAGTAGCAATTGGCAGTTTGGCGGCGTTAATGGGGGGGCTGCCTTTCCGAGTACGGGTATTCCAATTTTTGCAGAGTCGCCCATTATAGGCCCTGCTATTAGTGAGTTTGTACCAGGGGGGATGGGCATTGGTGATAAGGGGTTGTTTGCCAGTTATTTAAGTGAAGATTTCCTCTTTAGGATTGCGGTTGATGCAGCGAAAGAAAATGGTGAAGCAAAAATTTTGGCTGAGCCTACCTTAACTACGCTGTCAGGTCAGGAAGCTGAGTTTCTTTCAGGCGGGGAGTTCCCTATTCCTGTCCCTAATGACGACGGAGTTACCGTTGAGTTTAAAGAGTTTGGGGTTGGGGTTAAGTTTGTCCCCGTTGTTCTGGATGGTGGACAAATAAATCTGAATCTCAATATTAGTGTGAGTGAGCTGGTTGCGGGTAGTAGCTTGGCTTTGGGGCTTGAGAACTCATCTAGCTCTTTCTTTGTCCCTTCTCTGACTAAGCGAAGTGCTCATTCAACGGTTGTGTTGAGTGATGGTCAGACGATTGGCATTGCCGGCTTAATTAGCGAGACCAGCCGCAAAACAATTACTAAGTTTCCTGGTTTAGGCGATATTCCTGTATTCGGCCAGCTTTTCACCAGTCAAGAGTTTCAAAAGGGTGAAACCGAATTGGTGATGATGGTGACGGTGCATAAGGCTAAACCACGCTCTACCGAGCTAACCCGCTTGCCTACGGACTCATTTGTTGACCCCAGTGATTTGGAGTTCTATTTGTTGGGACGAACCATCTATTCGAAGGGTGATGACTCCGAGGGTGATGTAATGATGTCTGAAGCAGATGATGAGGGGGAGCCTACCTTACCTGCACAAACGGGTGGTGCTGAAAGTACCTTTGGTCACACTATTAACTAATTTGAGCGATAAACGGTTTTAACCGGGAGAACGTTATGAAATATTTTTTAGTTACCGCCATCACGCTTACGTCAGTTCTGGGTTGCTCGTCTCTGGAGCATCAGGGAGAGATGGGTGGTTCAGTTAGAACGATGATTAATGAGCAAGTTGCTAACCCGAATGCAGCGGCCGAAGCAGAAGGGAAAACGCAGCGGGGCCTGGATGGCCAGATGGGTGAGCAGGTTATGAAAACTTACCGCCAGAATATTGCAAAACCCACAGAGGTTAACAATGAAATTCACATTAATGTGGGTAGTTAATAAGTAGCAAGTGGTGGTGATAAGTAGCAAGAGAAGGAGAGGGATTATGAGTGTGATTAATCGATTATCTCAACAGGGTGCCGTTATGGTGACCACAGCCATTGGCATGTTAGCCATTGTTGCTGTGGCGGGTTTGGCGCTAGACACAGGACACATGCTTTTAAATAAATCACGATTGCAAAATGCAGTGGATGCAGCGGCACTGGCAGGTGCAAAAACACTGGATTTATCTGGCGATGGTAACCAGGCCCAGCTTGATGCCGAGGCAGTATTTTCTGTTAATGCCGCTGACGGGACTGGTAATCAGGAACTTTATAATGCCAACCTTCAGCCTCTTATTGAGTTTGCTGATAGCTTGAGCGCTGGCTCCTTTTCGACAGTGCCAGGGGCTGACCCACAATATATTCGCGTTACTGTGGATAGTTTTAGCTTGGCTAGTTGGTTGATTCAGGTGATAGGCATTAACTCGAAAAACGTAGCAGCCTCTGCAGTGGCGGGCCCCAGTCCAACAATTCTGAATGCATGCAATATTGCTCCGATGATGGTTTGTGGTGACTCCGGCCCAGCTGCTACTGGATATTTCGGGTATGAAATTGGTGCTGTGCAGATTCTAAAAACCAGTGCAGGTGGTAGTTCGGAGGTGGGACCTGGAAATTTTCAATTAATACGTCTTGGCGACTCTCAGGGTGGTAGTGCTATTCGCACAGCCATGGCTGGGGGGTATGAAGGCTGCATCAACAATGGTGATGTTGTTCAGACAGAGCCTGGGAATACCATTGGTCCAGTTGTGCAAGGCTTTAACACTCGGTTCGGTAAATATGTAGGGCCATTTTCCAGTCAGGATGAATACTCGTCTTCCTATAAGCCTGATGTGATTGTAACGGAGAATACTGCACCCATCGTAGACTCGGATGGGGATGGAACAATAGATACAGAAGCTTCAGCACTTGGTTTTAATTGGGGTATGTATCAAACCGCTAAACTCGCTAATGCATGGGATTATACTCCCGCTCCTGTAGGTCAGGGATATCATGAACGACGAATTATGGCCGTTCCTATTGGTGATTGTACTGGGACTACCAATGGACAGGGCTCGGTGCCTTTACTCGGTTTTGGATGTTTTTTCATGCTGCAATCGGTTAAGCAGCAGGGAAACAATGCAGAAATTTATGGGCAGTTTGTTGAAGATTGTCAGGCCACTGGCCAGCCAGGTCCAGAACCCACTAACGCCGCAGGGCCTTATAAAATTCAGCTCTA
>Ga0209707_1001228_pt1 | contig 14719 bp, 10 predicted proteins | sample EN4Hudsemesocosm_FD_184630 | JGI IMG/M metagenome (GOLD analysis project Ga0209707, IMG submission 184630) | Methane-oxidizing microbial communities from mesocosms in the Hudson Canyon - EN4B Hudson Canyon (SPAdes) (version 2) | ecosystem: Environmental > Aquatic > Marine > Cold seeps | place... | reverse complement strand
GTTGTGAGATTAAAACTTAAATGGGTTGGTGCTGTTCTGTCAGGAAATTTAACTAAATCATCAATAATTGCTTCTAATAGATTTTTCTCAGTTAAATATCGCTCATAACCGATATTGCGATCTAATTCTTTTTCTATTTCATCGTCCGTTAAACGGGGGTGCAAATTTGCCCGCTCACGTTCGCTTGCTTCTTTGTTATCTTTTTCCGCTTGCTGTAAGGACGTTAAGCTAGTTTTAAGCTTCATAATAAGCTCTGGTGTGGTATTTTCGTTATCATTACGTAAACGGCTGTAAAAATCACTTTCTGTAATGTTTTGATTGAATGTATTACGTAATGTATCTGTAATATTCAGATCAAAAAAATATTTTTCTGTTTCCGTAATATCAACAGTCTTAAAAGAACTTGTGTTAATTAAGATACTTGTTACGTCTTCATCAATGATAGTTAAAGCGGGCAATATCTCACTACCGTCCATATTTTTAATGGGTCGTCTTAGGTGAGCATGATTAAAAATGCGCACTTGTGCAAGGGATGCTTTAGATTTTTGATAAAGACATTGATTAAAAAATTCACACTTTACATCACACCCCTCCCCACACAACACTTTACTAACGCTAAATCCTGCCTCAGTTATCCTTGCTGCAATTTCTGATCGTTGACAGTATTCCTCATTGCGTCCTTGATGAAGAATAACATTAGCCCCTAATCTTGAACTTAACCTTTCATAAACTTCTTTCGCTAACTTATTGTCTTTTACACAAAAATCAAAATACGGTAATTCTTCTCTTAATAATTCACAGTCAATACTATCCGCCGCACGATAAGCAACATTAGCCACGATCTCATCTTCAACAGCTCTTGTTTTTCCTGTTCCTGCAGATGCTTTTAATAGTGTTGTGCTGGAGATTACACAATCAAAAAAATTAGGTTCTAAAATAGCTTTTTTAAAACACGCTTGAACGGTGTTTTTTATACCTGTTACTGCTTCATCAGTGCTAATGTAAACAGGTTTCTTATTAGTTGGGGCGGATTGTGTTGGGGCTTGCTTGTATTCACCTAATATTGCGTTGACATATTCCTGCTGACTACCTGCCAGTTGTCGCTTAACTTCTTCAATCCCTTCAAGTACCAATAAATCATTAAAATCCGTTGGCTTTTTATCGTCATGTATTTTGTTGAATTTAGGGGTGGCAATACTGCAATTAGAGATAGAATTAGCTGCCTCTATGGCTTTCTTAACACCCGTATTACCGATGTCTTTCCATTGGTCATTATCGGCATCAATAATAATATGTATGTGAGGATATTTTTCTCGCAAGGCTTGAGCAACTGGCTTTATGTTACCTGCATTAAAACAAATAATAGTCGGTTGATTTGTTGCTTCATACACTGTTGCGGCTGTGCTGTAGCCTTCAGAAACTCGAATTATTTTTGTTTCTTCTGTGATAGTGCCTAATGTGTGTGAGCTACTTTTAGTTTTTTCATCCTTACCAAATCTCTTACCTACTTTACTATGGTCATAAATCTTTTGAATACCGACAACATGACCGTTAATATCTCTTAATGCGATTGCTACAAATAAACCATAATAATTACGTCCATACTTAACACCATGCCCGCTTACCTGCTTTCTTTTTAAGTATTGGCTTGTGCCAGTATCAGAAAGTTTGTTCCATTCAATAACAGCTAAATCTGCGGCTATCTTTTGGCTTGCCGCTTTTTTTTCATTTGATTTTTCTGCTTGTTCTTTAGCGATTCTTTTAAATTCAGCCTGTTCTGCTGGTGATGGTTTGTAGCTGGTATTATTTAAGCTGTTGTAGGTATGCGACCCGCTTTCCCTAAAGTCGCCATAGGTCGCGAAAATAGCTATTTTACCGTTTCTTAATGTGACCTCTGAGCCAACATACCAACCTACTTTTTTACTAGGTTTATGCCCTACCATTGAATGGTTATGGAATTGACCATCTAAAATTAAATGATCAACCATTAAGCCAAAGGCTTTAAGTTCTTGAAGTGCTTCATTCATTAGACTGCCCCCATTGAATAAGAAAGGGCAGGGTGAGTTATTTCTGAATGTGCTTGATCCAGTACATCAATGGCACTTAATGAGGGGGATTGATCGTGTTTGTTATTGCTTAAATGTGTCATAACTTTATGAAAGTAACGATGCTTAAGCGGTTGTTTTTTATGATAAGTTTAAAATATGCGTATGGGTAATTCTATAATACTGCAATTCTATAAATATACAAAAAGTAATGATAAGTTTATTAAAAACGATTATCATAACAACTGGTTTTTGAAAGCGTGTTACTTCTGTAACTCCTTTAAATGTTTATTTGAAACCATCAAATAAACAAAATAGATAAAAATTCTTATTTTTCTAAGACGTGTTTCCGCACGTATTACATAATAAAAATAAGAACTAAGAGGGCAAATTCACTTTTTAGTGAATTTTGCCTTTTTTTCTGCCTGCAGATGATAGACCTATTGATTTAAGTAGCAAATAAATCACAAAATTTCACGATAAAATGCCATTCGAAACTTTTGTCATATATGATAAACGGCTTAAATAACAAATAATTGTAACTAGCAACACCATCAAATAATAATAAATAAAACTCGCAATCAATACCAACGAATTATTTTTTATTCTTTTTGTTTATTTCCCGTTCTTTTTCAAGCAATTTTGAAAGATGAGCGTTTTCTGTATCAAGTTCTTCAGTCTTAGCCGTCAATTCTTCCAGCTTACGCTCTGCCTTTGCACAATCTTTTCTTAACTGCTCATCTGTCCTTAGTGAGCGTTGATAGTCTTCACGATCTTTAGAGAGCTTCAGCTCATCAGCCCAGCCTTTTTCTTTTGCATCATACCCTGCTTTCAAATCTTTTAATTCAATCTGGTGCTGGTCATCTTTAATAAATGTCGTTTGCTGTGCTTTATTATCGTGTAATAAATAAAGTAGATACTGTATTCGGGTTTTGCCTGCTGCTTTTGCTCTTTCAGCAAATAACGTCTTATCCTCTTTAGCGATAAACATATCAAGGCGGCTGTATTTAGCGGCTTTCTCCTTTCGGAATTTTTGCTGGTAGCCTTTGTTACGCTGTTTCTTTTGTTCTGCTGTCATTGGTTGCATAATTCAAATACTCCTCAGTTCTCGTTAGTAAGTCTCTATTACCGTGTAATAATTTATCGAGTCTAGCTAAGTTACGCTTTATTCTTTCTTCTCGAATACATATTATGCCGCTAGTATTCTTTTTATCGTTTGGGGATACCATTTTTTACCTCGTGCTTCATATTCTGATTTATTTAGGTAGTTAGCTATTTTGTTTAAACTCAGTCCATCTCGTTCCAAGTCGCGTATGATTTGGATAATTTCCTGTTCTATGGGATAGGGTATCAAATCCACGCCATCCGCGTGTAGCTGAGAGCCAAACGGAATTGAGCCTACCCGTTCACCCTTTGCCTTCTTGTGTTGCATTCCCATTTTTGTCCGCTCGCTGATAATGTCGCTTTCAAATTCAGCCATTACTGCTAACATTCTAAAAACCATTTTCCCCGCAGCACTGGTCGTATCAATTTTCTCACTGACACTTACTAAATCAGTCCCTATTGTCTGTAATTGCTCGCTAATACTAATAGTATCCTTTGTACTTCTGGCTAATCGGCTAAGGCTATACACCACTAATGCACTACCTAATTCACATTCTGATAACGCTTGCTCTAGTGCCGGTCTGTTATTTATCTTCTTGCCGCTAATGCCTGCATCGACATGAACACCGCCCACTTCATAATCATTTAGTTCACACCATGCACGGGCTTTCTTTTCTTGAGCTTGTAAACTCACGCCCTCATCTGCTTGCTGTGTTGTTGATACGCGTATATAAATAATTGCTTTGTTCATGTTGATACCTAAATATAATCTTATCGTATAATACATTATACTCATGAGGGAATGACAAGCAAGTATATTTATTATCGTGTAATTCTTCTTTATAACTTACGGGACGGTAAGTTACAAAATAATATCCATACCATGAACCTCTACACTGTAGATATTTAACTTACTTCTTCATCCAATTGTTTATAAATCCTTTAATCCATGCCCATGTATAAAAGAAGCACAATACAAATATGCCCCATTGCTGAGCCTTGTAAGCACTGTAAAACCAGAATGGCTGACTGATTAGCCCAAAGATACAAGCCCATTTACGCCTTGCTTCTGATTCATCCTGACTTAACCAGATAGCTGCAACACCTGTAAAGGCTATAGCAATCTGTTCTAAGCTCATGGCACTAAGAATAATCTCAATTATTTCATCTTTACTCACTATTGATATTTTTAGTGTGATAGATTTTTTTGATTTTTAGTATTCATTGTATTTTCAGAAAAATGTTTAACAACATGCTTAACATCCCTTGAGCCTTCAATGTTTTCAATTGAAAATTTACCCGATGATTTAGACGATCTTGCATAGTATGTTTGTGATTTATCATTGCTGTGACCCATTGCAATCGCAATTGCATCAAAATCATCATTCAGAGCTGTTTTAACGTTCATGGCGAAGTGATGCCTGTATGTGTACGGACTGATTGGGGTTTTCATCCGTGGAAATACTTTATCACTAAATTTAGACATTTGATTACCTAGATTTTTTGCTGAATGAATAAAAATAAAAAAGCCATAAGGATTTTTAACTAATTTTTCTTTTAAGTAATTAAACTGCAAACTATCAGTTTTAACATTGAATATTCTATATTCCTGTCCATACTTTCCATCATGAGTTTTCTTTGATTCAATAACAATTCTAATACTACCGTCTTTTTCAAGCTCAATGCTGATACCACTATTTTCAAGTTCCGACGGTCTACAACCCGAAATTTCAAGTAAAGCAATCGCATCAATGTATTTACTTTTAGAATCAATAACGTATTTAAAATAACGTTCATTCCATTTTTCTGGAAGCTTTTGATATTTTTTTGACTTACTTTTAGGAGCATTATTTTTTACTTGTTGCCAGTCTGAATTATATTTACCTTGGGTACTTAGTTTTAAATTATTACCTTCAAAATCTGGCGGAAATTTTTTAATATTTTCAATCACTAATTCTAATTGCTTTATTAAAAATACAACAGATGATTTATTGTTATTTTTTTGAGCGTTATTTATGTTAGTAATAAGTTCTTTACTCATTTCTCTGTACGAATATGACCAAGCCGCTCTATATTTATAATAAGTATTTTTAGATGTACATAAAGTTAATGGAGTATCTTTATTTTTATCCATCCTTTCCATGTCAAGTAAATATTGTTTAATTGAATTTTTGGAAGGTTCTTTATTAGATTTTTGTAAACTATTTAAATATTCTTTACAATCAGTAAGGGTTTTATAATAAGGTCTTAAATCTATAGTGTCATTGATGCCTATCATCAGAAATTCCTAGTTTAATTTTTTTAGCACTGATAATAATTGTATCATTAAAATTCTGTGTTGCAGATAAAGCCCTGCAACAGTCGGAAAGCCGCTAACGCTATAAAGCCATTCCTCCACATTATTCCCCCTTAAAAGACTAGGGGGAATAATGTATAAAATGATAGAGGGGAATAATGTTTAATTTTGTGATATAAAAAAACACTCTATTAACTCAATAAACTATACTTTCATATACTTTTTTTATAAATTTTATTGGTTTTATATTTGTTATATATCTTGCACGAAAACGAATATAAAGGTTATTAATTAATCCTACTATTACTTAATTTTTTTCAGATAATTAGTGTCGTTTATTTAAATGTACCCAGTATTAAGTTTCTAAAAGTTTTGACTAAAAATTCAAATTGGCGAAGGTATTGAAATATGGAATATTACAAAACTGTCCGTTTAAAATACCACATTATAAGAAAAAGAAAAGACGTTGATTAAACGATTTCCTGATGTTTCATTAACTGGGGCATCAACAAAACTTGAGACATTTCCTGTGTCGGTAATTGCCCATTCTGCTTTGAGTTTATTGGTTGAATTTATGCTGTACAAAGTTCCTATTGCCCATGTGGTTTGATTATAGGCAGGAATACTTGCGGCACCTGCTTGTTGCGTTGCATTGAGTGTTTCTGAATCTGGAATAATAACAGGAATAACATTATTACGGACTTTGTTATACATATTCATTGTTTTATCAGTGCTTTGTAAGTGTGCAATACTAAAATAAGGTGCCCATGCACCTAATGATTTTGATAGTGCAATATAACCGCCATGAGAATCAACGCCAATGTTAATATTTTTTACATTACGGAAGGCATATTCACCTGATAAACGAAAACCATGCCCCAGTGAAATATCAGCCCCTGCTGTATAGATAAGCGTATGAACTACTTCAACTTCGGGTAAATCATCACCTGGCATAGTATTAGATACTTTGTAATAGCCAACACCTGGCATAATTTCAATATAAGGAAAATAAACACGAAAGTGATTGCCTTTTTCACAGTTTGTACAGCGGGTGTAACTATCATGTGCACTGATATGAAAGGTATCTTCATCGCTTTGAAAGGTTAACGCTAAACCATAGCTGATGGTTTCTGTTGGAAAAAATTCCACTGGCTCAGAAATAGGGTTAAAACTAAAGCCTGCTTTTCTAAAATATGAATGTGTTATCCCTGCATAACCCTCAAGCGTCAACTCACCTGCATCAAAATCCCATGTTTTAATGACGGATGCTCCATCAATATCATTGGTTGAATAGATTTCATACATTTCTACAGGTAGGTGTGCAAAATCAAAGGTTGCACCGACATCCATAATTTGGCTTTTTAAATAGAACGGTACACGCACACGTCCTACTCGAAATAATAAATCATTCGTCGGTCGCCACGATACAAAACCCCATGTTAATTCAGGCATAATGGCGGTATCACTCGAGATAGAGGGCGCAATTTTAGCTTGTACGGTGAGGCTAAAGTCGTTGTTAAAGTTAATATCTAATTGCCCGCCGGCAATAGAATCTCGTTTAAATGTCCCGTCATCATCTATAAAGCGTTGGTATTTATACGGTTGATCTGAGATAGCAAAACCTATGGTGGCAAAACCTGACAGGGACATATCTGCACCCCATAGTGAAAAATCAATGGCTGCGAGGCTAGACACGGAATGCAGTATTAAATATAGTCCAAAGAGTCTTTTTTTCATTTTTGCCGTCCAATGACATTTAATTTTGTTGTTAATAGGCTCGAATCAATATAGCCTATTGCTCCTGCTGTTGAGGTGACATAATCAATAATTTCAGTGGCGTTATTAAGTTCATTAGGCGGTGTGCCTTTACCGATATAACGGCGAACAGTCCAATATCCGGTATATTTATCTTCATTTTTACCAATAAAAACGTCTAAAAATTGATTGCGTTCTGTTGAGCCTGACTTCGTATTAACAGGTTTAAGCTTAATGCTTTCAAGAGAAATAATTTTCCCCATATAAATCTTTTTAATAGTGATTAAATCCATTTTAGGTACATTGCGATGACCAATCACCACAATCTCACCGACACTAGACTGTGCATATAGCAATAAAATAAGCGATGATAATATTTTTTTTATTATTTTCATGATTACCACCTAAAATACGATGCTATAAGACAGTGAAAAAATATCAATATCTTCATTTATTACGTTGCTAACTAATGGAATAATCAGTCGCAGTGTTGATAGAAAATGGATTGAATAGTGAAATGACAGCAGATGTAAAGACCATTTTTTTAATCATTATCATCTTTCATTCTCGCCGCCACTTTAAACATTTCATCTTTTATGGTCATAAACACGTCAACAATTTCTGGGTCAAAATGACTGCCGCTTCCTTCTAAAATAATACGAATTGTTTTTTCTGCACTCATGGATTTTTTATAAGGACGGTTAGAAAGTAGGGCATCAAAGACATCCGCGAGTGCCATTAAACGGGCTGATACAGGAATATCATTGCCACTTAAGTTATTGGGGTAACCTGAACCATCCCATTTTTCATGGTGGCTGCCTGCAATTTCCATGGCCAAGGTTAAAAATTCACCTTTTTCACCCATGTACTTACCCGCACATTGAAGCATATCAAAACCACGTTGTGCATGTGTTTTCATGATGGTGTATTCTTCATCGGTATGTTTACCCGGTTTTAATAAAATATCATCTGGAATGGCTATTTTACCAATGTCATGCAGGGGAGCAGATTTACTCATTTGTTCAATATAAGAAGGCGTGAGTAATGCATTGTAATGGGTATATTTTGAGAGTTCAACCGCTAGCATATAGACATATTCTTGCGTACGTCGAATATGATTGCCCGTTGTTTCATCACGAAATTCAGCCATTGAGGTCATGACACAAATAGTTGCGTACTGTAAATCATTAATTTCAGTTAAACGTTGTTCAACTTGTTGCTCTAGCCATACATTTTTATCTTGTATGGCGGTATGCCACTCTTTTATTTCTAATTGTGATTTAATCCGTGCCATGACGATAGGCGGACTAATGGGTTTATGAATAAAATCAACAGCACCGAGTTCAAAGCCTAATTCTTCATCTTCAATACCGGTTTTAGCCGTGAGAAAAATAACAGGTATTTTATCTGTTAATACCGTAGATTTTAAAGAGCGACAAACTTCATAGCCATTTATTTCAGGCATCATAATATCCAGTAATATTAAATCGGGTGGATTTTTCTGTGCTAATTCCAGTGCTTTTTTGCCATTATTAGCCACTTTGATTCGATAATGCTCTTTAAGTAAACTGGATAATAAACTTAAATTCGCAGGGGTGTCATCGACGATTAAAATAGTAGGGCGTGTATTCATTATTTTTTAGAATTTAAGAAGGAATAGAATGTAATAAACTACCCCGCCCCAAGGGTTTTCGCTTCGCGAAGAGGGGTATTTAGACAAGATCAGATTGTCTCGGGTCATAAATCTTTTCATATGGTTTTTTATCTTTCCCTTGATTTTGAACATATATTACAATCTCATCTCCATGCTGACCTACTGTATCAGTTTCCCATAAATAAGATTCCGAATACTGGTTACGCTGTTTTTTCGCTTTTTCGCTACGATGAACGCTACTTTTTGACCCAGAAATAACCTTGGCTATTTCACGTATACTTTTTTTAGCACATTCTAAACCGAGCTTAATAATTGATTAAGCTAGTTACTTGTACTTCGGCTGTTGTATTGTTTTTTTCATGAGCTTATTATACAAAATTAACGAGTCTAATATTCAGTTTTGTCCCGGCTTAGACTGAAAGCCCGAATTCTGTAGCAAGCAATTCATAAGCCGTATCAAATTCAAAATTCTGCATGGCAATGCTGATTTTTTGTATCAATGGTGCCGACAAGCTTTGACTGAATTCAGTGTGGGAATTATCCCATAAATCAATGGCATCACTGTCACATTCTTGTAATAACGATAATAATTGTGGCAAACAATCAGGCATTTTTCTTGATGGGGTAGTTAATTGTTTAGGTTCATCTTCTAAATATTCATTTGTAAAAAATTGCTGTAATTTTTCAAGCAAAGGTGTAAGTAATGTTGTGAGGTCTTTTAAGCTATGTTGTATTAATTCTGTTTGCTCATTTTTACAGGCATTTTCAAGTTTACCTGAACATACGAAAATAGCACTGCTAATGCCAAGTGTTCCGGTTAACCCTTTTACAGTGTGGGCTAAACGTTCAGCTTCTATCCAGTTAGACTGTGTAATATAATGCTCAAATTGATGTTCATAGTCTGAAAAATCATGTGTAAATTGGGATAACATTTTTAAATATAATTTTTGATCATTAGCCGCTCGACGGAGACCAATAGTGGTGTCTAAGTTTAAAATGTCAGGTATCTCTGAGCTGGCTTCTATCTCTGTTTGTATTTTAGGATGTTGTCGTTGTTCGGGTTGAGAATAATACTGTTCCAGTAAGTTATAAAAAACATCAGGCTCAATAGGTTTACTAATATGATCATTCATACCTACTGCGATACAACGCTCACGTTCTTCAGTCATCGCGTGTGCAGTCATCGCAATAATGGGTAATTCAGTGTAACGTGAATCAGTGCGTAAATAATGGGCTGCTGTATAGCCATCCATGACAGGCATTTGTAAATCCATTAATACAACATGATAAAAATCAGGGGCAACCGCATTTAAATTAAAGACCGCTTCTTGACCATTATTAACGACGGTGACATGAATGCCTTGCATTTCCATTAGTGCAACCGCTAATTGTTGATTAAGTGCATTATCTTCCGCTAATAAGACCTGCATACCTTTAAGGTTTTGCACTGGTTGCACCTTTTTATTTTCCATAAATAATTCAGTATTATTGGTTACGGAATTTAATATAGTGCGTAAGGCTTCGGGTAAAATAGGTTTTGATAAGCAAGATGGAATATTTAAATCCATAGTAACGTCATGCATCAGTTCTGAATCAGACGCAGAAATCATAATCGTTTTTGGCTTATGAGCAAGCGAGCTATTTTGTATCGCTGTTATTATTTTGCCACCATCCATATCAGGCATTAACCAGTCAACAAAGACAAGATCGAAAGGCTTACCTTCTGAAGCTCCTTTTTTTAGAGTGAGTAACGCTCCTTGAGCGTTTGCAACTGCTATTATGCTATTATGATTAGATTTACCGACACCTAATGCAGTCAGTAAATTTTTTAACACCATACGCGCACAATATTCATCATCAACAATTAAGACACGTAATGTAGCGACATCACTTAATGGTAAGAGCGGGGTTAATGGTTTTGAGTGTAGAAAACGTGCTGTAAATATAAATTTAGAGCCTTTGCCTTTACTGCTTTCAACCCAAATTTTTCCAGCCATTAATTCAACGAAATTTTTAGAAATCGTCAAACCCAAACCTGTGCCGCCATATTTGCGTGTTGTTGAGCCATCAGCTTGTGTGAACTCTTGAAATAGGCCGTTCACCTGTTCAGTTGTCATGCCAATGCCGGTATCTTCTAAACAAAAACGTAATAAAATATCCTTATCGGTACGTTCTTCTTCGCTGACACTTAGTTTAATATGACCTTCATGTGTAAATTTAATGGCATTTGATAATAAATTAGTGATAATTTGCCCAAGGCGTAACTTATCGCCTAGAAAACATCCATTCGTGCCTAATAATAAGGGATTGGCAATATTGAGTAATAATTCAATTTCTTTTTCATAGGCACGTTGGCGTAATAATGACAACGACTCTCCAATGACCTTTTCTAAAATAAAAGGACTGTTATCTAATATCATTTTGCCTGCTTCAATTTTAGAAAAATCTAAAATATCGTTGATAATACCGAGTAATGACTGGGCTGCATTGTGTACTTCGGTAATATAATTATTTTGGCGAGGGGTTAAGTCTGTTTGTAAAGCTAAATAGGCCATACCAATAATTGCATTCATAGGGGTACGAATTTCATGACTCATATTAGCGAGAAACATTGATTTTGCATGCATCGCTTCTTTCGATTTTTTATTGGCAATTTCTAAGTCTATTTGCACGGATTCACGTATGGTAATGTCGTTTTGAATAGACTGTGCCATGCTATTAAATGAAGCACCTAAGGTCATTAACTCCTCAACAGCTCCTTTATAAAGAGATTTATCACGAATACCAATTTTTGCACGGGTGGAATAATCACCTCTGGCTATATTTTTTGCGGCTTTAGAGAGTAATTTTAGCGGATTTAACACTCGTTGCCGCATAATATGTGACACCATAAATAGTGTTATAAAGCCAATGATAATATTAGCTAAACCAAAGAATATCCACTGCTCTAAAGTTTTTACTGCTATATTCACTGCCGCGTTGGATTGTGAATCTACCGTAGCTATTAATTTATTAACGGATTCGCTTAATTTTAATTTAAGGAGATTATATTTATAACTGTGGACGAGTTCGTTGGCAAATTGTAACCGTGGCTCACCATCTGAAACAAAGTTATTTTGTTTTGGGCTATACAGTCCTTGTGTGGCAGCAAATGCAATTTGCTCTATATTTTTCATCGCATCGGTTGCAGCAGAGACTTTGTCTAATTCAAGTAATTCTGCATCACTCAAATTTAGAAACATCATACGTTCAAACAGCGAATAGGCTTTATCGTCAGGATTAAAAGTATGAATGATTGTTTTTGAAATGACACTGTCCCAATACACACCTGACATGTAGTTCTTAGGTAGCGGTTTTTTACCTTCTCTAATCGCTAATATATCGTAGTAATACATTAAATAGCGAGTGTCTGATGTACTGGTATAAGCCCGCACAAAAAAAGTTAATTTTTCAGTTTCTTGGCGTAAAGAATTCACTAATGCCATCGCCTGCTTACGATGTTCTTGTTTTAAAACAACCTTATTATAAGTATGCTTTATCATAAATAAAAAGCCAGCATTAACCGTTATTATCAGCGTGATAATTAACATAGACCAGATTAAAAAACGCTCTAATTTTAATTTTTTTTTTGGCATAAATTTCAATGGATATTATGAGGTGGTTTAAATTTCATGTATGAATAAAAACAGCTCTTTAAGTTAAAAATATAAAAATGAATATATTTATTATATTTAAAAAAAATTGATAATTTGTATATATAATTCAATGAGTTAAATTATAATAACAACAACCGATAAAATATTAAAGCCAGTCTTTTTTGAGATGAAAGCGCGAGTGCTACCCATTGAAGCTAATGTTATCAACTTCTCCATTTGAATTGATAAAACCGTGTTTCTCATAGAACTGGTATTGAGAATACTCAAGCATTATCTCCTCCTCTATATCCCGTGCTGCTTGGTCTTCAATGTACGCATCATGTATAAAACCTCGGTAATCATCCTCATCAAGTGGGAGGCTTTCTGCACTGGTGCAAGGTTCAATACCTTCAAATATATTAATTATTTCAGGCTCTCGTATTACAAATTCAATACCAAAAAATTGATGTAACTGCTTAAGTATTTCATTCGATGACATATCAACAAGATCATCTTGGATTAATACATTCATATACTTTCCATTTTTCTGATTTTTTGGTCGAATTTGTAAAGGCTCATTTTCGCTATAGTATATATAGCATTTTTGAGCTCTTCCAATTAAGTTCTTAACTTGTTGAATATTAACAAATAAATCTGGGAATGTTTCAAATAGAATTTTAGGTGATTTAGGTAATACACCTCCTGACCGTTTTAATGCTTCTTCGAGCTTATCACTCACATAATTCTTTAGGTCTTTTGTGTCTCCAAAGTTATCAACTTCAATAAAACTGCTTAGGTCTAATTGGTTTAAGATATGGATATGCTTTTCTGATTTCGTGTGGATTAATCGTAATCTATCAATTGCCTGCATTACTTCACATTCACGATAACGTAACAGCACGTCTTGAACGCGTTGATCCATAAAGTTTAAATTATTTGCTTTGTAAGTTTCGCCATTTTTTGCCGTCAACACTTGTTCTCCAAATATTGATTCAGAATTAATAGGCTCATCACTATCCAGATAAAGGCATCTTGCCTCATCAGTAATCGCGTTCTCGTGTGGTTGATTCCGACCAATGACAATAACTTGTTCATAATCTTTGTAAGCGTCAAGCCCTCTTAAATTATTAAAATGCTCACACTTTATATTATCGGGTAATTTATCGGCTATTGTTTCTTCTAATACCTTGTAAGTGACAACAAGCGTTAGCTTATCGCCTGCTAACTTTTCAATGTATCGCCTAATACTTCGAGCTGATTCAGTATGAGTGACAATCCCATCTATGATGCCAAAATGTTTTTTGCTAAAGCCTGCATTAGGATATTGAGTCACAGTGGTTGTTTTTCGTTTGCACTGATAACTTTTTGTCTCTAAGTCTTCAAATACTTGGCTTAGTGCATTAGTATTACCATCAGCATCTATCAGCAAAATATTACGAGAATTATTTTTTAATTTTTCAATTTGATTGCGTGGCTGATCAATCTCTAATAATTTACGGACTTTCTTTTGATGAATTTTTATTTCTTCAGTTGCGAGATTAAAACTTAAATGGGTTGATGCTGTTCTGTCAGGAAACTTAACTAAATCATCAATAATTGCTTCTAATAGATTTTTCTCAGTTAAATATCGCTCATAACCCATATTACGATCTAATTCTTTTTCTATTTCATCGTCCGTTAAACGGGGATGCAAATTTGCCCGCTCACGTTCGATTGCTTCTTTGTTATCTTTTTCCGCTTGCTGTAAGGACGTTAAGCTAGTTTTAAGCTTCATAATAAGCTCTGGTGTGGTATTTTCGTTATCATTGCGTAAACGGCTGTAAAAATCACTTTCTGTAATGTTTTGATTGAATGTATTACGTAATGTATCTGTAATATTCAGATCAAAAAAATATTTTTCTGTTTCCGTAATATCAACAGTTTTAAAAGAACTTGTGTTAATTAAGATACTTGTTAAATCTTCATCAATGATAGTTAAAGCGGGCAATATCTCACTACCGTCCATATTTTTAATGGGTCGTCTTAGGTGAGCATGATTAAAAATGCGTACTTGTGCAAGGGATGCTTTAGATTTTTGATAAAGACATTGATTAAAAAATTCACACTTTACGTCACACCCCTCCCCACACAACACTTTACTAACGCTAAATCCTGCCTCAGTTATCCTTGCTGCAATTTCTGATCGTTGACAGTATTCCTCATTGCGTCCTTGATGAAGAATAACATTAGC
>Ga0209707_1001222_pt1 | contig 14742 bp, 14 predicted proteins | sample EN4Hudsemesocosm_FD_184630 | JGI IMG/M metagenome (GOLD analysis project Ga0209707, IMG submission 184630) | Methane-oxidizing microbial communities from mesocosms in the Hudson Canyon - EN4B Hudson Canyon (SPAdes) (version 2) | ecosystem: Environmental > Aquatic > Marine > Cold seeps | place... | reverse complement strand
ATTTGTGAGAAGTTTATTCAGCAAATGGTTGCTTAAATAAGCTTATGACCTTCGTCTGCTAAAATAGACGAAGGTCATGTACGCCCCCGCCAAAAACAGATTAAATTCAGCCTTAACTCCTCTCTTTATTACCCAATAGAAAAACAAAGGCTTTAGTATGAAATTTAATCCATGTACAGGATCGTGCACAGAAGACGGAACTCACTGCGAAGGTTGTGGCAGACCTCATGAAGACATTGCCACGATGAGAAGACTGGTAGGCGAAGTCGTAAGTTTTGCTAGGGAAAAGGGCTATGACAACCCTGAAGAATTTGCTGAGTCTTTCGGTAAAAACGTATGCTATAAGCTTCTAAATCCTTAACGCTTAACATTAAGTAGTTATCCTGCGGCCTAACCGTAGGATCCCCCCCCTAATAAACCTCGGGAATAAAATTTTGGTCTGATAACGGTGGCCGCACGTAACCTACCGCCTCTTGTCGTTCTGGCAACTCCACCGGTTTAGGCGATAAATCTTCATAATCAATCATACTTAACAAATGGCTGATCACATTTAATCTGGCGCGTTTTTTATTATCTCCATCGACCACGTACCACGGGGCCTGCTTAATATCCGTATGGGCAAACATTTCATCTTTTGCTTTGGAATATTCAACCCATCTAGCCCGAGACTCTAAATCCATCGCGCTTAATTTCCAGTGTTTGGTTGGGTGATAGATACGCCCCTGAAAGCGCTTTTCCTGTTCTTCATCACTCACTGAAAACCAGTACTTAATCAGAATAATACCCGAGCGAACCAGCATACGTTCAAACTCAGGACAAGAACGCATGAACTCCCAGTACTCATCGTCATCACAAAAGCCCATTACTCGCTCAACGCCTGCGCGGTTATACCAACTACGGTCAAGCAGAACCATCTCACCCGCTGCAGGTAAGTGTTGTACATAGCGTTGAAAATACCACTGCGTTTTTTCACGATCGGTAGGGGCTGGCAATGCGACGACACGACAAACACGAGGGTTCAGGGTTTCGGTAATGCGTTTAATGCTACCGCCCTTACCCGCGGCATCTCGCCCCTCAAACAGCACGACTACTTTAAGGCTTTTATGTTTAATCCACTCTTGTAACTTAACCAACTCAATCTGCAGGCGAGCCAGTTCGGACTCATAATGTTTATTCTTTATTCTACGAGGGGGTGATGCACTAGGCCCTGATATATTATCTGGTGATATTTTCTCAAGCTTATTATTTGACATATACAATCCCTCTAAGTTGGCGTACAGGTTCCTCCTAAGTTTAGTGGCAATTGTCTACTGCTCAAGCTCTCGCTCACGAACATATGCGGTCAACATTAGTCTAAAATCTAATAACTCACTTATTTGATTTTCAATTTGAGGAAGTACATCCTTCTTTTTTAGTTGTTGCCGAACAGAAGGCTCTAATTGTTGAAATTGTTTTCCTGCTTGCCAAAAGACAGTGCCTAATTCTAAGTACTGATTAATATCCTGACAAAATTTACCGCCATCACCTTGCTTAAGGGCAGATTCACAGAGTTTTGATTTAACCCATGCCAGGTTGATGATTTCAGCAATTTTATTCACCCGTTCATCCAATGGCCCATCAATGTCTACTTTCTCTTTATAACCATTTGTAGCAAGCTCTTCTTCCCACCATGCCTCAAGTTTCTTTTTGGATTGCTTTAACTGCAGGTGAGCAGGCTTACTTAGTTGATCGCAAGGAATATCAGAGAACACCATTCGGGAATTAACCTTACAACTATACACATCGGCATAAGTAGGTATTGAAAGGAGAATTAAAAAAAGTGAGGAGAAAAATCTCATACAACATATCCTTGTTTGATTAAATTAGACAGTCCAAAAAAATGAATTAAATTATATTGAATACAATACCTTAATAATTAATACGTTTTCACTCCATTTTATTAAACTGCCACGCCAATCAAGCAGGTATTTTTAAAACCTTCTTATATGCTACAACGATGTAGCATATTTTGATAAGAAATTTATTCACCCTTTTAGGTTCAGTCCTAACTATTAGCCCCGAGGCTTTTGCGACTCTGACTCCAACTTTATGCCACTAACCGCAAACTTAACCCACTTCTGCAGCCCTTTACCAAACAATGCATCAATAAACTGGCCAAATAGCTTATATTTAGCACGTGTATAGGGGTACCAGTTAGCTTCAATCTTAGCACTTTGCTTATCAACTAATATGGCTTTTGACTGTGTCATGCCATACAAGCCTTCCGCACCTTTAATTCGCCCAAAGCCACTTTGCTTAGTGCCACCAAATGGCAATGCTGGGTTTCCTTCCGTAAGCATTACGTTATTGATGGATACAGCTCCCACCTCTAAGGCTCTAGCCACTCGTTCAGCTCTCTTCAGGTCTTTACTCCACACACTCGCACTCAAACCAAATTCAGTATTATTTGACTCTTCGATTGCCTCTTTCTCACTATTGAAAGGTGATATAGTAATAACCGGGCCGAATGTTTCTTCGCTCACTACCGTCATATCAGTACTAGCATTTTCAATAATGGTGGGCATATAGAACGACATGTCATCTGATAGCAACTCACCACCACTAACAATATCAGCACCAGCTTTTTTGGCGTCATCAACCTGTTTGCGAATAATATCTAGCTGAAATCCAGCGGTAATGCCTCCAATATCTGCATCCCCTTCATCTCCAGAGTTAAGCACCAACTTAGCGGTTTCTTCTTTAAGTTTGCTTACAAATTCCTGATAAATGCCCTGCTGAACATAAACCCGCTCCACCGATGTGCAAGACTGCCCAGCATTGGTCATAGCTCCCCACAAACATCCTGCAACGGTTCTGGCAATATTCACATCATCAAATACGATCATCTGGTCTTTGCCGCCTAACTCAAGCTCAACCGGTATTAAATAATTAGCCGCCTGACTCAGAATTTTCTTGCCTGTTCTTGCGCTTCCCGTGAAAAATATTTTTGCAGGTCGCTGGTCAATTAACCGTTGTGCGGTACTGCCACTACCGTAAACTACTTTCACACAACGCTGCAACAATGGTGATGCCTTTATCATCTCTTCAATCAGGCCATTCAAAGGCGTTACTTCTGAAGGTTTAAACACAACAGTATTACCTGCAGCCAGAGCCGTAAAGATGCCCACCATGGCAATATTAAAGGGATAATTCCATGGAGCAATAATCAGTACAGGACCTAATGCTTCATGATATATTTTTGATGTTTTACCCATCAAAGATATAGGCGTAGACACCTTTTCATCTGCCAGAATTTTAGGCGTGTTACTAATGATCCAGTCAGCATAATCCAGTACCCCCATCACTTCAGACACCACTGCATCAGTACGAGACTTGCCTGTTTCAAGGACCACTTTATCAACTATTTTTTCACGGTTTTCAAAAATTGCATCCCGTACTTTTTTTAATTCAGCAACACGCTCTTTAGCGCTTGTTTTTTTAAGTCTGGAAAACTCTTCTCGTGCATTTTCAAAAATCGCTTTAATCTGCTCATCGCTGGTTTCATTAATTTCATAAAGCGTTTCTAAGGTGACACTGTTTTTCACTGCAATTGCATTCATTGCCCTGCACTCCCTTTTAATTCTTCTTTTTCACAACTAACTGGTTCACAATGCACTTGATACCCCATAGCTTCATGCACTGAAGGCCCCTGATAAAACTCACGCGTTTTGTTTGAGTAATATAGACTAAATACAACCCCTTTGATTCCAATACTCAACAGCCGTAACAAGCCAGCAACAGGCTCTGGGAAGCGGCTATCTTTGTCCACCAGGTTTAATATCCCACGAATAAAAAACACGGGGGAAATGCTAAAAACTTTCATTAATAGCTTAAAATCTTTTACATCAGCTGGCGGTGTTGCGGCCATCAATTCATCTATATGACTCACACAACCCGTTTGAGAAAATGACGGTAAACCATAACCACCAGGCACAACAATATCACCCACTCGACTTAATCCACGCAACTCAGTTTGGCTTAAATAATTCGACATTAGACCTGCACCTCCACGACCGATTGCTGTTGTTTCTTAGCTTTTTCAAGCTTTACACCGCACTCAGCAAGAATATGTTCACTGGCCTTTTGGGCTAAGGCCATAATACTTAAGGATGGGTTAATACCTGGAGCAGAGGGAAATATTGAGGAATCTGCGATAAATAAATTAGGGTGATCATGCACCTGAAAAGCCTCGTTAACTACAGAGCTTTTACCCTCTTTACCCAGGGTGCAACCGCCCATTAGGTGGAGGCCAATTTTAATGGGCGATTTCATGATCTCTCTAGCCCCTACAGTGGTAAATATCTCTTCAACCACCTGCAAACCTGCATTAGCTCGTTGCCAATCAGCATCGGCCATTTTCTTTTTAATTTTCAAGCGACCTGTTTTATCAATATCAATTTTACCCGTGGTGGCATCCCTTACCGCCACTTCTATGCAGGCCATGTTCCGGTATTTCTGCATAAACGTTTGATGATCAAGGCCAAAACCTGGCTTTAACATTGAAATAGCAATAGGCCCGGCAAATACATTTTCCAATTTGAAACCTTGTTCACGAAAACGAGGGTCTTGAGACTTAACCGACTGAAAGGCTCCCTTGTGGGAATCAACAATTTCATCAAATAAGGCGATATTCATAAACTGGGGGTGGCAGGTAAAGTTGTCGCCCAAAGCAGGTAGCTTATCTTTAAAGCCTGACTTTAATAACATTTGAGTCGTGCCTAAAGAACCTCCGGCAACAATACAGCGACGACCATAAACCTGACGGGTATTGCCTCGCTGCTCACCAAACACACTAACCAAATTTGAACCATGAACAATTTGAGAGACATTAAACTCTGTTTCAACTTCAAGTCCGAGCTCTCTAGCCATCTTGATATAGGTAACTAAAGTGCTCTGCTTCGACTCCCTTGGGCAACCGCCTAAACAGACAATACAGTCATTGCCTTCGCCGCAATTACTTTGTCCACGACGAAGAGGAGCCCACCCCATACCGCACTTTTCAAAACCTTCTACATAAAGTTCGGCATTACGGTTCCAGTCGCTTTTCTCCATAGTATGAAGCGACAGCTTTGATTCAACCTCATCATAATACCGAGTCATAGCCTCTGTGCTAAAAAAATCTACGCCTGTACGGTCTCGCCAATCATCAAAGGCATTGTCATCAAAACGGTCTAACAAACACTGATTTATAATACTGCCGCCACCTAACGTTTTTCCTCGTAAAAATAGCAAGCTAGCATCTGTGGTGGTATCCATACCACCATTCCACATTAGTGATGTATTAGCGTTTAGCTCGTTACTGGGAAATGTTTTTGAGGTAAATTCTTTCCCTGCCTCAAGCATCAGACAGCGGGCGCCCGCCTTACATAAATTGTAAGCCAGCACCGCACCTGATGGACCTGAACCAATAATCACAAAATCATATATATCTGCCACGAGACCATCCCTCTTTTAAATAAATGACTTGCCCTGACCGCGGTAGGTCATGCAGGTTCCTTCTATGTCGCCATTACGAATGAGCACTAATTCATTAAACCGCTCACAAAGTTCACCCGCTTTACAGTGACGGAAAAACACGGGATCACCAGGAGACAGCTTAGTTGTCTTAAACGGCTTGATGAAACCAGTAGATACTTTCAACGGTGTTTGCACTTCACCCGCACCTTCGTTTTCATCTAGCTCAATACCTTCTGGTAAATAGGGTTTAGGTGATTTTTCTATCCCCACCCCACCTGATGCGATATACCCTCCGCCACTGCAAGTCACATAACCTTTACCTGGCACGCGTGAAACTTCCAAGACAAAGCCCGCTGCAGGCTGATAGTGAAACTCATTGTAGTAGTCGAATAAATGAGGACTATAAAACCCAGAGCCCACCGCAATTTCGGTTACTGACGGGTCTTTTTTAGTCGAACAAATACTCCCAGTGCCTCCACCGTTCACAAAACGCAATTTAGCCCCTGCTCGTTCTAAAGCACGAACCACCGAAACACGACGTCTGGTGAGCTGAGGAATTGAATAACGCTTCAACCAAGGCACAACTGAATTCTGTAAATGCTTGCCTGGTAGTTTTTCACCGACGCCAGCAATTTGCGCTTCATAACCCATCACACCATCGAGTCTGACCCCATTGCTTTTTGTGATGGCATAATAAAGTGAGACGGCGTGCTTTGGCTGTGTGATGGGTGAGCGTCGAACCCCGAAGTAGATGCCAGGTATACGAGTTGACATATCAACTTCCATGCAAACAGGCTGAATAACACCAACCCGTTTAGCCACTTCATCAATACATTTAACATGAGCCGCAGAGTCCACCATTAAAACGATAGTTTTGCCGGATTTAGTCGCTTTACATACCGCTTCAATAGCGGCAACTTGCATAGATGGGTACGCCACCAGCAAATCATCAATGCCTTGAGCCGCAAGAAAAACAGCCTCGTCAGGGTGAAAGCACATCACCCCCTGAAACTGATCAGAGAATGCAAGTAATCGCTTTATAACCTCAGCGCTACGGAGCGACTTAGACACAACGCGCACAGGCTTACTGCCCGCACGCTGAAGTATCGCTCGGGCATTCTGCTCCAACATATCAAGATCAACATAAGCCAGCGGTAACTGCTGGCCCTTTATGCATTGACTGTAACTCTGATAACTCATCATATTCCTAAATTAATTTTCACTTGCCACTTTTAACTTGTTACTAATTCCTACTCACCAAACTTCCAACGCAAACCGACAGCCAAAGAGGTAAATTGATTTTCAACATTAGCATCCGTTGTAGCGGCCTCACCAAAGATAGAGGCATTACCTTGACTCGTGTCTCGATCAAACGACATCGTGTGCTGCAAACCCGCATCTATCGTAATCGTGTCTGAAGGTTCATAGCTAAAACCAACAGATATGGCTTTATAATCATCAAAAGCAAAATCAAGGGAGGCTGTACTATCAGGGATAGGTGTTTTCTCGAAAGCCAAGCCTGCGCGCAAGAGCCACTGCGGGTTTAGTTTAAAGCTTCCCCCAACCGCAATCCGCCAGGAATCATTCCAATTCTGAGGTGTGCTAAGTACATCGCCGGTATCTTCCAATACAACATCAATTGACTTAAAACGACTCCAATTTGTCCAGTTTGTATCCGCCTGAACAGCCCACCGCTCACTGATTTGGTGGAAAACACTCAATGATAGGGTTTCAGGCGTAACAAGCTCTACGGTCCCATCAGTTGAATGTGTCGTAAGGTTAGCGTCTAGAGCAGATAAAACGGCTTCTGCATTGGCAGGGATATCAAATGTAGCAGTCCCTTCAAGCTCATGTTCGATTTTACTTCTAAAATTCAAACCGACACGGGTATCTTCAGTAAATTCATACAGCACTCCCACGGTAAATCCATAATCAAGATCATTACCTTTGATTTTGAAGTACCCATCACTACTTGAACTACCTGGAGCACCAATACCCATAGCAGCACAAGAGTTACCCCCGGTTAAACCCAAACTTTCTGCGCCACTGCAATAACCAGCAACGTTAATACCCTGCTCTATACTGGCTTGAATATGCTGCATATTTACTCCACCACCAATAGAAAGCTGGTCGCTTAGTTTTAAGCTGGCCATAAAACCCACATTGATACCGGTAATTTCTGACTCAAGAGAAAAATAGCGCCCTACAAAGTCGTTGTTAAACTCTGTACCACTGGCATAAGGCGCATTAATTGATATACCAAACGCAAGTTGGTCGTACTGAGGGAAAGCCAAATAAAGGCTGGGGATAACAACCGTTTCGGTTATTGATGGAGAACCATCACCTTGAAGAGGAGTGGTAGTGTAAGTACTCAGACTGGTCATCTGATCCAGACTTGTTCCGCTTGCATCAACGCTTAAGTCAGAATAAACAAGACCAATATTAGCCACTAATTCTGATTGTTTAATTCGGCTTAGGCCTGCAGGGTTATAAAATGCAGTAGACGCATCATTGGCTTCGGCTGCTCCGCCTGAAAAAGCATCTCCCAGGCGCTTAGCACTTTGCTCGTCTACGTAATAACCTTGAGCGGCTATCTGGCTACTAATTAATAATGAACTACAGAGAAACACTAACTTTTTATTTTTATTCATGGCATACCCCAGTTATTAAATCCTGGCGAATGCCTATAGGCTAAGCGCGTATACGCTTGATCAAGTCGAAATACGCTCCCTCAAATAGGCCTTCACCATTAGTTTTAGTTCTGATAGCAGCATCTGCGCTTGAGTCTCCTCCATTGTCATAGAGAGTTTGAGGATAGCGCCACAAGTACGCGGCAGCATCACACAAATCAACCAAACTCGCTCATCTTCAAGCCCCTGAAACCTTGACTTGGCTTTAACCGAAAGTCTTTCTGCATTGTCATACAGCTCACCAAGGTCAAGCTCTTGCAGTTCAGGCATTGACTCTACACCAGACCAAATCTCTTTATAGCCTGGTTCAGAGCGATAGAATTGAGCATAAACATCAATAAGATGATCAAAACCCTCATCCAAATCAAAGTCAGTCAAAAACTCTTGCAATAGTCCGTCAAGCTTTTCAATATGCTGCTCTGCAAGCGCTTTAATGATGGCGGTTTTATTCGGAAAATACCGATACAACGATGGGAGAGAAATCCCTGCCTGGCGGGCTATTTCAGAGGTTTTTAGCCCCTGCACACCCACCTCTTTAATCAGTTCAATGGTGCAATTAAGAATGGTATTTACCCTTTCTCGACTACGCCCTTGCACTGGCAGCCTTCGCTGCTCAACATCAGATGACACTGATTGATCGTCGTTTTGACCACGCTTATTCATTAAAGCCCTCACACATGACTAAAGTGTAACTCCCATATCAAAAGATGACAAGGTATCACGTTTTAAAATTTACTAAATTGTGAACAAGTCAGCACACAGTTAAATCTAGACCTTATAAACCAATACGTTATCAAAACCTTCCCCCTTCAAGTGACTCGCATGAAGCTGACTCATCGTGCCTTTTTCACAGTAAAGAAGGTAACGTTTGGAAAGATCTAGCTCACTGGTTTTACTCATTAGCTCGAAAAACGGAATATGAACAATCTCATTATTAGTTAAATGAAGCGGTCGACGCTCTGCTTCATTAGGGTGGCGAATATCAACAATCACATCATCAATAGAAGGCGTCGATACCAGCTCAACATCTTCTACGGTAACGACTGAATCCATTACCTCATCAATGGTTACAGCCACTCTGTCTGCCACTGCTTTATCTAGCACATCAAAATCAAAACGATCTTCTTCTCTTTGAATTTTGTGCATTTTAGCGCAGGTTGTTGGGCGGTCAGAAATAACCCCGCAATATTCAGGCATAGTCTTGGCAAAGTCTTCCGTACCAATTTGAGCAGACAGGCGAATAATATCCATTTTATCCATGGTGATTAGCGGTCGTAATACCAAGGTGTCAGTTACTTTATCAATGACAGAAAGATTGGTTAGGGTTTGGCTAGACACCTGCGCAACACTTTCACCCGTGACCAATGCCTGCACATTCATGTCTTCGGCTACTTGAGATGAAGCGCGAAGCATCATTCGCTTAAGAACAACCCCCATTTGCGAATGGTGTACGCTCTTAAGAATTTCAGCTACAACCTCTTCAAAAGGGATGGTTATAAATTTAACTTTATGAGAAGATCCATATTGCTCCCACAAATAGAGAGAAACCTGTTTAACGCCAATTTCGTGCGCTGCACCACCGAGATTAAAAAAGCAAAAATGTGTTCTCAGCCCTCGCTTCATCGTTAGATAACTTGAAACCGTTGAGTCAAAGCCGCCTGAAATTAATGATAAAACCGTATCCAAACTACCAATAGGGAAGCCTCCCAAACCTTCGTAGCGCTTCTCGATGATATAAAGTGTGTCATTTCTTATTTCAAGCTTAACAACCACCTCAGGATTGTGCAGGTCAACAGCCACCCCTTCAGTATGCTTCAGTAAACCACCACCAACGTACCGCTCAACATCAATCGACTTAAAATCATGCTTACCTGCCCGCTTAACACGAACAACAAAGGTCTTACCTGCAATCATTGAGGCATAAATAGATTTTGTTTTTTCAAAAATATCATCAAAATCAGTAAACCCATGTTCTGTCACCAGTAGGATATTGGCTATACCCGGTATTCTCTGTAAAGCGGCTGCAATCTCTTCACCCCGCTCAGCACTGGCCTCATGCAATTCAACTTCAATTTTATCCCACTGCCCAATAACGACAACAGTTTCATCAATCCGCTTCAGAATCTTCTTAATATTAGAGCGTAACTGCCTTACAAACTGCTTACGAACTGGCTTGCTTTTGATAGTTATTTCGGGGAATAGCTTGATGATAAATTTCATGGGTTATTTGAAAACCTTATCTGCAAATAAAATATTCGCTTAGTTTACCTGTTTACCATGAATATTTCATAAATATGCTTTATTCATTAGTTTCTGAGCTTAGTCCGAAAATACCGACTAAACTGAATAATAAGCAAACAACCACCGAGGTTATATGCTCAATACAAAAACCAGTACAGGCATCAATGCACGTATAACCCCTGAGGGCACCATGGAGGTACTCTCCAGGCATGAGGTCAACCTTCTAAAAGATAAAAGCAAAGAAGGACTTTACGATCTTTTCAGGCAATGTGCCTTAGCGATTCTAAACTGCGGCAACGAAAGTGATGACAGTAAAGAAATCATGGAGGAGTTTCAGGAGTTTGATATTAAACTCGTCAATCAGCCTCGTGGAATAAAACTTGAGGTCATAAACGCCCCTTCCAATGCCTTTGTTGATGGAGAAATGATAAAGGGCATAAAAGAACACTTATTCTCAGCACTAAGAGATATTGTTTACGCGAATAGCATTCTGGCTAAAAGCAGTGAATTTGACCTGAATACGTCCAGCGGCATTACCAACTTCATATTTCACCAACTACGAAATGCACAAATCCTGGAAGCCAGCACCCAGCCCAATATCGTCGTATGCTGGGGCGGACACTCTATCAGCCGGCAGGAGTATGATTTCACCAAAGAAGTTGGGCATGAGCTAGGCCTTAGAGAACTAAGCGTATGCACTGGCTGTGGCCCTGGCGCAATGAAAGGCCCCATGAAAGGTGCCACCATTGCCCATGCAAAACAACGCATTACCAATGGCCGTTATATTGGCATCAGCGAACCCGGTATTATTGCAGCGGAATCACCCAATCCAATCGTTAATGAACTAACAATTCTTCCTGATATTGAAAAACGCCTAGAGGCTTTTGTTAGAACAGGTCACGCTATTATTGTTTTCCCTGGCGGAGTAGGCACAGCAGAAGAAATCCTTTACCTACTGGGAATACTGCTACACCCTGGCAACAGTAAAATCCCTTTCCCTGTTATTTTTGCAGGCTCAAAAGAGAATGAATCTTACTTTAATATGATCGATACATTTATTGGAGGAGCACTAGGGGAAGAAGCCCAAAAACGTTACAAAATAATCATAGATGATTCAGTGCAGGTAGCTAAAGAAGTGAAAGCAGGTGTAGAAAATGTCGCTCATTATCGCCGAGTTCACCGAGATGCTTATTACTTTAACTGGTTACTTAAAATCGACTCATTATTTCAACAGCCTTTTCAGCCAACTCACGAAAACATGGCTAAGCTTCAATTGCACCGAGAACAACCTGTGCATATTTTAGCAGCTAACTTGCGCAGGGCTTTTTCGGGTATTGTGGCAGGTAATGTTAAGGATGACGGCATTCGCCGGGTAGAGAAATTTGGCCCCTTTGAAATTCACGGAGACAAGTCAATTCTAGACCCGCTTGAGAACTTGCTTGAGTCATTTATTCGAGAGCACAGAATGAAGCTACCCGGGAAGGTTTATACGCCTAGTTACCGGATTGTTAATTAATAAAGCAGGTATAAAAAAGCAGCACCGACTTTTTTGAAGTGGGGCTGCTTTTTGCATCTGGAAAATTACTTCAAGCTAGAGAAGTATGCTGCCAAATTTTCAATATCTGCATCGCTAAGTGCCATTGCCTGACCTTGCATAATAGGCGCTTGACCACCGGTACGCTGCTTAGCTTTATATGCCTTAAGAGAGCTAATCAAATACTGCTTGTTCTGACCCGCAAGGTTAGGGTAAGTAGGGATCATCGCCTTTCCTGCAGGGCCATGACAACCTGCACAGGAACCGGCCTTAGCCTTTCCTGCAGCAATATCACCACCAGCACTAGCAACCATAGGTACAGATAAAGCTAATGTAGCGGCAGCAACCAAAGCTGACTTCGTAAATGCTCTCATATTTTTGTATCCTTTAAACGCATGAATTTAAAACAAGTTATATAACCGATACTACCGTTAAAAGAAAATGACATCCATCAATACGGCATCATTTTAGCACTAACGGCTACGTTAATGATTCATATCATGACTACTGTGATCCATATCGCCATGCTCACTGCCTTCTGGCGGATGTGAAATCGGAAGCTGCATATCAATTCGACCATGATCTTCAAATATTAGCGTAAGTGGCACCATATCGCCTACTTTTAATGACTGCTTTAGATTAATTAGCATAATGTGGTGTCCCGCTGGCTCAAACATAATATAGCCTTTGGCCGGAACCGTTACATCCTCTAGCTTAAGCATTTTCATGGTTCCATTGCTCATTTCAGAGGTATGAATCTCTACCGCTTCAGCCACCGGTGACTCTATGCTAATAATCCGGTCATCTTGTTTACTGTAGTTATGGAGCATCATATAGGCTGCAGTGGTCGCGGCAACAGGAGGAACAGCTCTCACCCACCCCATATGCGCTTGAATATCAGCTTTCTTAGCATGGCGCATTTCTGCCTTCGCAAGCGGAGCCATTAATCCCATAATAATGAGTACACATAGAACCGTTTTTAGGCGATCTAAGCTTCGCATCGTTCACTCTCCTGATGTTTATCATTGAATAAGGCTAATTTTAACGGTTAAACTATCGGATAAGTAATCCTTAACTGCGTCATTTTGTCGCACCAAGACTTAATTAATAAAGAATCAATCTCCTAATGACCGACCATTCAATCGCAGACAAGCTCTCAAATACAGCCGTTATTCTAGTCAACCTAGGCACCCCTGACGAACCAAGTACCCCCGCTATTCGTCGCTACCTGAAAGAATTCTTAAGTGACAGACGCGTGATTGAAGCGCCTAAACTCATCTGGTGGTTTGTATTAAATCTGGTGATTTTGAGATTTCGTCCAGCCAAACTCATCGTCAATTATAAAAAAATATGGCAAAACGGTGAATCCCCTATTCGTCGCATCACCGACCAGCAAGTCAATAAACTACAAACTAGGTTTAATCGGTCTCCAGACCTCAACAAGGTTAAAGTGGCTGCTGCAATGACCTACGGAAACCCATCTTTAAAGAACGTACTCAAACAGCTCCAAGACGAGGATTACGAAAACATACTGGTGCTGCCACTCTTTCCTCAATACTCGGCTACAACCACCGCTGCGGCTTGGGATGCATTGAGTCGCGCAACAAGTGAGATGCGCAATATACCTCAAATTCGATTCATTAAACGATACCATAAACACCCAAGCTACATTGAGGCCTTAGCCACTAGCGTGCGTAAGCACTGGAAAGAAACAGGCAGACAAGCTAAATTATTTTTCTCATTTCATGGGTTACCCAAAGCCTATGTAGAAAAAGGCGACCCTTATGCTGATGAGTGTGTAGAAACGGTCGAACTCGTGACAAAAGCATTAAACCTTTCAAACGAGCAATGGGCACTGTGCTACCAATCTCGAGTGGGCGTTGCTGAATGGTTACAACCTTATACTGATGAAACAATGAAAGAACTCGGTAAGCAAAAACTCAAGGGGCTTGATGTTATCTGCCCTGGGTTTTCAGCAGATTGTCTTGAAACGATTGAAGAAATAGACGAAGAGAATCGAGACTATTTTGAGCAGGCAGGCGGTAGTGACTTTCATTATATTCCTGCACTCAATGATCAGGATATTCATATTGATATGATGGAAGCTCTGGTTAAAGAACATCTATAGTAACCTTAACCTAGAAAACACCCCCCTTTCTCCTCAGGAGAAAGGGGCAAGCCTTAACGATATTTACTGTATATTTCGTTAATTTTCCCATTTGCTTTCAGCTTTTCAATCGCTGAATTAATAGACTCAACAACCGAAGCCTTTGTTGGGTGAACCCGAAACATAATATCGGCAGCGCCAATCGCATCACCAATAACCAAACCTTTAAATTGCTCATCAATTTTTATTCGATATTGAACCGCTTCCTTTCGAATAAACATCGCATCTAAACGGCCACTGGCCATTTTCAACATTAACTTCTCTTCACTTTGGCTATCTTGCCGTTTGATTTTTTTCGATGCAAATGCATCCATATAACCAGGGTAGAAAAACCCCTTTATGGCTCCAACTTTTGCGCCAGCTAAATCATCTGCACTTTTTACCTGCTTTTCTTTACCACCTTGAAAAACAACAACGTCCTCAGCCTGAGCAAAGGCTATTGAAAACTCACCAGGTACTTTTGATCCAGACCTCCATACAGGATTTATTCCTGGCTCCACATGAATTTCGCCCTCATCAAAGAGTAGCATCGCTCGCTTGGTTGGATAATGAACAAATTCAAACTGATGACCAGATACTTTGCCAATTTCATTAAGCAGATCAACATAAATACC
>Ga0209707_1001220_pt1 | contig 14749 bp, 14 predicted proteins | sample EN4Hudsemesocosm_FD_184630 | JGI IMG/M metagenome (GOLD analysis project Ga0209707, IMG submission 184630) | Methane-oxidizing microbial communities from mesocosms in the Hudson Canyon - EN4B Hudson Canyon (SPAdes) (version 2) | ecosystem: Environmental > Aquatic > Marine > Cold seeps | place... | reverse complement strand
CAGGGCGGGGGCGTTATAAGACTACGGTTCGTCGATTAAACGAAGACGATACGATTATTTCTTCTTGTGAGCAGCTATTTCAGCAGTACAAAGAGCATTTTCCAAATAGTGGATTCCTTGGTTATTCTGTTCATCTTTCACACCTTCATATAGGTGGTTTAGGGTTTAGTCTTGGCATTACACGTGACCCAAAGTTTGGTCCATTGGTGGTGTGCGGTGCTGCAGGTGCCAGCGTAAATGTTATGACCGATCGACGTATTGCGTTGCCGCCTTTAAATATGGTGCTTGCTAAAGATCTTCTCAGTCAGACCTATATGTATCAGCTGCTAAAAGAATACAGTTATCGCCCTGCTCAGGATATTAAAGTTGTTTGTGAGACCTTAATAACACTTTCTCAAATTGTGGTGGATATACCTGAGATAAAAGGCTTGGAAATTCTACCTTTGTTATTTAATAAAGACGGGGTGGTTGCGGTTGATGTAGCGATAGATCTAGGTCTACCGGCTAAACTATCTATTCAGCCATATCCTGAGCAGCATCGTGAATGGATAACGATGCCTAAATCTAAGCGTCGGGTAGAGCTTCGTCCTATCATGGCTGAAGATGAACCTGCTCATATTGCATTCCACTTAAAGCAGTCGCCAGAGTCTATACGGTTTAGGTTTTTCCATTATCGTAAGTCATATACTCATGAAGAGCTGGTTCAAATGGTTCAGATTGATTATGACCGGGAAATGGTTTTTATTGCTTCAGTTCCTAAAGAGGATGGATCTGGGAACGAAACCCTTGGAACGGTTAGGGTGTGGACGGATAGCGATAACCTTCAGTGTGAGTTCGCGGTGATGGTCAGTGATGATCTTAAAGGTGAACGTCTGGGTTTCACCTTGATGAACAAAATGATTACTTATTGTAAATCAAAAGGCACCGTAGAGATGATTGGCTCGGTATTACCAGACAATAAACCGATGCTTAGCTTGGCTGATAAGCTGGGTTTTGAATCAAAATGGGATTCAGAAGAAGAGGTGATGGCGCTTCGACTACCGCTTAATGTACCTGTGGATGAGTGGCAAAAAGAGCGCTTGAAGTGATTTGAGTATTGAGTACTTCAAGTTGACTATACGGGGATCTCAAAGGTCAGCTGAACGCCCCCTGAACGCCTGTTCGTAGCATAAATGCGTCCCTGGTGGGCTTCAATGATTTCTTTGCATATGGCTAGCCCTAGTCCTGTGCCGCCTGCGCCAGTTACTGTTTTAGTTGATTGTGTAAATTTATCAAAAACAACATCTAGCTCATCTTCGGGGATGCCGACGCCTTCATCTGCACAGGTAAAAGCCAAGCAGGGAATCTCAACGAGCCTGTTATTCTGTTCTATACGCGAGTTACAGGTATCAATAGTAATACGGATATTTCCATTGACCTCAGAATATTTAATCGCGTTGGATAGCAGGTTGTAAATAACCTGATGAATTTGCTTTCTATCAATGTTTACAAGGGTTTTCACTTTGTGATCTTCCAGAGATAGATCAATTGACTTGTCTCTGATGAGTGTTCTCATTTCATCAATGACTTCTTTTGTTAACGTGCTGAGATCAAATCTCTCTAGGTGAAGCTCTAGCTGTCCTGACTCCAGCTTTGATAGATCCAAAAGATCATTAACTAAGTCTAAGAGCCTTTTACTACTGCTTTTTATTCGTTGAAAATAACGGAGTAGTTTTTCTTTGTCAGCGCTATCAATTTTGTCGATACCCAAGTCGGAGAAGCCCATAATGCCTAACATAGGGGTTCGTAATTCATGGCTAATATTGGCCAAAAATTGAGATTTTGCATGATTACTTTGTTGCGCTAGTTTAATGGCTTGTTCAAGTTTTCCTTTGTTGAAGGTGGTTTCAGCTATCATGCTGTTAAAGTCTTTAGTGAGCTGACCAATTTCGTCATCCTGCTCAATAGTGAGCTTCTGCGTATCTTTACCATGTCTGAACTGCACAACGGTTGTATGTAACTGTTGAATAGGGGTGCTGATTTTGTAGGCAATAATATTTGCACCGTAAATAGCTAGCCCAGCTCCTATTAATGCACTTAATAAAACAAACAGCATTAAGAAATTTATTTTGGTTGTTGTGTTGTCGGCTAGCCTTTGTTGAATTTTATGAATAGACGTTTGAAGTTCGGTTTTTATTTGTTCTAATTGAAGAACCAGAGACCTATATTGAGTGCTGTCAGGCGATTTTACTAGTACGTTCAGTTCAGCTAATCTATTCAATCTATGGATGTTTTGAATTAATGACTCTAAAACTAATATACTCTGGTTGCTATCTGTTGAGGATTGATAATGTTTAACTTGCAGCTCAAGTTCTATCAATTCTTGCTTAACCTGATCAAGGGAAATATACCATTGAGCTATGGTGTTTATTGTACTGGAAAACTGCCGCTCAATACTCAGAAGTGCTTTATGTGCTGTGATTGCCTCGTCTCGAATATGATTTAATAAAAAAAAGAAAGCTAAAATATAAACAGTACAGCTGAGTACGAGGAATAGAATGGTGGGGGTTAGTAATTTTCGCCTAATGGGCCAATCCTTGAAAGCAAGGCTCAATAATTTTGGGGTAACTGTCTGGTTGGTAACTGGTTGAGTTGATACTTCTTGCCCCATTGAATTCTGCCTTTTAATACGGTAGGTCTATATTATACTAGTTATTACTGTAACCAATCCCACGGGATTTTCCAGATAGATTTTATATAGAGCATGTAATGAGTGAAGCAAAAAGAATTCTAATTGTTGATGATGAGCCCCTTAATGTTGAGTTTATGGAAGAAGTACTTGAAGACGATTATATCGTTACCAGTGTACTGTCTGGAGAAGAATGCCTACGTCAAGTGATGGAGCTAAAGCCTGATTTAATAATATTAGATGTAGCGATGCCTCGCATGGATGGTTACGAAGTATGCCGTCGTTTAAAAGAAGAACTTGGTTTTCAAGCCCCAATATTATTTGTTTCAGCCAGAGGTACGCTTGAAGATCGAATTGCTGGCTATGATGCGGGTGGTGATGACTACTTGGTAAAGCCCTTCGAGATACAGGAGCTGCTAGCCAAGGTTAAAAGCATGGAGGGCTATATTGATGCTAAGTTGAGTCTTAAGCAAGATCTCAACGAAGCTCAGGATATGATCAATATGGTCATGACTGACTCGAGTGAGCTCGGTAATGTAACCCTATTCATGCGACAGAGTTTTAGCTGCACGAGTTATGAAGAGCTAATTAAACTACTACTTGATGCCGTTAGGCACTTTGGACTTAATTGTACTGCTCAAGTGACAACTAAGAGTGGACGAATCACCATGGACTCACATGGCGTTTATAAGCCTGTGGAGGCTGAATTGTTAGAAGTGACACACAATAAGGGGAGGATTTTTGAATACGGCAAACGGATGATTATTAATTTTAACTCTATATCGTTGCTGGTTAAAAATATGCCGCTAGATGATCCTGATCGCTGTGGCCGCTTGCGAGATCACCTTTGCTTAGTTATGGAAGGGGCCGAAGCTAAAGTGTTGGCGCTATACTATGAAAACCAAGTAACAAAACGTGAAAAAGAACTAAGTGAATTGCTTGTTGATACCCAGAAAGCCATTAATGAAATTGATGAAAAACTAAAACATGAGAAATCGGTAGCGGTTGAACTTTCCCAAGATTTACAGTTAAAACTATCAGAAGAAATAATGTTACTAGCGTTAGATGAGGACCAGGAAAAAAGTGTTAGTCAATTGGTTGAAAAAGGAATGGAAAGCGTTATTCAGGCATTTGGCTCCAGGGAGGAGGTTGAGCATTATTTTAAACAAATAATTAGTAATATTCGGGCTACGACGGAACTTTAGAAATAATTAGCAAGTTGAAAGTGACAAGTAAAGGTCGTAGGCAGTGACGGTTTCACCCAGTAAAACCGTCACTTGTCACTTATTCTTCAATAATCGCAGATTTGTCTTCGCCACCAAAGGCATCAAGAACCGCTGGAAGCAGCTTGGCAAATTCCATTGACATGATAGCGAAGCTGGCATCAAATTTACTAGCGGCATCTTCAGCGCCAGAATCGTCTAATTGCTCTTGCATTACATCGCCAAACTTAAGGCGCTTAATGGAAAGATCTTCATTTAAAAGGAAGGAAATATTTTCTTCCCATGTCATTGCTAGCTTAACAACTTGCTTGCCAGCTTCCAGGTGAATGCTAATTTCTTCGCTATCTAGTTCAACGCCTTTGCAGCGAACTACACCACCTTCTTCACCAGGGTCACGTAGTTCGCACTCAGCTTCTGCTTCAAAGCCTGTAGGTAAAAGGGCATCTTTTGCTAACCAGCTAGTCATAACTGCTGCAGGTGCTTGATTAACTGTTGGGATACGGATAGGCAGAGAGCCAATTGTTTTGCGCAGGTAGCTGGTAATGTCTTCAGCTGCTTTAGATGAAGAGGCATTAACGATTAGAAAACCATCTTTAGGAGATAAGTAAGCATAAGTGTGCTTAGAGCGGGTGAAGGCTCTGGGTAGTAATTCGTGTGTAATCTGCTCTTTTAGTTCATCTTTTTCTTTCTTGGTAACCTTACGCATCTGAGTTTCTTCAATCTCAGCGACTTTCTCGTCGACGGCTTCTTTTACGACAGAAGAAGGAACTAGACGATCCTCACGCTTCAGGCAAATCATCCAGTGACCACTGGTTACATGCACTAACTGTTGGCCATGCTTACCTAGCGGAGAAACCCAGCCCTGCCGAGACACCTCCGATGAACCACAAGGGGTAAACGGACTTTCTGCAAGCTTGCTCTCAAGCTCATCTTCAGAAAGTGTAAAGGGTTTGGTAAAGCGGTAGGCAATAATATTTTTAAACCACATAGTTTATTTTTATATCCGAGAGTTCAATGAAAGAAGGAGATCGATTATGAATGATGTTGTTTTCAGAACCAAGACTGATTTAGAATCTTTTTATGATCTTTTAATGAATCTCTTTATGAAAAACAGCAACTACCCTAAGTAGGGCAAGATAGGTGGAAACAATTTGATCAATTTAATACTTTATAGCACGGTAGGGTGTCATTTATGTGAGCAGGCTATAGAAGTTATTCAAATGGCTTTGCAAGGGCAGGAGTGTATGCTAGATGAAATAGATATTGCGAATGATGATACCTTAATGGAACAATATGGTATTAGAATTCCGGTCGTAAAAAACCCACAAAACAATAAAGAAGTTGGATGGCCTTTCGAGCCTGAAGATATCCGTCTTTTATTAGTCAATTGAAATTCGAAATAGGACGCTCATGATTGCAGTTATTTCACCCGCCAAAACATTGGATTTTGAATCTAAACCTGTCACTAAGAATCATACAAATCCAGGTTTTCTGGATGACTCCTGTGAGTTGGTTGAAGACTTAAAGCGACTTGAACCTCATGATATATCAGGTTTAATGGGAATAAGCCCAAAGCTAGGCGAGCTAAACGCTAGTCGATTTCAAACCTGGCAGCTACCTTTCACTCCAGAGAACGCGAAACAGGCTTTGTTAGCCTTCAAGGGGGATGTATATACAGGCTTAGATGCTGAAACCTTCTCAGAGGGTGACTTCGAGTTTGCACAGCAACATTTAAGAATTTTATCCGGTTTATACGGTGTCTTAAAGCCATTGGATTTAATTCAACCTTATCGCCTGGAGATGGGAACTAAACTGAGTAACGCACGAGGTGATAACCTCTATCAATTTTGGGGTGATCAGCTCACTGAAAGCCTTCAAAATGAGTTGGACGCAGGCGATGGCGTGTTAATCAACTTAGCCTCTAATGAGTATTTCAAGGCAGTAAAAGCCAAGTCTTTAAATGCCAGGGTAATTACGCCTGTATTTAAGGACTGGAAGAATGATAAATATAAAATAATTAGTTTTTATGCAAAAAAAGCCAGAGGTTTAATGTCGGCTTACATCATTAAAAACAAACTGACAGATGTAGATACTTTGCAGGGCTTTGACTCTGAAGGGTATTGTTTTAACCCTGGTATGTCTAAGGGTGACGAGTGGGTATTTACTAGAAATATATAATTTTACTGTCGGTAGATAACTTTTCTTATTATCTTTTTATATTAAAGTGAACTGCTTCACGCGAGTATTAATTCTAAATATGTACAATAGTGCATAAATAGTATTCCTCTCTTAGTGCAATGATGCACGCTGGAAAATTAAAGGATTAATATGAGCGTTACAGTCGTCATATCTAAAAACTCACGTTTATTTCTTTTTATCTGCTCTTTATCTGTACCTGCTTTTTCTTCCGCTGAACTAACTGCTATTTCTGATGAAGGCTTGTCTGATATAACAGGTCAGGCCTATGTATCTATTGATAAAACATATCATCCTACAGAGGCCAATGTTTCTTATACCAGGGTAAACCTGGGTATGGATATTGAGGCAAATATGACGGCAGATACGATGGAGTTAGGGCGATATGAGCGAGAGGGCGAAGCGGTAGGTAGTTCGGATCTTTTGATTGAAAATTTTGGCTTGGGATACATTAATAATAAACAATATACGAGAAATCATCCTTACGTTCCGATGATGTTGAAGGAGGATGGTACTGAATATGCCGAAGGAGAGCTTGTTCCTTTCAGCATAAAAGATCCTTTCATCGAGTTTGCACATGATGAAAATACAAATGAGGTGATTGGTGTTCGTATAGGCTTTGGTGAAACAAAGGGCTTACTATCAGGAAATATGAAGTCACTTACGGGTAATATTGATGTTGATATTCGAGATTACGGTGCAGGCATTAAGGCAGCTAGTGCTGATCAGGGGAACCTGGCAGATAAGCTGATTATTATGTTAACCCCCTTGCTGGTTAAAGATGGCCCAATTAGTGCGCAGGCAAAACTGGTTGATAGTGAGGGTAATTTAGATCCAATAAGGGCGCAGAATATTGGTATCCCAAATGGAGAGGAGTTTAAGGTTCAAGAAGCCGATTGGCTTGCTGCTCAGTTAGTTAATGCATTGTCGGGGGCGGGCATACTAAGTAGCTCAGTAGATATTGAAAAGACTTCAAGTTTTGGTTGTGGTTTGTTGGGGCTTTTATCTTGCTGGGACATGAACATTGAATCTCAGGACTGTTTAATGATGGGGGTTCAAACATGCTTTCCATTATCAAATTTTCAGTCATTACCTGTCGGTAAAGTAGAAAAAATAGACGGCAAAAACTACATAACGGACTCTGTAACCGGAATGTTTTTATCATTTCAATCTCGTGATATGCAGTGGTCAACGTCCGAGGCGGGAGCCGCTGCAACGCTTGCAGATTTTATGTCTACGACTCAAGGGGCGTTCTTTAATGTTCCGAATGGCACGGTTGAGGTTAACCTGAATGAAGTTTATAAAGGTGTGCCCAGTGCAAGGCTTGAGTATATAGATAGAGGTGTTGGATTGTTTTAAGGACGATTGAAGGAATGTGAGTGAAGCTGTTGCAGTGTTTTAGTTCACATTATTGAATTTTTCTTTTCTTTTGGCCAGTAAGTGCCAATGACATCTACCTAAAAGAGCGTGTCTAATTTGTGCCAGTGAATGGCAGGTGCATGATAGGTTTTGCGTTATATAAAAGGGATGTTTGAAATGAAATGTAAAAATCGAAATAAATTAGTATTCATGGTTTTAGTCGTTGAAGCGGGGCTTTTTTCCTGCACTTCATGGGCTGATGGAAATAAAACGACGGGTCAGTTAGAGCATGAAGAGAGGTCAACGCTCGAAACCTTTCATTTGAATGAAATTAATTCAGATGAACTGTCTAAAGCAGTTATCGCAGGTGGTTTGGAGCCGACTAGTTCTGGTGGACAAAAAGAACAGCCAGCTACCATGTATGAAGATACAACGTTACTTGAATCAAGGGAGCTGCAAACAGGTCGTGAGCGGTATGTCCCTCCTGTTACTACACAACCTGTGTTGCCAAGCAATAGAATTTATCATCAATATAGTACCACCACTAGAGAGCGGTAAAGCAAAGGTTAGGTTGGGGCGTAAACATGCGCCTCTTTAGTTAAAAGCAATCCTTGCACTGAAAACCATAAAATTAAACTAATGGCTAAATGCTCTCCGGCCTCTTCAATAATCGTAGCTAATTGATCTAGGTGTTCAGGTACCCATATAGCGTGCATGTAATCAACTATAACGGCTGAGAAGCCCAAAAGACCGAAAGAGGCTATAAGTCCAACGCTCAGCCTACGAGCTGAGGGTGTTGAAGATCTCCAGAAGTATATTCCTATTAGCCCTGCAATTAATGCAAATAGCGTAGCATACAATAATTGCCCTTGATGGTAGGTGTTGGTAATGGTTGTCTCAAGGTAGGCGCCAAAAATATTTCCACCCACGCGTTCATGTAAGCGAAGCCAGTCGTCAAGAAATAGAAAAAAACATAACATTGACCAAAAAAGGGTTAAACCTGATTTCTCTTTCCATGCAACTATAAGCAATACAATACTGCTTAATACGGCCTTATTGTATTGATATATCTCAGCAAAGCCTCCATCACGATTAATTCTGAATCCAGAGTTCTCCAAAATATCCATCTTCAAAAGAATATGTAGAATTACAAACAAAATATCTACTGATATAAGTACTAAAAGAAATTTTTTCATTGTGCCTTTCCTTTGAGTCTATAAGTACATTATCAATTTGGTTGCATGAGTGAGCTGTGGTTAGGCTATTACTTTTCTTTAGTAAGATAGGGTATATATTTTTAATGTCCACTTTCTAGTTGAATATGCTTGCTGGAAAAGTTAGTAGGTGTGAGAGTCTGAACTATCATTATAGTAAGCATAAGCAAGCAGTGTCAGGAGGTTGTGATGTTAGTTAACAAACAAAACACTCAACAAAAAATGCTCTGGGATACTGTCGACCAAGAAATGCTTGAAACTCAGGGTTACACAGGTCGACAAGCGCTTAAAACAGAAGTCAAAAAAGCATTGTACTCTGTTGATAGGTCTTTGTTTGTTCCTGAAAAACTACGTTTAATGGCATGGCAAAACCACCCCTTGGCAATTGGCAGTGAACAAACCATCTCCCAGCCTTATATCGTTGCTTTAATGACCGATTTACTTGATCTTAAAAAAACTGATAGAGTGCTTGAGATAGGGACGGGCTCTGGCTATCAAACAGCGATACTGGCGGAGCTTGCAGGGGAAGTCTACACCGTTGAGCGAATTGGATCTTTGGGAGAGCAAGCGGCTACTAAAATAAGGTCGCTAGGCTATAGTAATGTGAAGTTTTTAGTAGCAGATGGTTACAAAGGGTGGAAAGAAAATGCTCCTTTTAACGCAATCATTGTTACGGCTGCTCCTGATGAAATACCGAAAGCGCTTGTGCATCAATTAGCAGAGGGTGGGCGAATTGTTTTACCTATGGGTCATTTTCTGGGTGGTCAAAATTTGATTCGAGGTGTTAAGTCTGGTGGGGAGCTATCAATACAGAATGTGCTTCCAGTTTCTTTTGTTCCTATGCTTCCTGATACTGATTAAAAGCAAGGCTTCATTGTTTAGGCTTATCGTTTGTTTTAAATGTGTTTATAGCGTTTATAGAGAAAACCTTAGAAGGTGTACATGCCATGTTGAATGCTCGATTTTATTTAATAATAACCGCTGTCAGTGGCTTATTGAGTGTGGCCTTAGGGGCTTTTGGTGCTCATGGTTTAAAGAAACTGGTTAGCAGTGACATGCTAGTTGCTTACCAAACCGGTGTGCAATATCAATTTATTCATACTTTGGTGTTATTAGGTTTATCGATTTTACTTTTAACTTTGCCTAGCAGTCCTAGATTTATCAGGCTGTTGAAGGTGAGTGCCAACTTGATGCTCGCGGGTATACTGCTCTTTAGTGGCAGTTTGTATACCATGACCTTCATGTCTGTAGCTGGAGGCTTGCACCCTACTTGGCTAGGTCCTATTACTCCGATTGGAGGTTTGGCCTTTATACTGGGCTGGATCTTTCTGGCAGTTGCTGCTTTTAAGCTACCGTCTTTAGATTCTTATAAAGGGGGTGGTGGGAGTATTAACTGATCAGTATACTTAATGCTTAGTTGTAGGGAGTCTATATTCCGCTCCATAAAGCTAGTTGTCTTTTTTGAATTTATTTCTTATTAAGCTTGCAGCCCTCCAGGCAAGTAAAAAATAGAGCGGAGTAAACGCATATTCTTGAGCTACGGAAAAATAGGTATGTGCTATTCCTGCGCATGCTAATGCCAGAAGGAGAAATAGTAGGTTTTGATTAAATGTATTCATTGATAGGCCTTAAGGTAGTAATTCAGGATGTTTTACATACTCTGTTTCTAGCCACGATCCAAATATTCCCATTTCTCGGGCGGTCCATACTGCATCAGCAATAGTGGCTCCATTAGAAACACACCTGCCAGTTGCTACGGCCATTGATCCAATAAGAGCGCCTAAATAATAAGATGCTGAAATGCCAGCAGACACAGAAAGTGCTTTTTTGGCAGTACTAATTTTTTGAAGGACTTGATAGAGGCTAACAGAGGTTCCATTGATCTCAATAACTTCTGCTATAGCTGTTGCTACTGCTGTCATTGAGCCTATGGTTTCAAAAACAGTAGATGGCATGGGTAAGCTAAGTGACGACATATTATTGTCGATGTATTGGCCGAATAGCCCGTTATCTGAATTGCAGTAAGACATTCATCATCCTTGAAAATCTAGTTTTGAAATTAGCTTAATTCCGTTAAGCGAGTGCTTGCGATCTTAGCAATTAATGTAGAGGCGGGCAATATATTTAAGGTTTCTAGTGGGGGGGATAGCAATCGAGTCTGACCCCAAGCTTTATAAGCTACCGTCTTTAGGTTCTTATAAAGTGGGCGGAGGGAATATTAACTGATCAGTACATTTATAGACCTTAACGTAGCAATTCCATCTCCCCGTCGCTGCTGTCAGTGAGCTTATGGTTTCAAAAACAGTAGGCTGCATGGGTAAGTTAAGTGAGTGTTTGAGACCTTAGTTATTAATATAGAAGGGTAATATATTTGAAGTTTCTAATGGGAGGGAGGGGTGGAGTCGTGATAGCAATCGAGTCTGACCTCAAGCTTTTTTCTCAAAAAAAGCCCCTCAAAATAGGGGCTTTAATATTTCAAAGTAAATATTTTGCTAAGTTATGGTTCAACTATAGCAGAGTTAACAACACTAACTGATGTTCCCCCTGTAGCAAATATTGTTGCAGTTTCAATCACCATTTCAGTGAATACTGCTGCACTACTGAACTCTTCAGCGTCTGTGTTGCCAGCTGAGATAGGGTTGCCATGTGCACCTTCAGTAAAGCGTGTTACTGCAATTACTGGGTTACCATCTACAACAATATCAGCAGTTTTAACTGCGCCAAGCTGATCGATCATTGGTTCTGTTCCTGTAAGAGGTGCAGGCAATGAGTTGATTACAAAACCATTATCTAGAGTGGTCTGAAGTGGTCCATTGTCATCGCCCCAAATCGTATCAGCACCATTAGGGAAGGTTAAGTCTGAAGGGTTGTCAGCGCCATCTCCGATGATTTCTGTAACCAATATTCCTGTATCTGTATCGGAAAGTGGATCAGAGAAGGTCATTGATTCTGAAGAGTCAAGAACACCTTGGAATACCTTCATGTAGGATTCAAAGTCACTCGTGCCTTGGGTTAATCCTGAAGCGGCTAGTCCCTGTAAAATAACCGGTGCTCCAAAGCTAGTGCTTTGAGAGTTTTCTGTGAATTTAGCTAGGCCGCCTCCAGTGTTTAAGAGGGATGCTGCAATGACTTGCGGCAGAGCTGTGTTTGAAACGGTATCATTACTTCCATCGGCTAACACATCACTGTTGTTGTTTGTGGCAACAAACGGTATTCCATCTACACCGCCTAATGAATGTCCTATGAAGTAAATTTTGGTTGTATCTAGGTCTGGGGCTCCTGTACAGGTTTGAGTGCCTGCATCCCATGAAGGAACATCATCACCATCAATATCCATACAACCTAGGCTTGCGTTAAGGTTCATTAAGTCTATAGCTGCCTGACGCAAAGTATCTCGAGTGGTAGCGAGTGATGAAAGGTTGATTGCCAAGCTACCAGAAGAGCCAAGTTCAGAGCCTGCTGTATAGTTCATTGGGATGGGGCTTGCTGTTGCATCCGCAGTAAAGTTGAAGTGGCGCTCACCTAGGTCTGCTGATGGTGTGCCAATGTTGCCTGTAGGTACGTTGTTAGGATCACTAACACTGATAAGGCTTGGAACCGTTCCGCCTTCAGGGACTACACCGTGTAGAGGTTGGTCAATAGCTATCGTGGCAAAGCATGGCAGGCCTGAGGGGCCATCTTGGGTAGCGTTGATACAGCTAAACGCTAGGGCGTCAGCCATTGGTAATGTTGCTGTTCTATCTGTTGTTATACCGTGCTGGTAGATAATTACTGGGTATGGCTTGGTAGAGACTCCAGCAGATATAGAGTTTACTACAGCTGCGTTCGGGTACGTTGCCAATACAGGAACAGTTACGTTGTCCTGCTGTGTAGGAAATGGATAGCGATGTGTCACCATTGGTGATGGAGGGGTTGTTCCAGACTCATTACCTGCGCCTGCATCAATTGCTGCACCTGTAGCTGCATCTGCTTGCCAGGTACTTGTTACAATATTGGAGCCATCTGTAGCTGTTGGGAGGTAGTGATAGTAAGGAAGCGTTATTTCTCCTTGAGAAACAAAGGCCGGTGCTGGTAATGCTGGATTGAGTGCTGTGGCACCTAATGCAGGGTTTGTTGTTGCATCACATGTGGCTTGGGGTCCTAAGCAATCAAACTGGTAAAAGTTTGTAACTCTTGGGCTTGGAGCGGGTAAGCCATTTGGTGTTGCTGCATCTAGTGCAGCAGCAGTGCCAAAGGCTTCCTGGGCGATAGTGAAGCTGTCTTTGTCGCCAATACCTGCTCCATAAAGGTTTTCGTTTCCGCTGTCATGAACTGTATTGGCAGCTTCGGCAGCTGCTTTTTGCATTACAAATGCAGCTGTTGCATCTGCTGCAAGTGTGGAATAGGTTGCTCCTGCACCTATTGCTGCAGCTAAATCTGCATCATATAAAGGGTTAGGTACAGTGTTGGTTGGTGCATCTAGAAAAGGGGATGTTAATAAAAAATTAATGGTGATGTTGATCGCTATATCAGTTCCGTCGGTCAACCCAGTGTGGTCTGCATTAACATTGTAGGTATCTGCTACTAGCTTCTGAATAGAATCTTGTTTGTAGCCTGTTGTTAATGACTTATCATAAAAGGTAGCTGGAGCAGCAACGCTCTTCAGTACACTGTCGGTTCCACCAGTAGTAAACGTAAGAGAAAAAACAATATCATCTGCGCTAGGAGCCGTTGCACCTACATCAGCTTGATCAAATACTGTTTGCATAAAACCAAAATAGCCTGCGGCTAGTTGTTCCCAAGAAGATATAGCTTCTTTAACTGGCAATAGGCTGGCAGAACCTGGTGTTGCATTTTCATCTCTAAGATTCTGGTACTGAGTTGACCCAATAACTGGGGTGCCAGCTGCATCGACAACAGAGTTTGTAATAACAACAAGGTATTTTGTTTCAGACTCTAGAGGTGTAAGAGGATTTAATCTTAGAACATTGTTGGTGCCGCCATCTAAGCTTATTAACTCAGCTCTTGCAACAGGCTCAGCTAAATCTGCGAGCATTTGTGCGCCTACTGCTGCTCCTGCTCCACCACCAGTTACGAGTGCTACAGCAGTTTGATACTCAAGTCCCTCAGTAAAAGTAGGTACTTCATCATCATGTAATAAACCGTCGCCACTTGGGAAGGTAAGTGGTAATAAGAAAACGTTTTGGCCTGGGTTAGGTATAACTGATGGGCCTACACTAATAAAGCTTCTGGCATCCAGTGTTTGGTTAGCGTCTAAGCTTCCTGAGAACTTAATATCAAAAGCACCAATAACCGAGTTTCCGTCCATGAAATCTATGGCGGTAATCACTGGGTTTGTAGGATCTGTCCCTGCACTCATAGTCCCATCAGTTTCACCCGAAAAAAGCAGGTCATTAGGAATCGGTAGTTCACTTGTCACCGGGTTAAACACGGCGAATGTAAGTCCATCAGTCGCAGGATTACTAATCTTATAATCCGGATCGCCATTCTTGTTATTACTGCCGCTATCAAGGCAACCAGTTAAGGTTAATGTAGATGCAACCGCCAAACTCAGTAGGGTTTTCTTATACATAGAAAGGACCTTCTTTCCTATTATTATGTTTTCTGGAAGCGGACTCAGTCATAAACGATGCTGAGCCCGAAATTCTTATAACTTGAACTATATCCAAGCTATGTAAATACTTTTATCGCACTAAAGTATGATTTACCTCTATCACTACTTAGAGAGTACTTAATATAAAGTAAATCATAGTAAGCCTATTTCTCGCTTCATATTAATTTAGTCGGCAATTTCATATCTGTCGAGTTTTTATCAAATTTTCAAGATGTTAATTGATAAATGATTCAAACTAGATTAATTATTGAGCATTAAGGGTGGGTGTTCGTTGTTTGTGAATTGATGAGGGAATTGCTGTACAATACCTCGCAACTTGTACCCGTGATGAATTTCTGTCATTCCCGCGAAGATGACAAGATACCGATAAAACCAAAACTCATGAGAGGCTAGAGACTTTAAATGACCACTATTCGTCAAGATGATCTTATAGATAGCGTAGCTGATGCGTTACAGTTTATTTCATATTATCACC
>Ga0209707_1001219_pt1 | contig 14764 bp, 12 predicted proteins | sample EN4Hudsemesocosm_FD_184630 | JGI IMG/M metagenome (GOLD analysis project Ga0209707, IMG submission 184630) | Methane-oxidizing microbial communities from mesocosms in the Hudson Canyon - EN4B Hudson Canyon (SPAdes) (version 2) | ecosystem: Environmental > Aquatic > Marine > Cold seeps | place... | reverse complement strand
TTCGTTATCCCTTTTCGCTCGCCATAACTGCTTTTCTAAGGCTTGAATCTTTTGTTGTTCAGGCGTCAATGCCTTCTTTCCTTCTGGTGTATGCCCATCAACTTCAGCTAAATATTGTTTTTTCCAGCGTGATACGGCTGTTGGGCCAGCACCAGAAATCTCTTGTACTTGTTTATTGGTATAGCCTTCATTCACATGAATTTGGCATATTCAAGCTTTTGTTCTGAGGTAAAGGCAACACGGATTTTTCTAGTCATAATAATTCCTAATATTTTTTCAAATTATAGGCTATAAATCACTTCACTTTTATTAGACCACTACAATTACTCCGATTAGCCAGGTAATACTGTATCGACTAAATCATCAAGATCTACCCATGTTAGCGTTCTTACGACCCTGATAATTTCTCTTTCCAGGTCAGATAAAGAGCGCTGAATAGTGTGGGGGCGCGAACTTCTATCTGTTGAGTGGTCTCTGTTTTTCCATTTGGAGACTGCTTTTTCATTAACCTCGCCACTAGGGAACTCATAAAGCACTGCAAAGACAGTTCTGTTTTGAACTGCCCGAATAGTATATGAGCTGATACGGGTTATTCTTGTCTAGAAGAATAATGGACTCACAAATTTGTTTTTTTAATATTTATATGAGAGATAGTGAAGCCTGGTAAATACTCGGTTTACACTTTGCCTCATGCGAGGCTTGAACTCCGCATGAGGCAAGACGAGCCTAAAGAGACTGTGAAAGTATTCAATAAAACGATTAAAAACAGCAAAAAATATGCTGTAACTTATTGATTATTCGTTTCCGAAGTAGGTTTTTTAATTTTATTTCGGAATACTTTCACAGCCTCTAAAGCCTTGCTTCCAATCTAGAGCCTGCAAATGGAAAAGTGTAAACTACCTTAAGGAGGATATAATCGATACCGTTTTTAATTGTATTATAATAAAAAAACAGCCCCATTACTTAGGAGATACACTTGCTATTTAATAGTTATGAATTTATATTCACATTTTTACCAATAACATTTTTCATATATTTCTATCTAAATCACAAAAGACTTACAGAAGCAAGTAAAGCTTTTTTAGTATTTAGTAGTTTGTTTTTTTACAGTTGGTGGAATGTAGCTTATCTTCCCATTATCCTATCATCAATGCTTTTTAACTATGTTGTAGGAACATCACTTAATAAAGAGCATGGAGAGGGGTATCATAGGTTTTCTAAAAAATCACTCTTAACTTTTGGGATAGCATCAAACATAGCATTACTTGGTTATTTCAAGTATATGGATTTCTTTGTTGAAAATATCAACCTAATAAGTGGAGCCAATATACCTTTACTTCATTTAGCGCTCCCCTTAGCAATATCATTTTTTACCTTTCAACAAGTTGCTTATCTTGTGGATAGTTATAGACAAGAAACGGCGGAATATGATTTTTTAAACTACTCATTGTTTGTGACATTTTTTCCTCAACTAATTGCTGGCCCTATTGTTCATCATAGCGAGATGATGCCACAGTTCGCTAAAGCAAAGAACAAAGTAAAAAACTATAGAAATATAGCGATGGGATTGTTTATCTTCTCAATTGGACTATTTAAGAAAGTTGTTATTGCTGATACTTTCGCCGTATGGGCTACACAAGGTTTTGATGTAGCTACAACACTTAATCTTTTTGAGGCTTGGGCTACATCATTATCTTATACTTTTCAGCTCTACTTTGATTTTAGTGGCTATACAGATATGGCTATTGGTATAGCATTACTCTTTAACATAAAGCTACCTATTAACTTTAACTCTCCCTATAAAGCAACCGATATACAAGAGTTTTGGAGAAGATGGCATATTACACTTAGTCGATTTTTAAGGGATTATATTTATATTCCTCTTGGTGGAAACAGAAAGGGAGAATTTAGAACATATATCAACCTAATGGCTACTTTTATACTTGGTGGTATTTGGCACGGTGCAGGGTGGACTTTTATATTTTGGGGATTTCTTCATGGTTTTTCTTTAACTATTCATAGAACATGGAGTAAGGTAGGGTTCAAGGTTTGGACTTGGCTGGCTTGGTTGATTACTTTTAATTTTGTGAATATTACTTGGGTGTTTTTTAGGGCTAAAGAGTGGGGGAGTGCTGTTAAGGTTTTAGGTTCAATGTTTAGTTTGGATAATATTGTCTTACCTAATCAATTAGCAGATAAGTTGGCTTTTCTAAGTAATTATGGTGTTGAATTTGGCGGGTTTACTGCTAATTTATCAGCAGGAATGGATTTAATTGTGTGGCTATTAATAGGGTTTATTTTAATTATTTTTTTTAAAAATCCTATGGAAGTATCAAGAAAATTTAAAACCAATATATTGTATTTAACGATACATATTATTATTATATTCACTTCCCTATCACTACTTAATACCATATCAGAGTTTTTATACTTTAATTTTTAGGAATAAATATGAAAGAAAAAAAATATGTATATATTTTTACATTACTGGTTTTTTTATTTATAGGGTTTCATTTAATGGTATGGACTTTTTTTACCAAGGATTTATTTATATATAAAGATAATATGGTTGTAGGAGATTTAGGTAGAATGTCCTATTTAACTGAATCATTAACATTAAGAAAAAATGAGCAAATTTTACCATCAAAACATATTCAATATAATGATAATGTTGAGGTGGATGTTCTTAGTATTGGCGATTCTTTTTCAAACGGTGGAGGTGCTGGAACTAATAGATATTATCAAGACTATATATCAACAATACAAAATTTAAAAGTAATGAATATACAGCATAGCAATAAAGGTTTTATTGAAACTGTATTGATTTTAGATGGTAATGGTATCTTGGATAAATTAAACCCTAAAATAATAATTTTACAGTCTGTTGAAAGATCCGCTATTAAAATATATTCAAAAAATATAGATTGGGATATAGGTTTAAAAAATTATTCTACATTATTTTTAGATAAAAAATATAATCACTCAAAACCTAAGCCATCATTTATTAATAACCTAAACTACAATGCTTTACTATACCCATTGTTGTATAAATATTATGATAATGCTATTTTTTCTAAAACTTATATATCCACTCTTACAAGAAATTTATTTAGTTGTGAAAATAAAGATAAATTATTATTTTATGTTGAGGACTTAAAATATATTCCAAAATCAAATAAAAAATCAATTGCTTTATTAAACAATAACCTTAATAAATTACAAATAAAATTAAAAGATAAAAATATTAAATTATATTTTATGCCTTCAGTTGATAAGTATAATCTTTACTCAAAATATATTAAAAATAACCAATACAAGAAAAGTACATTTTTTGAGATATTAAGAGAATTTAAAAAAGAGTATAACTTTATTGACACTAAGATGATATTAGAAAAAATGTTAGATAATAATGTATCTGATGTATATTATTCGGATGATACTCATTGGAGTTATAAGGCAAGTAAAGAAATTTTTAATAAAGTAAAATTAAAATAGTCTCAATATTATAAAATTAAATCAACATATAGTGCTTAAGTTCAAAATTAGACCACTATATATGGTGGTTTCCCCTGTGGAGCGCGATTGCGACAAAAGCGAACAACGGAGACGAAGCGTACACAGAGAACGGCACAGGTCACAGGGGATACGCATACCCCTGAAGATTTTTTTAAAAATAAGTTTTTAACCATCGTTAGACGTTAAACGCAATGGCTTCCGTTTTTGGGAAAATGGAAGCCAATACAAAAGAATCGTAAAGGTGAGATTCTGGAGGATTTGTCGGTGTTGTAAAGCGTGACATGTTTTAGAGTGATGTGAGTAGTTGTATAATTATACCAGTTTTGCAGTGCTTCATCAGTATTCTTGTGGCTAAGTTAGTGGCTTGAGGGGAATTAATAGGGAACACTGATAATAATAGAGACTTCATAACTTATTTTTTACTGCCCTCACTTTATTGCTTGTTACAGAAACAACCCCCCCAAGTAATAAGAAAAAAGCGCTTGTCACTTGGCCAAAATAAGATACCGCTAGAAAATTCATCATGTGAACAAACAGCATAATACCTGATGCCCAGTATATCCATAACTCTTCTTTAGAGTCAGCAACTTTCATTGCACGACCAATAAGAGTAAAAATTTTAAATAAAAAAATGATAAATAAAACCATTGCAGCCAGCCCACCTCGCACACCTTCAAGAAGATACTGGTTAGTTATATCAATCATCCCATGCCCCCAATGCGCAGTCGAAAGCGTACCAACGAACCACCATTCTCCTATATGATTAATACCTTGCTGAATAAGCTGATATCGATGCCATCCCGTAGAGCCACCACTAATATCTATTCTTGAAATAAGATGCCACACCGGGCTTTCCATGAGCAAATGAAGAGAGATAAGTATCAGAACTATACTTTTTCTAATGAGTGGTAGTTTATCCCTTATAGTAAACATATAAAAACCCAATAAGGTGAACAATACTGACATAACGGGCGTACTAGATGCTGTATTCGCAATAATAATTGCAACACACCCTATAAAAATAGCAACTCTATACCTTGCAACAGTCTTACTAAACCAAAGAGCACCGAGCCAAGGTAGAAAACTAGCCCAAAAAACACCTGCCATTATTGGGTGAGAAAACGGTCCTTGACAGCGCAACCTACCATTCCGAATTAATGTAATATCAGGCACTCCACCAAAAATAGAAAATATATTTTTTCCAGTCCCTCGCTCAATTAGGAAAAAAAACACCATCGGTATTGCCAGTAAACCTATGAATACTGTAACTCTCTTAATATCTTCAGCTGTTCTGATACATGCCCTACCAATATAATAAGATCCAACTGCAGTAATCATAAAGCCAGTACGCGAAACTATCCCTGAGAACCCACCTAGCAGAATTCCATACGAAAAAATAGACCAAAACATCCAATAATTCAAAATAGTATCAGGTTTTTCTACATGAAAATTATACGCTTTTTTATTACTATAAATACGAGCAAGACAAACCAGCACAAGTATTTTAATGAAATCAAAATCCAGTGTAGCCACGACAACTCTTTGAGCGCTAGGAATTGACACCATAAGAAATAAAAACGGTATAGCCAAATAATGTCGAGGAACTTTTAAGGTAATAATAATAAGAACCACCAAAACAACAGCTCCAACTGGGTGCACGACTGTACTTCCCCCCAACATAGATCCAGCAAGCTCAACACTCATTTTATACCTCCTAAACAATTAGTAATTTTGACTCAAAGTTAACGTAATTCCTTTGTACAACAGGTATATAAAACAAGGTACATAATTACTCAGCCTACTTTATTTTCACCTTAAAAACACCTCCTTAGACAAAACTCCTAAAATCTACCTTTTAGCTTTCTGTCAATTTGAATACCGTACACGCAATCATGCAACCTTTGGAAGCCCGATCAAGGCGCTGGATTGCCATCTGATTTTCGCCCCAAGAAACCACCCAATGTCGTTAAATTTCGTAGTACTTCATTCAGTGTAGGCGCTTTTTTGGTATCTCGTTGTTCAGCAAAGCATAAGATGATTTCCACTCTAAAGGAGCAACAGATAAGGCGCGCCCTAAAATCGCATAAGATAAATCGCTAAGTAGCAACCATAGCCATTATTAACGATTTTTCAATCCGCTCTTTGCTCGATAATTGAAGATTTTCAACCTTGCGCTTCATTCTCTACTACTGGTTGCTTAATAGACGCCATATCAGCGGAGCCTTTTCTTTAAGGCGAATTAATTTCTTGTTGAACTTGACGTGATTATATTTGTAAATATTCAGAGACCCTACCGAAAAAACCAGGTTTCAACTAAAAAACAATTCTAAGTTATTGATAGTTAATGTCAGGCATGACGAACGCCTTAAATATCTAGGGTGTTTGAATACTGACCTATATTTGTGGTACATTTTATTAAGCCTGCTTCACTGTTGTAATTTAAAATGACGACTAATATTTTTTTAATGCCATATTACTTTATTTACCCCAAGAGGCCTTCAAGGTGAAGTGAATTTTTAATAATAAATACCTAAAAAATATAGGCATATCTCTTAAAGTTAAATTTTCCAAAACTATTTTTAAATCAAAGCTCTTTGAGAAAAAAAATATTTTTGAAAAATATGCACTCTCCCACTTTTCGGTAAGCCCTTCTTTTTCGCAGTAATTTCTTTCGCGGTTTAAAATTTTCAGTAGATCTGACATCATTTTTTTATTTAACGTTATTATGGAGTTGTTACCGTGCCACCTATATTTTGCAACAGGGACATCAATGTAATGAAATCTGTGTTTTTTAGAGAGTTTAAACCACATATTCAAATCTTCTAAATGGATGTTTTCTTCATATAAACCAACCTCTACTAATGCTTTCTTTTTTATTAGCGTTGATAAAATAGGAATATAATTAGAAGATAAAAATGATTCGTATACTCCAAATTTATCTTTTAACGAAAAATCTTTTTTTCCATCAATATAAAAATTTACTGCTGTATTAAATTGCTTGCCATTTTTTTCTCTAGATATGTATCCACTATCATTATCTATAAAATAAGCATCACCACAGACTACGGCATACTCCTCATTTAATTCTTTAAATGCATCCATTAATAGCTGTATTTTATCAGGTAAAAATACATCGTCTGATGCGACAAAAGATATGAAATCTCCACTTGCTATTTTTATAGCCTTATTGAGTGTCGCAGGTAAGCCAATATTGTTCTGATGCTCATAATAAAAACCATATTGCTCTGATAATTTTTTTAAAATTTCAGGCGATGAGTCGCTAGAGCCATCATCTAGTACAATGATTTCTATATTTTCATAGGTTTGCTCTAGTACACTACGAATGCTTTCTTCAACATACCTTTCATGATTATAGCTTGGTATTATGACACTAACTTTTGGGGGTAAATATTCAGTCATTTAATTTTTAACTCATTATTTAATATAAAAAATATGGCTACCATTTTAAAGTAGGGCAACATTATTAAAATGCAGGATGGGCACGTCCTACCCCCTTTTTTTCCATCCTACTTCTGTCCCGTCTTAAATGTGTAGCCAAAAACCTCCATAATTCAAGTTTCAATTCTGATATAGCCTTTAATTCATTTACATCATCTTTATAGATATTTTTTAAGAAAAACCTTCCTTTTTCATTTAAAAAATTAGTCATTCTTAATTCCTACTTTCATTTTCAAACTAACCATTATTGAAGCCAATTTTCCAGCGGCTCCGCCTAAGTTACTCATCATCATCAACCGAAATAAGGTAAAACAAGCAAAGCTTGCAGATAACACAATCGTAGCTAGAATCCCCCACTTAGTATGAATTGATAATTGCAGGACAACTACACATAAGGCCAATGTAACCATAAATAAACAAAAAACAGTGCTTGTCCAGTTAAATTTAATTCTTCTCCATGCAAGAAAATAAACCAGTGGTAACAAATAAACATAGCAGGCTAAAAATGCAATACCAGTCATTTGCAACCCAAACTCTGGTAATAAAACAACAGTTAAGCCGCCCATTAACAGTAAAGCCGTTGTTTCTGTGCAGAAAAAGGTTTTCCCAGCCCCTGCTGCCAAAATGATAAATCCCATAGGCCAACTAGCCACCTTCAGCACATCGCCTAATATTTGCCAGCGTAAGATATCAACCGCAGATGAAAAATCAGAAGAGTAGAGCAATTGTACGACCCAAGGCGCTAAACCGATCATAGCAATAAATACTGGGGCACTCAATAATAATGCAATTTCAGTTTGTTCATTAACTAAACGACTGGCGGCTACCTTGTCATGGATAACCGCAGTCAATCGTGGATAATAATCAGCCCCCATTGCTCCAAGTACAAAGCCGATATATTGCATAGAAATAGTCCAAGCCGCTTGAAAATGACCTACTGCATCTAACCCCAATTCATTACTGACAGAGATTCGAATCCATAACTGCACCAAAGTTTGAACTAATCCTGCACCCATGAATGGAATACCTAAGTGCAGAAATACTTTCCATTGCGCCAATAAGTCTTGTGTCGAGATATGAGCGGCTTTGCTTTTAGGTAGTCTTGATACATACAAATGTCCCAACAAAAAACTAAACAAGGGGCCGATTAAAATAAATGCCCATATCGCTTGACTGCCCCATTGCCACAAAATCCCAATACCTAACACAGTATTTAGTATAGAGCCGTAGACACTTAACTTCGCTATATCGCCGATACGTCGCATCCCCTGAATTAAAGCACCTTGGGATGCGCTTGCTACAGAAAGAGCAACACCTACTGCCAGCCAGGCAACAACCTGACTATGCTCAACGCCACCTAATATTTCTACAGCTAATATTTCGCGTAGTGACCACACCACCAATGCGCCTGTGGTTGCCAGTATTAATACTCCCCAAAACATCGCTCGCCTAACAATCGCTAATGCTTCCAGGTCTTCTTTGCCAATGGCTTCAGCTATTTGCCGGGTTCCCACTGTACGAACACCCATGCTGGTAATAGTCGTTGCCGTAGACATAAGCCCTGTATACAGACTAACTAATCCTATCCCCGTTGCACCAAGTAGTACAGCCAAGACCTTAGTACGAAATAAGCCAATTAAGATGTTTATCACGGACGAGCCGCCAATAATTGAAGAGGTTTTCAGGATACGGCGATAAGATTCTTTTTGCCCTGTCATATTAGTGTACTCTGAATTCCATTGATTTTAAGGTAGCTAAAAAATAAACTATAGTCATTGCGACCACTCCACTTCTGTTCGACATACAGAAGCTGGAGTTCCACAAATAAGTAATTTTTTGGGAAAAGAACATCTCAATACAAGTGATTTTGCTCTCACAATACAACCTGAGGGCACTACTGCACCCTTCAAATATCTCATAATTAATCAGCTCGTAGTAAATTTATGATGGTTAATATAGTTTTAAGGGGAGATTTTAATTAAATTAAATTTTTTTTATTACCTTACATGGATATCCACCAGCAATTACATTTTCTGGAATTGATTTTATAACGACTGAACTATTCGCTATCACACTATTTTTTCCAATTGTTACACCTTTTAATATTTTTACATTACTTCCAATGAATACATTTTCTAATATAACTACTTTTGATGTCTGTGGAATTCCCCCCATCCTTTTATTTGGATTTAAATCATGAAAATTACTGTCTGATATTTCTACATTCAATCCAATCAGTGTTCTTGCTCCTATCTCTATACCTTCGCCTTCACTTGCTATCATAAAATTATTATTTATCGATACATTATCGCCTATAGATATTTTCGAGTGTAATTTTCTGGCATCAATATACCCATAGCTGCTATAAAATTGAGGGCTAGCTTCTACACCTAAATTAACATTTTTACCAAACACTATTGTCCCCACTCCCAATAATTGGGTAGGCTGGTTATATTTTGGGTTACCAATTACATCTTTACAGTCGGATAAAAGTTTATATTTTATAATTCTAGGATATTGAAATATTAGAAACCTAATAATATTTTTTAATTTTCGTCTAACTTTTAAAAAAAAATTATTGATACTCATTAATTACCACTACTATTTTCATAGTATCTTCCAAACTTTGCACACCACTTATAGCCAAACTTAGTACTTCATCATGTATTTTCTCGCTTATCACATAACTTTCATTTTTCCACTCTTTATAAGCTTCTTGCTTATGAGGTACTAATGGATAGTGAATTAAAGATTGAATTCCATTATCAAGTAAATACTGCTGTAATTTAGCTCTCTTTTGAGTTCGTATAACAAATAAGTGCCAAACATGGTTATCTTCATATTTCACGATTGGCAAAATGATATTTTCATTTTTGATGTTTTCAAGGTAGTAATTCGCTATTTCTCTTCTTTTTTCTATTTCACTTTCTAAATGTCTTAGCTTTACTCGCAATATTGCGGCTTGCATCTCATCAAGTCTGCTGTTTATTCCTTTATAGCGGTTTTCATATTTCTTATGACTGCCGTAATTTCCTAATGCTTTTATTGCTTGGGCTAATTCACTGTCGTTTGTTGTTACAGCTCCGCCATCACCTAACGCACCTAAATTTTTACCTGGGTAAAAACTAAAACCACTTGCATCTCCTAAGTTTCCACATCTTTTATCTTCGAAATATGCACCATGTGATTGGGCAGAATCTTCTATCACTTTTAGGTTATACTTTTTAGCTATTTCATTAATTTTATCCATTTGGCATGTTTGACCATATAAATGAACAGGTAAAATTGCTTTTGTTTTTGAAGTAATCTTTTCTTCTATTTTTGTCCAATCTAGTAGATAGTTATCAATCTCTGGCTCAACTAACACAGGTACAAGGTTATTTTCGCTAATTGCTAATATAGAGGCAATATATGTATTTGAAGGGACGATAACCTCATCACCCTCTTGCATAAAACCTAACTCTTTATATGCTCTTAGTATTAAGGTTAAAGCATCAAGACCATTTGCCACACCTATGGCATATTTAGCCCCACAATATTGGGCAAATTCTTTTTCAAATTCTTTATGCTCACTGCCTTGAACATACCATCCACTTCTTACTACATCATCAAATGCTTTTTCATACTCGTTAAAATATTGCATATTGATTGATTTTAAATCAAGAAAAGGGATGAGTGTTGCTTTTTTGTTTTCATCAGTTTTTAAAAACTCATCTACACTAATAGTTAATTCAGAGTTATTTAAAAACTTTTTATCTCTTGTGATGATTTTTGCATCAATTACTTTTGCTGATAATTCAATTAAGTAATCTTCACTATCTTGTAGGAATAGCTTGTCATTTATATCTACATACGAAGGTGTTTTAGTGATTCTAATATTTTTAATAAAAACTTTCCACTCTTCTCTGCTCTTGTCTAATCCTATTTCTTTCTTTCTTTCATGAATAAATATATATTCTATATTATGTATTTGACTTGATGATAAATAAAAATTATTTTTTAGTTTAGTGAAAACAGTATAAATATCCTTATTACTATCTATTCTATCAAGCATATAATCTAAAATAATATTTGTATCTAATATATACTTACATTTCATATTTATCTCTTCTTTCTGCATACCATGTTTCTTTATCTGTTTTACCACTTTCTTTGTATTTAAAATTTTTTGCCATATTTTTTAATTTTAATTCCAGAAATTCATCACCCCCTAAGTCTTTATTTAGCTTTTCAAGGCTTTTATAGGTTGTGCTCTTATTTATTTTTTTTGAATTATTTATTATTTCATCACTAATAGTTATCATGATTTTATCAATATCTAAATTTAACTCTGTTAGTTCTGGTATGATAAACTGACTGCCACTTCTAATAGCTTCTAGTTCCATGTTTTTGTCCTTAATGTTAAATATAAAAATACCGTACGTTAATGTATAATTTCATTTTAATTTATAATCCCTAGTTTAATATTTTATGCCTACTATTTAACTATGGAAATAAACTGGTCATAATTTCGAATATAATCATTTTCATCATAAACATCCGATGCTAAAACTAGTAATATAGCATCTGATGAATATTTATATTGAACACCCCACACCATCGGTGGAATTAATACACCTTTCCCAGGTGTATCTAGTAAATATTCTTCTTTATGCGTTCCATTATCTAACATAACATTGCAATGACCTACAATACAGACTAAAAATTGAGAAAGTTGCTTATGTGCGTGTTCACCGCGGATTTCTCTGTTTTGAACATTGTAAACAGTGAAGTAACGTTTTGGCGTGAAAGGTAAGTGCTGTTCTATTTCTGCAAATGATAAATCGCCCCTTAAATCTGAAATAACTGGCAGTTTAATGACTTTAACTCCATTAATATTTGATTCAGACTCGTCATTTACTGTATTAGTCGTTTTAGTAGATAACTTAGTTGTATCTGAATAACCTACTATATATGCTGGATTACCCACGACAATCGCATTAGCAGGTACATCTTTAGTTACAACTGCGCCAGCACCCACCATTGCATTTTTGCCAATGATAATACCAGGTAAAATAGTTGCATTACCACCAATAGATGCTCCATTTAATACAGTGGTGGTTAAAAATTTATCGGGGTATTGCTTACTACGAGGAAATAAATCATTAGTAAACGTTACATTAGGACCGATAAAAACATCATCTTCAAGCTTTAGTCCATCCCATAACTGCACGCCACATTTTATGGTTACACGATTAGCAATTTGTACGTCATTTTCTATAAAAACATGGTCACAGATATTGCAATCAGTACCAATAACAGCTTTAGGTAAAATATGTGTAAATGCCCATACTCTTGTACCTTCGCCTATTTTAGCACCATCTTCTACTAGTGCTTTTTCATGAATAAACATTTCTTAGTCCTTTTTTATAAAAAAATTAGATTGAATAAAAACTAGAGGGGCAATCTGCTTGATTTGCATCGCTTCTCATTTTAACCGCATAGCGTAAATCTCGGGTGGCTTGCCCCATTGTTAGGTAGCTAGCTTATGTAGTTACAAAAAGATACGCGTCATGTTTATTGTTGGGTTTACCATTTTGTGAAGATGTAATTAGAGCTTATGTAAGAGGTCAGCTTAAGGAGCGTGAGACGAAGGGTCGAGATAACTCGATTTTCTTTAAAACTCGGCTCGCTTGCGGCCGAGTTTTTTATCCATTTAGCTTCTAATGGTATCAGCCGATAAATTTGCACCACAATTCCATTTTATAAAATATTTGCCGTTATGTATCTTATTGAAATTATCATTTTCTTTTAATTGAGCAAATACTTCTGGCTCTAAGTAGGGAGTTACATCAAAAATTCCTGACTGATTATTTTCATCTGTTATTATAGAGTAGGTAATTATTTTGAGGCACTATACTTTAAATAATCATTGATCTAAGCCTCGTATTGGAAATGGTTTTTTGGCTCTTCCCGATTTCGCGGGGTGACCACAACATATAGTGTTAAGCATATCCGAATAAACGTCGGCCTTCAACATCAAGCCAAATATGCTGAAATAAACGTCCTATGTCATAAATCCCATAGCATCGTCGCTTGATCACCTTAATTTTGTTATTTAGTCCTTCGACAAAACCACTGGTTTCACGGCGAAGAAAATAATTAGTGATTTCATGCTGCCAGTTTTGTAATGTCACTATAAATGAGTTGAAACAGTCCAGCTTCAGATTTTTAACCTGCTCGACCCATGTATTTAGCTCAGATTCTGCCTCACTTTTACTTAAAGGTCGGTTAAAAATACCCGTCAATGCTTCTCGATAAATATAAATTTGCTTGAGCTCTGGCGCATAACTAAAGAGTTGTATTAATTTAATTTGTTGCTCTTCATTCAAGTCCCAGAATGATTTTCGGAATAACCACATCACGCCTTTCAGTTGAGCGTACTCTTCGCTAGAAAGTGTCTTTTTCAGCGTTCTCATCTCTTTTATTCTTGCTTTGTCTGCATAGGCTCGGTAGCTTTTAGCCACATGAAATCGGTCAACTACAACCTCAAGATCCGGTAGCTCTTCATACACTGCATTACTGTAGCCTTCATACATATCAACACAAGCACGCTGTATTGTTCTTTTAATTTCTACGGGAATGCTTTGTAGAAATCGCTTTACTGTTTCCTTTTTGCGATCTGGCAATACGGCCAAAATGCATTTTTCTCCGCCTTCATTGATCCCTGAAATAATAACAACAAAATCTTTATGTCCTTTTTTTAACGCAATCTCATCCAGCCCAAGTAACGGTAGGCTTGTTATTGTCTTCCAATTCACTTCTTGACGAATATAACGGTTAATAATACCTTCAACAGCGGCTACATTAATGCCCCGTTTGATACTGATATCGGTTAGGGTGCTATTGATTAAACCGCGCAATATCCACTGTTCATAGGCTTTGGTATGTGGGCTTTTTTGGTTATACCAGCGACAGCGCTGAGTGGTTGTCGGGCCTTCATCACAATAAGGACATTGATAACGCTTCGGTTTGATCTTAATCTAGGGCAATCGCATTAAAAAAATATAAATATCAATCCCTTATGATTTTCAGTTATTTTTTATTCATTGAAAATAGCACCTTCAACAAATACTCGTTATCCCAGCCCGCTTTTAGGCGCTTGTTTTTAATGCCGACTTTCGCCGTCCCTTCTGATTTAAGTAAGTTTAACGAGATATGCCGAATAATAGACATATTGGCGGCGCTATTTCCCATTCTTGTACGCTGCGCATCTTCATCAAAAGCATAGTCCAAGACCCAGTGAAGGTTATTTTCGATACCCCAATGCGCACGGACAACGTGACCTAAATATTTTGGATTTATCGCATCCAGACTACTGATAAAATAACGTGTTTCTTCCATTATTTTATCATTGCATTCTCGCTTAGCTGTTACAGCAATAATACTTTTAAGCCCCGTCCATTTGGGATGTTGTGTTTTTAACCATTCAATGTCTGATGAAGCTCGAACAGTCCGCGTTTCTATGCGCCCATGCCCCACATTGTAGGATTCATGCCCGACTGCGGGACAGGTATTTTCTGATTCAAAAAAGAGCTTCACATCGTTATGCAAATTCCCCTGATTGCCTTTTAAACTCAGCATATAATCCGCTTTCTGCTCAATAATTTGAGTGGCGACAGCCGTTTGGCAGCCCATTGCATCCATTGTTATCACCGCTCCAGCAATATCCAACTGTAATAATAGTTTGGGGATGGCTGTTATCTCATTAGATTTCTCATCGACTTTTTGTTGACCAAGTACTAGCTGA